>Ga0163150_10008691_pt1 | contig 11489 bp, 9 predicted proteins | sample OliLakLV19P2IB_FD_148628 | JGI IMG/M metagenome (GOLD analysis project Ga0163150, IMG submission 148628) | Freshwater microbial mat bacterial communities from Lake Vanda, McMurdo Dry Valleys, Antarctica - Oligotrophic Lake LV.19.P2.IB | ecosystem: Environmental > Aquatic > Freshwater > Lake >...
TTACTTAATACCCAATACCCAATACCCAATACCCAATACCCAATACACCCGATACCCGGAACCCGATACCCGATTCCCTCTCCCCGCCCCCATCTGCTATCCTCCTGTTTTCACGGAGTTCCGCAATCATGGGCGCCCTCATCATCGTTCGACACGGCCAAGCCTCTTTCCACGAGGAAGACTACGACAAGCTCTCTCCACTCGGCGAAGAACAGGCCCGCCGCCTCGGGTCCTACTGGGTCGACCACCGCATGACGCTCCACCGCGCCATTTCCGGTCCCCTCCTGCGCCAACGGCGTTCCGCCGAGCTTGTCCGCGAAGAATTCATCAACGCCGGTTTACCCTTTCCCGAAATCGAAATCGCCGATGCCCTCGCAGAAATGCCTGTCGAGCGCCTCGCGAAACGTTTCATGCCCCAGCTTTGCGCCGAGGACGAGGAATGCCTCTCGCTTGTCCAACAGTTCATGGCCAGCACCGACAAGCCCGAAAAAGAGCGCCTGTTCCAAAAGCCCTTTGAAAAACTTATGCTCAAATGGGCCGCAAAAGACTATCACGACGAAGAAATCGAGGCGTTTGACGCATTTGTAGATCGCGTAAAAACCACCATCGATTCCATCATGTCCAACCGATCAAATGGCCAGCGCGTCGCGGCATTCACCTCTGGTGGCCCGACGGCCGTCGCCATGCAACTCGCGCTCGGCACCACCTTCGAAACCACCCTCGAACTCGTCTGGCAAGTCCGCAATGCCTCACTCACCGAATTCATGTTCACCAACGGCCGCTTTACGCTAAGCACGTTCAATAGCGTAGCCCACCTCCACCCCGACCATTGGACCTACCGGTAATCCCCTCGCCGCTTATTCGTATTGCTCGACCCGTAATCGTCCTCGTAATCCGATTTTTCGAACTTTTCGATTACGAGGACGATTACGATTACGAACGAAAGCGTTGTGCCCGGTTCCCCGACCGCGCCAGCCTCACATTATGTGTTGTGGCCGGTCTCCCGACCGCGCCACACCCGAGACCGCAGGTCTCCGGCGCGACAACTTCCTGATTTTCTCCCTCCCACACTCACACTTCCAAATCGTCTCCCAAAATGCGCATACTCTACCTATATGAGGCATGCCCCTCCGCATGCACCCAATTCCCATCGAAGTCGACCACGCAGGAGTGCCTTGCCATGAATCCGAAAGAAATCATCATCACCGAGACTGACCTGACCCGCATCAAAGCCAGTCTCGAACACATGGATGCCGGCGAACGCCGCGAACAAAAACACCTCGCCGAACTCGAAGCTGAACTCAACCGCGCAACCGTTGTCGCCGCGGGTGAAGTGCCCGACGACGTAATCACCATGAATTCCAGCGTCCGGCTGCTCGATCTCGATTCCAAGAAGAAATTGAAATATTCCGTCGTGTACCCGCCCGAAGCCGACGCCGCCGAAGGCCGTATCTCCGTTCTCGCGCCAATCGGCACCGCCCTGTTAGGCTACCGCGTCGGCGACGAAATAGAATGGACAGTTCCCTCCGGCGTTCGCCGGTTCCGCGTAGAGAAAATATTGTTCCAACCTGAAGCAGAAGGAAAATTTGAGCTTTAATCGAGAAAACGAAAAACTAAACTCAATAGCGTAGCTGTCATAGTTCCCATAGGTCTTATAAGTCCCATAGGTCCCATACATCCCTTGCTTAACCAACAGGTGCATACATGGACTTCTCACTAGCTCTGGAAATGCAAGACTTTCTCGCCCAGGTGCGGGAGTTTGTCAACACCCAGATCATCCCGCTCGAAAAAACCGTCCATGAAAACGGTTTCCGCGCGTCTCTTCCCGCGCTGAACCGTGTTCGCGATGAAGTGCGCAAACGCGGATGGTGGACGCCACAGATGCACAAAGAGCATGGCGGGATGGGCCTCAGCCTCGTCCATCACGGACTTCTCAGCACCGAACTCGGCCGCTCACAGCTCGGCCACTACTGCTTCAACTGCCAGGCCCCTGATGCCGGCAACATGGAAATCCTCGCGCAGTTCGGCGCCGATGAACAGAAAAAAACTTTTCTCGCTCCCCTCATGCGCGGCGAAATCCGCTCGTGCTTCGCCATGACCGAACCGGAACACGCGGGCTCGAACCCCGTCTGGATGAGCACGCGCGCCGTCAAAGACGGCAATGATTACGTCATCAACGGCCACAAATGGTTTACCTCTTCGGCCGACGGCGCGGCCTTCACCATCGTCATGACCGTCACCGATCCCGATCAGCAACCGCACTTCCGCGCGAGCATGATCATGGTGCCGCTCGATAATCCCGGCTACACCCGCGTGCGCAATATCTCCGTCATGGGCGATGAAGGCGACGATTGGGCGAGCCACTCCGAAGTGCGCTTCACCAACTGTCGCGTGCCACAATCGAATCTGCTCGGTGCGGAAGGCATGGGATTCGCAATCGCTCAGGAACGCCTTGGCCCCGGCCGAATCCACCATTGCATGCGCTGGCTCGGCATCTGCGAGCGCAGTTTCGAGATCATGTGTACCCACGCCGCCACCCGCGAAATCGCGCCGGGCACACCCCTCGGCACGCGGCAGATGGTGCAACAATGGATCGCCGAAAGCCGCGCCGAGATTGACGCGTCAAAATGGATGGTCCTGCACGCGGCATGGTGCATAGAAAAATTCGGACAAAAAGAAGCGCGCGACGAAATCTCGTGCATCAAATTCTTCGTCGCCGGCGTGCTCCAGCGCGTCGTAGACAGAGCAGTCCAAGCCCTCGGCGGCCTCGGCATCTCCGACGACACGCCCCTCTCGCACTATTACCGCCACGAACGCGCAGCCCGCGTCTACGACGGACCCGATGAAGTCCACAAGCAATCCGTTGCAAAACGCATCCTAAAACAATATGGCATGGCGTCGGGTATCGGGTCTCGGGTCTAGGGTTTCGGGGCTCGGGTTTTAAGTATCCATTTTGGGCATAGGGTATCAGCATCGAGAGTGCGTTCGAACAGCGCAGCCGCCACATGTTACAGCCAGAACGTTGTCTGCGTTACCCGCTTCGCCACCGCAGTCCCAATAGTCCTCATTCCAAACACCAAGTTTTAGTAGGATGCCTATTGGGACTGCGGCGGCCCCCAAGGCGCCGCTTTGGCTGTTTATCACGGATGGTCAAACCCGCGCTGTGCGGAACCGAAGTCGTCGAATACGAACAGCCAAAGCGGTGTCTGCGCTGCCCGCTTCGCCACCGCAGTCCAAATGGTCTGTCTTCCAAAACGACTTTTCAACAAGAAGCCTATTTGGACTGCGGCGGCCCCAAAGGCGCCGCTTTGGCTGTTTATCGCAGAGGGCCTACCCTTACTGTGCGTGCATGAGGTCTTCGCCCCCTGAATCAAACCCCCATACCCTTTAAACCCAATCCCACTCGATGCTACCCTCCACGCACGAGAGGGGGTGAATTCAATGACCGCGCAGATCGACACTACCGCCGCCATTCGCACGGGTGAAGAACTCGACATCCCTGCACTCGAACGCTACCTGAAAGAAAACATCGAAGGCGCGTCCGGCCCGCTCTCCATCGAACAATTTCCCAGTGGCCATTCAAACCTCACATATTTATTGCGACTCGGTGATCGCGAACTCGTCCTACGGCGCCCGCCGTTCGGCAGCAAAGTTAAATCCGCGCACGACATGGGCCGCGAGTACACTGTATTGTCCCGGTTGAACCCCGTTTATCCACCCGCGCCGCGCCCACTCGCATACTGCGAAGATGATTCGATCATCGGCGCGAAGTTTTACGTCATGGAACGGATCAAAGGCGTCATCCTCCGGCAAAAAAAGCCGAAGGACCTCGTTACTTCTCCAGAAATCGTCGCTGGATGCTGCACGTCTCTAATCAAAAATCTTGCCGCGCTACATGCCATCGACTATAAATCCATCGGCCTTGATCACCTTTACAAGGGTCCGAACTACGTCGAGCGCCAGGTCAACGGTTGGGCCGACCGCTACACCGGATCCAAGACCGATGACATCCCCGAAATTGATCAGGTTATCTCGTGGCTCAGGCAACGCATTCCCGCCGATACCGGCGCCGCACTCGTACACAACGATTGCAAGTTCGACAACATCGTGCTCGATCCAAACGATCTCACGCGCATCATTGGCGTACTCGATTGGGAAATGGCCACCATCGGCGATCCCCTCGCGGATTTAGGCACTTCCCTCGGCTACTGGATCGAACCCACCGACGACGCCGTGAACGTCGTCCAATGTTTTATGACGACCGAACCCGGCGCTCTTACGCGAATGCAACTCGCCGAAATCTACGCCGCACGCACGGGCCGCGATATTTCCAACATTCTCTACTACTACGTGCTCGCGCTCATGAAGCTCGCCGTAATCGTCCAACAAATCTACTACCGCTACAAGCAGGGCCTCACGAAGGACGAGCGCTTCGCCCCCCTCATCTACATGGTCGCAATCCTCAGCCGCAAAGCTATTGGAAGCATCGAATCAGAAAAACTCTGACGCGCGTCCGGTTCCGCGGATTCCGTAGCGCCGAGTTCCGATTCGGCGTTCGGGTAATGCGAAAACAACTGACAAAAAGGTGTTCCCAATATTCCCGCCAAGTATCGGAATGCACCCTCCCTTTGTTTTTGCACGACGGCACGCGTTGAACTTTCATAGCCTTGGAGTGCGGTAGCGGGGAGCTACCGCTTTCTATTCGGAGACTTTCAGCGCTTCGTACCGCGTGGACAGGGCAAGGATCGCTGCTTTCCCAAAGCGGTAGCTCCCCGCTACCGCACTCCAAGGCGTCGCTTTGGCTATTGGTGTACCCTTGCTTCTAGCGGCCAAGCAACAGCCTGCTTTTGTTCCGGAACGAGATCATCGAACAACGCCGCGATCACGAACCCCACCACCCCGAACTAAATTAATCCACCGTGCCGTTCTTGACTAACCTTTTCTAATCAAGTATTGTAAAAAGGTTTAGAACTTTCGAGTATTTGTCGGAAGATCGCCCGGTTTTGTATGGCCGGGGCGGCGGCTGTTGGCACGATTGGTGAATCGTCGGCGGCGCCCAGGACCAGGCCACGGAATATTTTTCTAAGTGGTTCGTCGAACGGCGCTTGCGTGGGAACTATCCTTCGACGTGATAGCCGCTGTCGCGCTACTCCGCGCACGCGCTACTCGAAGCAAACACGCCCCGCGCGTGATTAGAGTCCGGAGTCAAAGTTCGCATGAGCCAAGCAGTCGCCGGCGCGGCGCCGGGTAGCGCCTCGCCGGAGCAAGCGCAACAAGTCAACGATATTGTTATCCGGATTGCCACCCCGAACGGATCGGGAAGCCAGTCGGCCAACAATATTTTGATGCGCTCCATCTTCACGATGGGTATCCCCGTAAACAGCAAAAACCTGTTCCCCTCGAACATTCAGGGATTGCCCACCTGGTTCACCATCCGGGCCAATGAAAACGGCTGGCAGAGCGCGCGCAACCGCACCGATCTCTGCATCGCCATGAACCCGCAGACAGCCGCGGAAGACATTGCCGAGCTGCATCCCGGCGCGATGCTCATCGTGCGCGAAGCGTTGAAGCACCTCGTCACGCGTGATGACCTCACTGTATTCATTGTGCCGTTTAACAAAATTGTAAACACCGTCTGCGAAGAAACACGCCTGCGTAAGATGGTGATCAATATGATCTACGTCGGCGTTGTCGCCTACCTCCTTGGCATCGAAATGGAGGAAGTGGACCGCGCCGTCGCGTGGCAGTTCTCCAAAAAGGCCAAGGCCGCCGAACTCAACACGCGCGCCGCGCTCGCGGGTTACGAATACGCCATCGAAAACCTGCCGCGCCAAAACGCTTTCGCGTTGAAACGCAGCGACCGCGCCAACGGTAAAATTCTCATTGAAGGCAACCAGGCTGCCGCGCTCGGCATGGTCTTCGGCGGTATCACCGTCGCCGCGTGGTACCCCATCACGCCGAGCAGCAGCGTCTGTGAATACCTCACCGGCTTTCTCGACAAATACCGCCGCGACGAAAATGGCAAGAACACGTTCGCAGTCGTGCAGGCGGAAGACGAACTCGCCGCGCTGGGCATGGTCCTCGGCGCGGGCTGGGCTGGCGCGCGCGCATTTACAGCAACTTCTGGCCCCGGCCTTTCGCTCATGGCGGAGATGGCCGGCCTTTCCTATTTCGCCGAAATTCCCGCGGTTGTCGTGGACGTGCAGCGCATGGGGCCCAGTACCGGCTTGCCCACGCGCACCTGCCAGGGCGATGTCGCAAAGGCCTACGCGCTTTCCCACGGCGACTGCAAACACATCCTCCTGATTCCCGGCAGCGTCCGCGAATGCTACGAATTCGCAATCGCCGCGCTCGACCTCGCGGAAAAATTTCAGACCATGGTCTTCCTTATGTCAGACCTCGATCTCGGCATGAACAAATGGATGTCCGATGCCTTTGATCCTCCCTCCACACCGATGGACCGCGGCAAGGTGTTGAACGCAGAAGCCCTCTCGCGGAACGGCGCCTTCGCGCGTTACCGCGACGTCGATGGCGATGGCATCCCGTACCGGACCGTTCCCGGAACGGACCACCCGAACGCAGGCTTTTTTACGCGGGGCACTGGGCATACCGAAACCGCCGGCTATTCGGAAAAAGCCGACGTCTGGCAGCGCAACATTGATCGGCTCACGCGAAAGTTTGATACCGCGCGCGACGCTGTGCCCGCGCCAGCCGTTCAACACGTTGACGGCGCAAAATTCGCATTCATCGCCTACGGTTCGAGTGATGCCGCCGTCGAAGAGGCCCGTCATCTGCTGGAACACGAGCATGGTGTTACAACCGCCTACCTTCGTATCCGCGCGCTTCCCGCTTCCAACGCGGTGAAGGCGTTTTGCGAAACCTATCCAACAGTCTTGGTCGTCGAACAAAACCGCGACGCGCAAGTCGCTGGAATTCTTCGCGCCGAGTTCCCGGACGTCGCGCCCAAGTTCAAAAGCATCCTGCATTACAATGGTTTGCCGATTGACGCCGATTCCGTCGTGCAGCAAACGCTGTCGCACGCCGCAATCAAGGAGACAAGGTAATGAGCAGCCCCGTCGCAAGCCCCGCGGCCAAGGCCCCGAAAACCAATCGCATCGGCCTAGTCCAAAAGGATTACCAGGGCGCGGAATCTACATTGTGCGCGGGTTGCGGCCACGACGCCATCACCAGCTCGATCATCAAGGCTTTCTACGAACTGGGCATCCAACCGCACATGGTCGCGAAACTCAGTGGCATCGGTTGCTCGAGCAAAACCACCAACTACTTCCTGAACCAGTCGCACGGGTTTAACTCGGTGCATGGGCGCATGGCCACCATCGCAACCGGCGCGAGCATTGCCAACCGCCAGCTCGTCAACATCGGCATTTCCGGTGACGGTGATACTGCGTCAATTGGTCTCGGCCACTTCTGTCACATGGTCCGCCGCAACATAAAACTGGTCTACGTCATCGAAAACAATGGTTGCTACGGCCTCACCAAAGGCCAGGCATCCGCCACCGCAGACCAGGGAACGGTCATGAAGAGCGGCATCACCATCCAGAGCCAACCCGTCGATCTTTGCGCGCTCGCCGTTGAAATGGGTTGTGGGTTTGTCGCCCGTTCATTTTCCGGCGACACCCAGCAGGTCCGCACGCTCATAAAGGCCGCATTCGCGCACAACGGAACCGCCGTGCTCGATATCGTCTCCCCCTGCGTGACTTTCAACAACCACGAAGGCTCCACCAAAAGCCAGACTTACGCCCGCGACCACGAAGAACCTTTGCACGAAATGGATTTCATCCCCCACTACGAAAACATCGCAGTTGAATACGAACCTGGCACGACCAAAGTCGTCACCATGCACGATGGTTCCCGTGTGACACTCAAAAAACTCGCGATCGACTACGGCGCAAACGACCGCACAAAAGCCATCGAACTACTCGGCCACGCCCGCGAACACCACACGTTCTACACTGGCCTCATTTATCACAACCCGAATATCGTTCCATTCAACGATCACATCAACATCGTCGAGCAACCCCTCGCCCAACTTCCCGATTCCCGCACCCGCCCATCGAACGAAATCTTTGCAAAAATTATGCAGAGTTTCGCATAACCAAAAACTTACCAATTCAAGTGTCAGCAATTGCGGAACGGAATCGAGAAGCTTAAAACGAAGGGGAGCGGTAACGTTAGCCCACGGAGCTAACGATTAGTTGCAGGTCAGAGACTTCGACTCTACCGTTTCCATCGACATCGCAGGTGGCATCGTTGAGATTCGTTAACAGTGCCGACACCGCTCGCTGAATATCCACGGAATTGGTTTTGCCATCGCCGTTGACGTCGGTTTTAAGTGGGAGTGGTCTTAATTTTGCGTTGATGGTCACGGCGCTGCCCGCGCTTACCACCACATCCTTGATTCTTTTTTGTTTATAGCCCGGGGCAGAAATTTTTATCGTGTAGGTTCCGGGCAGGAGCAGGCGGTGATAATCACCCTTGTCGGGGTCGGTGAACACGGGCTGGGGATTGTCTTTCACGAGAATCTGGGCATACAGCGGTCCATTTGTATTGCGGTCCTTCACGATGCCTTTGATGCCGATGTGAACCGCTTCGGCATAGGCGAGCATAGATTCTTCGTTGTCCAGCCATAGATCGTCGAGCTGGTTTTCATTTGGAATTTTGTTCGGCGACAACTCGATGGTGAGATCGTTGCAGCCGAGAAAGCGGTAGTTCCAGTCCTGCATGCCGCCGGTGATTTCGTACCAAAACGAGCCGTTGATAATGCCGCCGGGTGACGGCGGCAACGAGTCCGTGAACATCGGTGTATTCGATGCTGAGTAGCGCAACGCCAAATCGCGGAATAGCGTGTCGTCCGGTGCGGGTGCTTCGACGCCAGAGCCTTTGCCGTCGTCGTCGTAGGGATAGTTGACGATGAGCGCGCCGGCGTGGAAGTTTGCGGACAGGACAAAGCTATTGTCCGCGCTCCATTCCATGACGCGTTGGGTTTCCGGCGCGCGGCCCTCGGTGTCGAGGGTACCGCCGTCGAAAATAGTGCCGTCGAATCCGGCGGGCCACGCGGGAAAATTCCGGTTCAAGTCGAGTCCCTCGTCATTGAATCGCGAGTTGGCTTCCAGTCCATCCGGGTTCATGAGCGGGACTATCCATATTTCGGTTTTGTTCACAAGACTGGTGATGCGCGAGTCGGCGCCATAGTCATTCAACAGCCGGTCGATAAAGTACAGACACATCTCGGTGCCGACTGGTTCGTCACCGTGCATGGTCGAAACGTATTTGAATTCCGGCTCGAATTCTTCCTTGTTCGGCTTGTCGGTGATTTTCATGGCCCATATCTCGCGACCCAGCACGGACTGGCCGATGCTTTCGAGCGTACAGATGGAGGGGTGTGCGAGCGCGTATTCCTGGAGATCGGAGGTCAGGGTCGCGTATGAATGATAGACGCCGAGTCCTTTTCCGCCGCGTTTTGCCGCTGGCGCGGGTACGGGATCGGCGTGGGTGATGTCATAGCCGTCGGCGCCGAGCCATAAGAGTTCTTCGGCGGTGGCCATGAGGGTGGCGACGTTGCCGTCCACCGAGGTGATGTTATAACCGCTGGCGGTCAGGCTATCGAGGTCGGCGCGCGGGTCTTCGAGGACAATCGAAAGATTGTAGAGCGGGCCAGAGCGCGGGCCTGCGGCGTCGCGTTTCGCGGTGGGTTGGGCCAGCGTGTTGGTCGTGAAAATTATGATGAGCAAACCGAGCCGGGTATACATGGGCTAATTGTACCGCAAGATGGGGAATGGGACCTATGGGACGGGTGGGAGGTTATGGGAAAAACGCTATAAGTGCTTGGTACACAATAGAGAAGCGGCTGGTGGACAGCGTCTTAGCGGTTTGCGCACCAGGTGAAGAGGGCTTGCCATTCCCGGCGCTGCAGGTCAACTAACGGCTGGGGCGATGCCCCGTTCGCGGCTTCGACTTCGTCAATAAAACTGTGGGGTTCGTAGCCGGGCACGGTGATCATCGCGGGGTGTTTTCCGACGCGGGTCATCCAGTAATGGCTGTTGCCGAAGTCGCCTTCGCGGCGGTGCATGATGCCGTGCCAGAAGGAGCCTGTTGCGCCGTTGATTGATTGGCTGATTTCGTGGCTGAGATCGAGTTCGTCGACGTATAGCCAAAGCGCGGCGGACAGCGCCGGGCGAGTGGCGATATTTGGGGATTCGACAATTTCCTTTACCAGCGCGCAATGGGCGGGGTCTGTGCGGTGTTTTACGACAAGCTGCGCCATCGCGGTATCCAGCGGGAGCGCGTCCAGCAGTGGCTGGACGCGCTCCGCGATGTTTTCAGGAAGCTTCACGCCGTACGGCCTAGTTGGAGGCCTGCTTCGATCTGATGTAGCCCTTTGGCGGATTCGCGGGCGACGTGTACGTGAACGGATAAACATCGGGGATTACGCGCACGGGGGTAGTAAATTTGAACGGGGCCGAGGTGGTCGAGGGGAACGTCAATTCGACCATAAAGGCGGTGTAGCCCTTTTCCGGTTCTGGAACGCTGCCGGTGTAGACGTTTTTACTGTTCACCTCGAGATCGGTGCTGGTCCAGTTTTTACCGAAGGTCTCGACGCGGAAGTCGCGGGCGCCGGGATTGGTTGCCTGCCACAATTTTACGCTCGAAGGCGTAACGTCGCAGGTGACCCTGATGTCGCCGTTTCGCTTCATTTTCCACGAATACTGCGGCCGCGGTGATTTGGTCAAAAGCGAATTATAGAACGCCATCATGGATGGCTGCGCGTCCGAATCGCGGAGCGAATGGTCCGTGTTCGGGACATAGCGCAGATACTTTTCGCCGGGCAGTTGATCGAAATAAAACTGCGACGAATCGGGAATGAAGAACTGATCACCGCACGCGTTAACGATGTACTTGGGCATTGTATAGCGGTCGCGGTAGCTGAAGGGTTCTTCGATACGCAACAACGCTTTATATTCGGGTGTGTCGTTCCACTCCATGATGTTTTCCGCCTGGTAGTCGCCGACGGCGGGGGCCCAGAACCCGTAGACCTGCCAGTGATGGTGGAACGACGGGACGACGTTGAGCAGGTCTATGACGAAGGGTGTGATCGCGACGACCCGCTTGTCTACGGCGGCGGTAGTCCAGGTGGTCCAGCCGCGTTTCGAGCCGCCAGCGACCATGAAAGTGTCCACTTTAGTATTCCCGCCTTCGGGGGACGCGCAGACTGCGGTGATGGTGTCCATCGCGCGGACTGCGCCTTTGGTCATGGGGAGTCGTAGCGGCCATTTCTCTTCGCCGGTCCGCATAAACTTGTCCCAGGTATACGCGATGATCTCGTCTTCACTGCGTTTGTTGCCGGGGTCATCGGTGAAGATAAGAGGTTGATTCGGGATGTTGCGCAGTTCGGTGCAGACGGATTGCGTGGCAACGGCGATGGCCGCCATGCCGCGGTTTACGTTATCGGGCGCGGGGTTGTCGTTGCT
>Ga0163150_10008693_pt1 | contig 11486 bp, 11 predicted proteins | sample OliLakLV19P2IB_FD_148628 | JGI IMG/M metagenome (GOLD analysis project Ga0163150, IMG submission 148628) | Freshwater microbial mat bacterial communities from Lake Vanda, McMurdo Dry Valleys, Antarctica - Oligotrophic Lake LV.19.P2.IB | ecosystem: Environmental > Aquatic > Freshwater > Lake >...
TGGCCAACGCGTTGGCATCCGTCGGGCATGCAAGGAACTGGCTATGCCACGCACGACATACTATGCACGGCTCACACCACGCGTACAGACGGAGCGCAAACCACGACCGCGACCTGCACGTGCACTTAGCGAGGAAGAGAAAACACAAGCCATCGAACTGCTCACGTGCGAACAGTACGTCGATCAATCTCCAGGCACGATCGTCGCAAGTATGCTGGACAAGGGCGAGTATCTCTGCAGTGAGCGTACCTTCTATCGTGTGCTTGCATAACTCACGCAGGCTCGTGATCGTCGGCGCACTGCACGGCATCCGGCGTACAGCAAACCCGAGCTCGTAGCACACGAACCCTGTGAGGTATGGACGTGGGATATCACGAAGCTCAAGGCTGCACGAAAAGGCGCGTACTACAACCTGTATGTCATGCTCGATATGTTCAGTCGGTTTGTAGTGGGCTGGCTGCTGGCCTACCGTGAGCAGGAAGACCTGGCCTGTCTGTTGATCGATCAGGCGTGTGCACGCGAAGGCATTCTGCCCGAGCAGCTCACCATTCATGCGGACAATGGATCCGTGATGCGATCGGGTGATGTGAGTGATCTGTACGTCAAACTCTGCATCACGAAAAGCCACTCACGACCGTACTGCTCCAATGACAATCCGTACAGCGAGAGCCAGTTCAAAACCATGAAGTATTCACCTGCATTTCCTGAGCGCTTCGAAAGCATCGAACATGCTCGGGCATTCTGCACGGAATTCTTCGACGCCTACAACTACCACATGTATCATTCAGGTCTGGCGATACTCACGCCTGCAATGGTGCATCACGCAGCGGCCGACCTCGTCATTCGTAAGCGCCAGAAGGTGCTGACAACGGCATTCTCCGCACATCCTGAACGATTTGTCAACGGTAGTCCGAAGCACCACCTTGTGCCGGTGTCTGTCTGGGTTAACAAACCTGTTGAAGATCCAAAAGAAGTGTTAAATTCTTGAATCAATGTGTTCAGATATCGTTGGCAGGTACCGAGTTCAATAAGAGAGGTTTAATTATGAAATGGGTCATTTTCGCGACGTTTGTTGTGAGCTGTGTTGTAAGTAGTGCTCAGGTAGGTACATTCAATAACGTTGCGATTTTTGGACCTACTCCTTGTGTAGCCTTGTATGGAATACAAACGCTCCTCGACCTTCACTCCGCACGTCCATCAATGCGTATCGACTATATAGGCGGACCTGTAGGCGGACCGCCCGCCATACCGCTGTGTGCAAACGCACCTCGTGCTGCTGGATTCATAGGCATGGAGTCTCTTATTGCGGGCGGCTTTCTCACAGGTCTTTCTAAGCAGAAAGATTTCCTGATTGTTGCTAACGACACAGCGAGGCACATTAGAATAGCGAACAATAACGTTGGCAATCTTGAGGACCCCTTGGGTCAAGGCAACATATGTTTTGACCTTACTCCTACCTTAGGAACGCAAGTCAACAGAATGACCTTGTGGCCACATGGGCGAATTGACTTCAACGTTGGCAACTGGAATTGTCAGGCAGGAAAAATTCGATTCGAAGGCGAATCATGGGACGGGAGTTCGCCAAATGTTGATGACCCAGTGATTAAGCTGTATCGGCCAACTGGGACAGTCAATACATGCCCTGACCCGCTTTCGTTCACATGGTGGATCCAAAACGCAGGTCATGGTGGTGGGTATGAAAACTCAGGAGCGTTACAGTTTCGGGCGTACTCGTCTGCGATTACGATGGGAAATGAAACGCCGTTGACCATGGAAACACGGGTCACATTTCTTCGCAACGGGAAAGTGGGAATCAATACCATGGAGCCCTACACCAAATTGCACATGGTAGATGGTACCCTGCTGTGTGAGGGTTCTACTGGCATTACACCCGTTAATGGTTCAAGCAATCAGCTTGGTGCGGGCACGAGACTAATGTGGATTCCGGCAAAGGGAGCGTTTCGAGCTGGAATCATTGATGGCACTCAGTGGAATAATACTTCGATTGGCACAAATTCTTGGGCCGGAGGACAAGACTGCGTCGCTGATGCCAGCCAATCCATCGCAGTTGGAGACAGTCTGACAAACCACGGTGAGAATTCTGCCGCTTTCGGATACAAGAATATCATCGCATCTGGTTGTATGGGAAGCCTCGTCTTCGGAGATACCAATCGAATCCTTTACACAAATTTTGCCATAAACTCGCTTTGTGGCGGTTACAAGAATCTGGTGTTGTCTCCTGAGTCTGTCGCTCTAGGAGTTTTGGACACAGCAAGTGGACCTCAAAGCTTTGTCATGGGCTACGGATCACATGCAAAAACAAGTCAGTCGTTCGCCCATGGGTTACAGTGCGTGGCTGGAAACCCAAGCGATCCGGACAGTCACTGTGAAATTGCGATGGGACATGAAGCATATGCAATCGGTCCCGATGCCATTGCCCTCGGACGTTACGTTAGCGCAGATGGTTATTGGAGTACCTCCATCGGCAGCCTGATTGAGAACACCGGAGACCATGCCATTCTGATTGGCAAGGGTATCTCAAATGTTTTTCCAACACCCCACGTGAAATTTGTGAATTTTGAGAATTACAAGATCAAGATGGGTTTGAATTCGGACTCTGCCACGTTGACGATCACAGCGGCGAATGGTACTGGGACATTCGGAAACGTTGGTGTCGGCACAGCCATGCCTACCAATCTATTAGCCGTCGCAGGAAGAAGCGTCTTCGGATCGAATTATGCCACAACAGCTAACGCTTCGTTCAATGGTGGGGCAAGTGATGATTATGTGTATGTCGAGAGTGCGGTCATTATTAATACGTTGTCCCCAGTGGGGACCTATAGCCTTGAAATCAATGGCGATGGATTTGTCGAAGCTGGTGGAATTTGGACTACGTCGGACTCTACTCTCAAGCGCAATATAGTTCCGTGTCAAACTGGTTTGCAGGAGATTCGACAGATCGCCATCGTGAACTATGAATACAAGGACATACCGCAAGGGAATGTAGCACGTGTTCGTACGGGCGTACTTGCACAAAATTTGGAAAAGGTGTTACCAAACGCGGTTAGGACGGATACCAAAAGAACCAGTGAAATTGTTACCCCTGCGCGACAGGAAATCATTCGGTCAGAAGACCCCAATGGGGTACAGGACCCTGCGTACACACTTGTAAATCATCCAGCTATTACGCGCACAGTAGCTAAGGATATTAAGGCGGTTTCCTCGGATGAAGTTCTCTACACGTTGGTCAACGCCGTGAAGGAACTTGCTAATTCGACCGACTCCATCCGTGCTACGAACCGTGAGTTACGTTTGGCCGTGGATTCCCTGCATTCTGAGGTAAAAAATCTTGAATTGGAACTAAACACGCAGCGTAGTGTTATTGCCTCACTAGTGGCGGCAGTTCAAAGCGGTTTTTGGAGCGATGGATCAGGGACTAAGATATTTCTTGACCAAAATCAGCCCAACCCATTCTCCGGATTTACGGACATTATTTACGAAATTGATGCTTCTCTGTCAGGCGATTTTTACTTGGATATTACCAACGTTGCGACGGCAACTGTGAAATTGACAATAGACGCTGTGAAGGGAGAACGCAAGACGGAGAGAATTGACGCAACAGGTTGGACAGAGGGCGCGTACATCTACTGCATCCGGTCGGCAAGCGGAGTACTTGCATGTAAGAAAATGTGTTTATCTTACTAACGTTATTAAAGGAAAAACATGATTACATCACATCAGTTGTATACGACCGCATGTGCCATTTTGTTGGCCTTAGTTGTCGTTGGTTGTGACCTCAAAACCGAGGCTCCTCCAACGGGCACGATCACGAGTTCGGACAACTTCCTTCATGGTTCGGTTCGTCTCGTGTGGGATGCATACGGTAATACCGTGAGTTCGTTTGAAGGCGTGGAGGTAGTGGCCGTTTCGTCAAGTGGTACATATAAGGACACCACGGACGTAGCCGGTGACTGGGTTCTATATGACCTTCCAGCGGGAGTCTATGAGATAACCTGTACTCTCGATGGATATAACGGCCTGACTGGAGGCGGACATTCACGACTAACGAACATTCAATATGTCGGAGTCGACGACTACGAGGTACAGGAAATGCGGCTCGCGAGGGACATTGCGCCAGATATGATTTCCGATGCTTCTGTGCAGGTGACGTGGTCATACCTCGGAGATGTTCGTCCAGATACAACGATTATCATTGATTCCACTGCGGAAATCTCAGTGTCGCTCCGGACGCAGAACGTTGATGGATGGTCATACATCGTGTATGTAGTTACCGATCCGGACGACGATTGCTCACACGCCATAGCCACCACTGGTACAGCCAAAATTCCGTCGACGGGAGCAGTGACGTTTAATGTAAATGCACTGTATCCTGACATTCGCAAGGCACTGGGTGCAGCTATGTCATCCACGCCCTTGTATCTGCATATTCGTCCTTGGTTCATGAAGAGACCAGATTCCGCGTCCTCACCCGTGACTCAGTGCATTACACCATTGGTCCTGCCGCTGGATCTTTGATCGCATCGCTGATGGATACAATTGGTAAAGGCAGCTTCTTTGGAGGTGGCCTTTTTGTAAAAAATACCCAGAAGTAGTTATTCCGAACAGCTCGCAATGAGACTACCTAATTCAAGAGTTCGGTGAAGAAGGATTTCAGCGCACCGAGAAGCGCGTTCCTCAACTAGGACGCAAGTCGGCCACCTATTCCCTTATGTTGTTTGGGGGAAAGTATGGGGTAGCGTCTTAACTTCATACCCCACAATGGGATGTGAAAATCACCTAATTATTTCAAACTGACGCAGTACCCGAATTCAAACAAGTCAAAGTACTATAGGATGGACTAGTGGCAGATTCCCCAAAGCGCACGTGGGCGGACCACCAACGTTTCGATAACGATCAAACGTGGGAGCGCCTGTATGTCATCAGTCGTTGTGTGGAGAGATACAAGATCACACGTGAGCAGGCTGAAGATAGCCTCGACACGATGCTCCATACTAGGAAGGTTCCACAACAGGGATTCACACACGGCGACATTTATGCGTGGTTTGACGATACCTACGCACCTCGTTAGCAAAGCGGGGCAAACCGATAAATACAATGCCGGATGAAAAATATTGGGTTCTACTAACCTACTCCGGTAAGTTGCAATCTGAATAAAAAAGGGACTGAAGGCGCTCGAACAGGATGCCTAAAGTAGCAGCCATGCTGGGCTCCTCCCTCACTGCCAACGTTTCTATGTACACAATGTAGTTTAGTTTAGGGACAGAACACGTCTGTTCTGAAGACCATAAGTACCTACATACTCATGTGCTTATAAATTAGTGTTTAATCGGCCCATTTTTTTCGGGACTATCCCCTTGGGACGCCCAGATTACTACAGGCCTAAGGCGTTGAAATTCAACGTTCTATTTATCTGAAGGCGATTGAGGAAGTCGGTACTATAATGAATAATTATCAGCATTGCGGTTGTTAACTGTAGTAGACGACTTGAGTCGGGATCGTCATTTACTTTGTACTGAGGCCGTCATGTCTCAGACAGAAAACTCTTTCTAGCCCCCCAATTAGCTGTAGGAGGACTCCTGATTGTAGATTCGAATTACAACGGAGTACACCATGGGAACACATCGTCGCTGGAGCAAGGAAACAAAGCTTGCGATCCTGGAAGAGGCAGAACGTAACGGTATTGCACAGACGAGCCGCAAGCATGGCATAGCGGCCAGTCAAATACACGATTGGAAGAAGAAGCACCAGTTGCTGGGTGAAGCAGGGTTATCGGGTTACGTACACAAGGAAGACCCTGAGACACATCGACTGCGCGTGGAGAATCAGGCGTTGAAGGAGATGATCGCAGAGCAAGCCCTGGCTTTACGGATCAAGGACAGCCTTCAAAAAAAAACGGAACTACGCATGAGGAGCGGCTCATGATCGCACGTGAGTATGTCACAGAAGGGCAGAGTACACGTGCCGTGCTAAAGATTGCGGGAGTCGCTGAAAGTAGCTTTTACTACAAGCCTACAGCGGGCAAACGAGGCCGGAGTGCAACAACAACGACGATGGATGCCAAGGGTACGGTGTGGACAGAGGAACAGCTCGTAGACCTAATCACAGCAGAGCTGGAGAAGGAATTCGTCGACTATGGCTACATCAAGGTCACGAAGTGGCTCCAGCATGAGCATACGTTCGTGATCAACAAGAAGAAGGTCTACCGCATCATGGACGAGCACGCGTTACTGCACAGCAAGCCCTCACGCAGCAAGGTGAGGAAGCAATGGGTCAAGGACCTGGTGCCGAATCCGACGATGCCGCTGACGCACCTTGAGTTCGATATCAAGTACATGCACATTCATGGTCAACGACGGAACGCCATGATGCTTACAGTCATCGATGTCAAGAGTCGGTACAATGTCGGATGGCTGATGCAGTGGAGTATCAAGAAGGCCGATGTCGTGGCTCTGTTTCTGGACATCCAGTGCACGCTTCCGATGGTAACGAAGATTACGGTGCGCAGCGACAATGGCAGTCAGTTTGTCTCACATCTCGTGCGTGATCACTTCAAAACGACAGGTATCGAGCATGCCGCCGCTTCACACGACCGGCAGCCCCAGAACAGAACGCGCACATCGAATCGTATCACAGCATCGTTGAGAGCGTTATCTGTCGTCAGTATGCCTTCACCGATCTGCACCATGCCAACGAAGTGCTCACACGGTGGGTAGAATTTTACAATCACAAGCACATTCACAGCGGCACCGGATACCTGTCGCCTGCTGAGTACTTACGGAAAAACAACGTATCGTTGCCTCAACCCCTGTTCAGGACTGCACAACTCACAAACTTTTCTATCAACTGACAATCGCTAGTTCTTCTACGAACTAACGGGGACTAGCACAAAAATCTGATCCTGAAAATCCTGAAGGGAGTCTAGGGATTGGATCCAAACACGAATCTGTAGCACCTCGTCGGTTGCCGCAAGTAGTTGTAGGTGTTTGGGTAGATCCTTGAAAACCCTCGTCGTCGCATGCAGTCTCATGGTTCACCTAGGATAGTGACGAGTGAGAAATGTTGAAATATAGTTCAATGAACTATATTTCAAATGACTGAGCGACGAAACTACCTAAATAACTGGATGATTCAAGCGAGCAAACTAGTCGGTGCGAATATTGCCAAGCATAGAAAGAAGAAGGGTCTTACTCAGGAGCAGCTGGCTCAAGAGTCTGGCATTACTAGTGAGTATGTTTCTCGCCTGGAGAATCAGAAGGAGAACCCAACAGTGAATCTTCTTGAGCGTATTGCTAAGGCGCTGTCGATAGAGGTAATAGACTTATTCAGGAGGTAAACATGGGGCCTCGAACCTATCTGCTATAGTATCAGGGGCCGCATCAGATTAGAGGAACGTAGAGCCCATCTTTTTGCGCCTTTTACCACGGTACTGTCAGCTAAATGTGCGCTGATCACTCAAGCTAAAGCCTCACTTACGTCACTGAATGACTGCATTACGCTAATACATCTCTTGTACGGGGTGAAAGTGTTGGATTACCGAAATACTGCGACGACTTTGCTGTGTGTAAAAGATTTTGCGGTCAGACTCACGACATACATGCCGTTGCCGACGTCACCCACAGGTACCTGGATTGTACTTCTGTTTCCGATGTCCTGCGATGCAAGAGTGTTGCCGTAGACTGTCTCGCCCAGTAAAGATGTAATCCTTACGGTAACAGATTCTGTGCCCGATTGAACCAGTAGCCCCACATCCAAATTTAGCAGCGACGAAGTAGGGTTAGGGTACGCGTTAAAAATCCAGACATACGGAATGCCGGTGTCGTCGATGGATGTGGCAGAATCACGGTCGTACAGCCACATCTCTTCCGATCCTCGTCCAATGAGATACTTTGTTCGTGAATACTGGCATCCGATGTAATCCGCGGCGAAGACTCGCGGGGGACTCCAACCAGTAGGCATCTCGCTACAATGGATGAGTCTATCAACGGCGGAGAATATCAGCACCGCTGGTCGTACGTCCTCGATAAAAAACAGATCGGCGCTGGCATAATTCGATCTGCTGTACAGTACCTTTGGTCCAATTACTACCGGTAGCAATTCCACTGACGATCCCGACCGATCATAAATCTGAGCATTATAAGTGTACGTTTTATTCGCATCACTGAATGCAGCTAACCGGGGTATCATGACATCGCCATTTTCCATCGCGATGGGTGCATAGTTGGCTAAATCATCTCCATCCTCAATTGTTAGGCGAGATCGAGTATCGGCATGAAAGACTTCGATCCTGGATTTTTGTGCACTTGGCTTCCTGTACGCAACTGATCCATTGGAAGAGATTGTGGCGCTGAGCCCGATCGAGAATGCGGACAATGCCGAATCGGCTTGGATGACATTCCACTTTTGGTCCAATGCCAAAACTGCGCAATTACTGAGAGCAAGAATGAATCTGCCGTTAACATATGCGGCATGTGCAATCGTATGCTGAACGGGCAATCGCGCCGCAGTGTCGAGTCTGCCTTTCTCCACGTCAATCGTAGCCGCTCGCACCCCGACAAACACATGAATTTTCGCATTGTCTTCCGTAAATAGAATATCAGGGACGTCGCTCGGCCATTGCGAGGGGAGCGTCACTTCGAATGTATGGAGCCATTGGTCTCGGGCAATACTATAGGATGCGATATAGTATCCTGGAATAATGCCGAGTGAGTCCTTGTCGAGTGTGGAGGCGAGAAAAAATGCCGTATCGCCCCGCACCCCAACCTGACTCCAACCTGTCGAATTCCGACTGCTTTGCATAACAGTACTCGGCTCCGTGTCAGCCAAGATTCGGAGCGAACCATTAGACAGAGCTAACCAAATATTCCCGTTGTGCTCCTGCACGTATCGAGTGTGAATGGCAAAACCCAGGATTGGGCTGTTTAACAATCGCCTAGTCCATTGCCGACCGCTGTCGGAGTAATGAACCACCAGATGGCGCAAGCCTGAAGTGCCGAAATTGTCATATTCACGCGCTTCGCGGAGAATGCATAACCCTGCTGAATCAACGAATACCTGGGCATCATTCGAGAAGCCTGTATCAGCTGAAGTGGAATAGGGGAGTCGATACGTCGCCAAGGAACCTGTAGCGACTGCCCAAGACTTCAAACCAACATTTCCAACGTAGAGCACCGTATCTGTATTAAGAAACTCCGGCGTAGTGTTCGGGGTTGCATCTACAATTTCTATGGTATTCAGCGTTTGCCACGTTGCACAACTGCCTTGCCACCCCAGATGAGTTGCAACTCTGGCACTGTCCACAACGACAATCTTGTCACCAAACGCTGTAATCGACCGAAGCCTAGACACAGGGAGCGAGGTTATAGCATTGCTCCGCAGATCGATTGCCGTTCCTTGCTCCGAAAGCATATAGCCATGGCCAATGCGGTCGGGTGTAATATCTACAATCTTCGATGCAATGCCCTCGAAGCTTCCTTCGAGAGAATTCCCGCGGTAGACCTCGCCGTCATCATACAGAATGAAAATACCCTTTCGCGTGGGTACAACTCTACGAACGGACGACTCGCGATATGGGAAGCCGACAATGCTTACGCTATCGCTGTGATAAGAGATAATTCTGCCGGAGGCATCGATGGCAAACGTCGCGTCACCAATACGCTGGATAAACATCGGTGGACTTTGTCCGGGAGGGAACAAGGCTCTGCGCTCCCAGTGATTGCCGAGCAGAGTGTGGGTCTGAAACAAACCGACGAACACCATTAGAACTATTATTATAATCTTCATGCAACTCCTAACCAGATGACTGCAATTCGAAACGGAGAAGGATGCCCACTTTAGGTTCACAGCGGGGGCAAGCGCCTCGTCGCTGTGAACCTAAATGTGGAACATCGAGGAATCTGCTAGTCAAACAATAATGAAAACGATCCCGTATTCGATGGCTTATGGGCACCATTCATAACATGGTTGTGCGGGTGGCACCCAAACAGGGCATGAAAATGTTGGAGATGAGCCAACCTTAGTCGCGGAAACGACGGGCTGCATAATGTCATTACATCCGACCTGACCAAAAGTCCAACAAGTTTCGTAGTCGATAATCACTCCTGCTGCACTACCGGTGATATACTCAGCAAATCGTAGTCTACCACTTGAGATTGAGGAGTCTGATGTCGTCTCAGCGCGCACTCCAACAATCTTCAGCGTATCGTCCACGAATATGGCGATGTAGCTGTCCCATCTGGAATATGCGGTTGTGGTGGGTCCGATGGATCGCAGGCGAACCAATGACGTGGCGTTCGTCATCACACCTTCGTAGATACGTCCACCTAATCCAAATGCTAACAACGTATCCTTTTCCGGAATTGTCGCACGCAGGTTCTGGATCAGCGCGTCGCGATTGTTGAGAACGTGCCACTGCGTCGATCCCATCTCTCTCCGAACGATTGCCTGCCTGTAGAAACCATTCCCAGCAATCAAGTATACAAACAGCGATGGTGTCGCATGGTGTACTACACCCTCGGTCAGAAGTTGTACAGTAACCACGCTGTCGGCTGGTGTCCTAACGTGCAAGCCCTCGTTCACAAACGGTTGCACACCACCTCTCCGTTTATGCCGAGCATAAATGCTTTAGCGCCTGTGGGACTATCATACACAAATCCGCATCGGACGGCACCTGGCAGTGTTGCAAGCACTCGCTTACCACCCGAGGCATCATAACTCGTAAGGCCACTGTTCGCATGATGCACATACACTACGTCGTCAAGTATTCCGAGCAGCGTGCAATCGTCGCCGTAGTTCGAAGCACGCGTAAACGCTTCGCTATCTCGCGGCTTGAGGTAAAGATTATGGTCGCGTGACTGCGCAAGAATCCCACCCGAGAACGCATACATGCGCACAATGTCCGACCTTGTAGGTAGTTGGTGCGGTGTGATAGCGTCTATGCGGTCTGTGTGGCACACCGCTCCGCCTTCACCACCGTACCACACGCCACCAGAAACACGCGTGGCGCACAGAATCATGCGATCGGCGACGGGCATCAAGTGCGTTACGTCCTGGGCATTGGCTGACCCAATCACTACCAGCGAAAGCAAAAAAAGCGAAGAGATTTTGAAGCGCATGTCGTCAGCTTTCTCGTAATCAGTCTCGATGGAAGATCTAGTGAGCGAGTGGCATCCTATCACTCGACCAGCAACAGTGTGTCGGACCGCGTTGTCGTCGTATACATGCGCACGATGTAGAGTCCGGGGCGCAAGTTCGCTAGTGTGCTCTCTGCCGACGTTGATGTTTCGTCGGCAATCAGGTCACCGAGTATGCCAAACACCTGCAGGCGTGCGCCCTCGGCCATGCGGATTGCCCGCACGAGGATGGCGCAGCCTTCTAAATCGATTGTTCCGGGCAAAACATCAACAGACACGCAGACCGAGTCGGTAAGTGTGACGCTGCCTGTGAGCGGAATCTGCTGACGCGCTCCG
>Ga0163150_10008694_pt1 | contig 11486 bp, 4 predicted proteins | sample OliLakLV19P2IB_FD_148628 | JGI IMG/M metagenome (GOLD analysis project Ga0163150, IMG submission 148628) | Freshwater microbial mat bacterial communities from Lake Vanda, McMurdo Dry Valleys, Antarctica - Oligotrophic Lake LV.19.P2.IB | ecosystem: Environmental > Aquatic > Freshwater > Lake >...
GCCTTCGAGGGCGGCCCCCGCGACCCCGCCTCCCGACGTCTTCGCGGCCGCCCTCGAAGGCGCGGGCCTCGCCCCCGACGTGCTCGGCTACCGCGGCCGCGGGACGTGGCCGCGCTACCCGACCACGGTCCCGTACCGGCTCCCGTTCTTCGACGACCTGCTCGCGAACCCGACCGAGACGTACGAGTTCACGCGGACCCTGGGCAACTCGGTGGAGGACCTTCTGACGCCGGCGTCGCTCTCGAAGGCGTCGGCGAAGGAGGCCCCGTCGCTCTACCTGCTGGGGCTCATCCTCGGGACCGACCGGCGGATCGGGGGGGCGCGGGGGTTCGGGGTGCGCCTGCTCGAGGCGAAGGCGCCGGACCCGGAGCCGCTCGAGGGCGCGCTCGAGGCGATCGGCGTGCGGCCCGCGGGCCCGACCGGGCTCGGCGGCCCGAAGGACGTCCCCGCCGCCGCCCAGGCGCCGCTCGCGCGGCTGCTCCTCGAGCTGTTGGACGCCCGAACATGGACGGAGCGCGGGTTGCGCCGCGTCCCCCGCGCGACGCGCGAGGCGATCTTTCGCGCGCTCCCCGACCTCGTGGAGAACGTCCCGGACGGTGGGAAGTACACGCCGGAGATCGAGGACGCGGCGAACGCGGTGGACGCGTTGAGCCTCGCGTACGGCGGGCTGAAGGCGCTGGGCGCCGTCCAGGTGGCGCGGGTCGAGCTCGAGGCCGCGCGGCCGGCGGAGGGATGGCCGAAGTTCACCTTCCGCCGCGAGACCGCGCTCGGCACCGTGATCGTCACGAGCGAGGAGGCGCTGATCGCGACGGCGGAGGCGCCCTTCTGCCTCGTGTCGCTCGCCGGGCATCCCGCCGTGGGGCGTGTGGGCGCGACGACGGCGCTGCAGTCGATGAGCGTGGCGCTCTTCCTCGAGGGGGCGTCGAGCGTGGGCAGCGCGGAGGCGGGAACGGATCTGACGTCTGCGCCGGTCGCGGGCGTCGCGTGCGGCGTGTGCGGCGTGGGAGTCGTCTATGGCGCGGGCACGTCGAAGACGCTCTACCAGGCGCGTTCGTGGGGCCTCGGCTCGGCGCTCTTCGGCACCGGCGTGCTCGTGGACGAGGGCGGAGACGACGTCTATCGGCTGCGCAACGTCGGCCAGGGCGCCGCGATGTTCGGGGCCGGGCTCCTGCTCGACGCGGCCGGCGATGATCGCTACGAGCTCCTCGAGGGCGATGGCCAGGGCTTCGGCGGGCCGGGAGGCGCGGGGGTGCTGGCCGATCGCAGCGGGAACGACGTCTACGTCGTCGAAGCGCGGGCCGACCGCGCAGGCCGTGCCGACTACCACAGCGACGGCAAGATCGCCGGCAGCAACTCCCAGGGCGCGGGGATGGGCCGTCGCGGCGACCTCGGCGACGGGCACGCGTGGGCCGGCGGCCTCGGGGCGCTGATCGACGTGGACGGCGACGACCGCTACGACGCCGGGAACTTCAGCCAGGGCGTGGGCTACTGGTTCGGCACGGGCCTCCTCTACGACGGCGGCGGAAACGACGTCTACCGCAGCGTGTACTTCAGCCACGCATCGGGCGCGCACTTCGCGGTCGGATGCCTCGTGGACGAGGGCGGCGACGACGTCCACTCCCTCTCCGACTTCCCCGGCGTCGGCCTCGGGCCCAAGGCGGGGGCCGGCATCGGATTCGGCTGGGACGTCGTGAACGCGCTGCTCTTCGAGCGCGGAGGGAACGACCGCTACGAGGCCGACATCATCTCCCTCGGCTGCGCGAACGTGCGGAGCAACGGCTGGCTCCTCGACGAGGGCGGCGACGACACCTACGTCGCGGCCACGGGCGCGGCCGCCTTCGGCGCGATCGACGAGCTTCCCGGGTACGCCACGCCCGGCCGCAAGGGCGCCTTTCCGTTCCACCTGCCGCAGCTGGGCTTGTGCCTCGACCTCGGCGGCACGGACCGCTGGCTGCGGCGGCCTGCGAGCGGCGGCGATCCCGTCGCGGACGAGCGCGCGGGCGACGGCCGGTCCTGGGGAATGGTGGGGGCGCGGGGGCCCGGAGGTGGCGCGAACGTGGCCATCGGTCGCGACGTGGCCGCCGGGCGCCTGGGCTTCCTCGACGCGTGGCCGCGGCGGATCGCGCCGGTTGCACCGGCCGCGCCGTCGCCCGCGAAGTAGGCGCGGGCCGGTCGCCCCTTCGTGCCGCTCGGACGATGACGGGCAGGAAGGGTTTGGACCCGTCGAGAACGTCCACGCGGTGCACGTCGATGACATCACCGCCACCGAAACTCGTCCGGTGGCACGTGCTCGGGAACAGGTCGGGACCGATGCGGAGCCGTCGTCCGCGGCTCACCCCTTTGCGAGGGGCTTCGGCGGGGCGCCTGGGCTGTCCTCGGCGCCGCCTACGGGACGGCGCGGGCGCACGCTCCGTCCGCGCACGAATTCGAGCCTCTTCCCGAACTCCGCGAGGGCGCGCGCGTAGAGCTTGTAGACCGCCGCCTCGGAGCGGTCCATGAGTTCGGCCACCGCGCGGATGGGGAGCCCCTCCAGGTTGACCATCCGCATCACCGACCGGTGATCCTCCGACAGCCCCGCCATGGCTTCGCGCAACTCCTCCTGCGACTCCCGATGGACCGCGGCGGCGCTGGCCGTCGGGCCCGGGTCGGGCGGGTCGCCGATGCCGGCAGACGTGCTCGAGTGAGCCCGGTGCACCTCGCGTACGGCCGCGCGCTTGTCGGTGCCGAGATACCGGCTGATCTCGTGCTTCACCTTGTGCTCGAGGATCTTCCCGAGCCAGAGGCCGAACGAGCCCTCCCCTTCGTCCCGGAAGTCGCCGAGTCGAAGGAACGCCGCGAGGTACGCCTCCTGGATGACGTCGGACTCCGCGACCTTCCGCCGCAGCAGCGCCGGCAGCAGATGGCGCGCACGCGCCCGCAGGTCCGTGAGATGTCGGTCGAAGAGCGCCTGCGCGGCCGACTCGTCGCCGTCCCGGATGCGGCGGGCGAGCTCCTCGTCGGAGGGTTCGGGAGAGGGCGGGGGCACGACTGGCGTCTCCGGGACCGCCACAGCGTAGCCCGACGGGGCACGACGGCGGAACGGCGAGGGCGCCCTGCCGCAGACCGCGGGGCGCACCCGAGGCGGTCGGCGGATTCCGCGTCCAATCTCGCCGCGAACCGGGATGAAGGGGTGTGGGGCATGTCGCCCCGGGTTCAGGACAGGAAGCGGGACCGGCCCCCTTCGGGGCCGGCGAAAGGAGCACGATGAACGTCAGCATCTCTCGTCGACGGATGGCCTTCCTCGCACCGGTCGCGGCGCTCGCCGTCGCGACGGTCGTCTACGCCGCCGCCGCAGCCGGCGACTTCGACCCGGGCTTCGGCACGGGCGGGGTCACCGCCACGGACTACGGTCCGTACGGGAACGCGCCGTACGACATGGCCGTCCAGACCGACGGCAAGGTCGTCGTCGGCGGGACCGACGGGATGGCCCCTCCCCACTGGCTGGTCCGTCGATTCAACGGCGACGGGACCAGCGACACCTCCTTCGGGACGGGCGGATCCGTCGCCGTGTTCGCCGACGTCGGGGGCATGCTTCACGACCTCACGCTGGACTCGAGCGGACGCATCCTCGCGACAGGCTCCAAGGGCTATGGCGGCTACGGGGCGCCCCCTCCTCGTTCCGTACTCGTGCGGTTCAACGGCGACGGGACGCTTGACACGTCCTTCGGAACGGGCGGCACCGTCACCACGACGCTCGGGAGCGGCAACTCGGAAGGCAGAGCGGTCGCGGTGCAGTCCGACGGCAAGATTCTCGCGGCAGGGAATCTCCTCGTGGCCGCGACGAAGAAGACCACAGCCAACACCGCGATCTACCTCGCGCGCTACTCGGACTCGGGTGCGCTCGACACCGGATTCGGCGCCGGCGGAGTTACGACGAACAACCTGACCAGCAAGAACGACTCGGTCTACCCCAGCGCGATGGGACTCCAGTCCGACGGAAAGATCGTGCTCGGGGGGACTGCGGGGACGGTGAGCTGGTCCATCACGCGCTACCAGGCGAACGGCCTCGTGGACTCCGCGTTCGGATGGGTCCAGAACTCGTCGAGGATGCTCCACGGGCTCTCGGTCGACGCTTCGGACCGGATCCTGGCGAGCGGCTTGAACGGGACCCTGCTCGTCACGCGCTACGCGGCGAACGGGACGGTGGACACCCTGTTCGGCACCGCGGGGACGGCGGCGATCTCCATGACCGGGGGGTATGCGAACCCGCTCTGCCTGCCCGACGGCGGCATCGTTCTCGTCGGCCAGGTCACGCCCGTCGCGCTGCTTCCCTCGTGGACGCAGGCCCAAGCCGTGCGACTGCTCTCGACCGGCGCACTCGACACCGGGTTCGGCACGGGCGGCTACAGCGCCCCGATCGACGTCTTCCCGACCATGACCGCGTACGCGGACCGGAACGAGCCGATGGGTCTGGCCGCAGCAGCGGACGGCGGCATCCTCGTCACGGGCCGCGCCACCGGCTCGACGGGCACCGCCGTCTCCACCCGGCACATCGCCTGGTTCCTCGGGAAGATCCTCTCGAACTGAGCGAGGTGTCATCGGGGCGCGGGGGCCACCCCGCGCCCCGGTGCATTGCAGGACTCCCCCCTGTCGCAGACGTCCCTGCGTCGATAGCATGCGTCCGCGCCGCCGGGCGCGTTCGAGCGCCCTCCGGGAACGGGCCGGCCGTCGATCCTCGCCTCCCAGGGAAGCCGTTTCATGTCCTCCGAACCCGACCCGAAGGACCGCGCTGCGGAGGTCCTCGCCGCATGGCACGAGGAGCGAGCCCAGGGCGGGACGGTCGGCCCGGAGGAGCTGGTCCGCCGGCACCCGGACCTGGCGGACGCCCTGCGGGAGGTGCTCGCCCTGTCGGCCCTCGTCGACGCGGCCTTCGCCACGGGCGCGATCGCGGCGACGACCGCGGGCGGGGGCCCAGCCGGCGACGCCGTTCCGGCCCCCGATCGCATCGGCGACTTTCACATCCTGCGCGAGATCGCCCGCGGCGCGATGGGCATCGTGTACGAGGCCGAGCAGGTCTCCATGGGGCGCCGGGTCGCGCTGAAGGTCCTCTACCCGGGGATCATCCTGAACCCGAGGTCCGTCGAGCGCTTCCGCCGCGAGGCCCAGGCGGCGGGCCGGCTCCACCACACGAACATCGTCCCAGTCTACGGCATGGGGTGCGAAGCCGGCACCTGGCACTACGCGATGGAGCTCGTGGAGGGTCGGCCCCTCCACCAGGTCATCGCCGACCTCCGACGGCTCGAGGGCGCCCCGGGAGGTCCTCCCCCGCCCCGGGAAGCCGGAGCCTCGAGCGGGTTCGCGGCCACGACCGGACGCCGGGAGGAGTACGCGCGCATCGCCCGCGCCTTCTCGGGGGGTGGCGGACGCGCTGGCGACGGCCCACGCCGCGGGCGTGATCCACCGCGACATCAAGCCGGCCAACATCCTCCTGGACGCGCACGGGACGCTCAAGATCCTCGACTTCGGCCTGGCACGCCGTGTCGAGGACGAGCCGGGCGTGACGGTCACGGGCGACGTCCTCGGCACGCCCACCTACATGAGCCCCGAGCAGGCCCGGGCGGGCACGGTCGACGCCCGATCCGACGTCTACTCCTTCGGCGCGACGCTCTACGAGGTGCTCACGCGCCGTCCCCCCTTCGAGGGAAAGGACGTAGGCGACGTCCTGCGCAAGGTTCGGAGCGAGGAGCCTCCTCTCTCCCGTCACTGGGACCGGCGCATCCCCCGCGACCTCGAGACGATCGTCGCCAAGGCGATGGAGAAGGACCCCGCGCGCCGCTACGCGACGGCAGCCGACCTCGCTCACGACCTCCTCCTCTTCGCGGAGGGCGCCGCCATCCGGGCACGGCGGGTGGGGCCCGTCGGCCGCGCGTGGCGCGGCGCCCAGAGGAATCGAAGAGCGCTCCTGTCCGTCGCCGCTCTCGTGCTCGGCGGGAGCGTCGCGCTCTGGGCGCTCCACGCGGGGAGCCGGGAGCGCGTCCGCCGGGTCGATCTCGAGTACGACAAGACGATCCGGCAGGCCGTCGGGACCCTGATGCAGCACGCGATTTTCTACTGGGGTCGACCGGGGCGCATGAACGGGAAGCGGAGCGACGACGTCTGGGAGGCGCTCGCTCGTGCCGCCTCGACGCGGCCGGATCGGAGCGAGGCGCGCCTGCTCCCGGTCTTCCTCACCGAGACCCCGGTGGACCGCCAGCTCGTAGACCTCGACGTCGCGCGCGCCGCCGGGCTCGACGAGCGGGCCTGGCGTTGGGCCCGACTGTACGTGCTGCTCCGCGGCCAACGGACCGAGGAGGCGAAGCGCGAGCGTGCCGCGGCGACGACCGTCGATCCGAGCACTGATCCCCTCGCGTCGCTCCTCGAGTGCTACGTGCTGGGTTTCGAGGCCGACCGACCGGCGGCGCTCGAACGCCTGGATCGGCTGCTCGAGGGGCCGCTCGACGCCCCGGAGCGGTCCCTGGTCCTCGAGGCTCGCGCGTACAACCGCGACCAGCAGGGGGACACCACCGGCGCGCTCGAGGACTTCTCGGCCCTCGAGACCGAGGTGGGGGCCTCCTGGCCCGCGGTCCGCATGCGCATGGCGGCACTGTGGCTCCGCCTCGGAAGGGAAGAGAAGGCGAAAGCGGTGTTCGAGGACACGCTCGCATCCGTCCGCAGAACGGTGCGTGGGGGTGAGGGGGGCTACATCCAGCTGGCCGACGGCTGGATGCCCCCCATGCCGCCGGACTGGCATGAGCGCGTGTCCGCGGCGGCCCTCGCGGACCTGCCGGAGTCCAGCGAGACCTTGAGGCTTCGAGCACGCTGGCTCCTGCAGCGGAAGGAACCGGACCGGCCGGCCGCCCTCGAGTACACGCAGAGGGCGGTGGAAAAGGCCGAGGGGGCGTCGAAGCGCCCGTTTCTCGAAGATCTGGGCGAGCTGCTCGTCGTCGTTGGCCGACCGGCGGACGCGCTGCGTGCGTGCGAGGAGGCCCTCGCGATCGGCCCGCCTTCAGGCCGGCCGCTCGCGACGAAGGCCCTGGCCCTCTGGGCGCTCGGGAAGAAGGAGGAGTCGCTGGCGCTGGCGCGGTCGTCCGCCGAAAGCGATCCCTCCCACACGCAGTTCCACGGCCTCACCTGGCTTCTCACGGCGGCCGACCAGACCGAAGAGGCGCTCGTTGCCGCCAAGCGGTCGATCGAGGCCGAGCCCACGTGCATGGCCTGCCGGCGATGCAGGCTTCAGATCCTCGGGAAGCTCGGACACTGGGATGACCTTCTGCGCGAGTGTCGGGAGGCGCTGACGTTCAACGAGAATGACGTGAACGTGCTCAACCGCTTCTGCGAGGCCTGCGACGCGCTCTATCGCTGGGACGAGTACCTCCCTGCCTCCCAGAAGATCGTCAAGCTCCGGGGGACCCCGCAGGATTGGTCGAATCTGGCCAACGTCCTGTGCGAGCTCAATCGACCCGAGGAGGCGCTGACGACGATCCGACATGCGATGGGGATGGGGTTCAAGGAGGTCAATGCCCATCGGGTGGCTGCGGACGCGCTGCACCGGCTGAACCGGACCGTCGAAGCCGTCGCGGAGCTCGAGACGTGCGTGGTGGACGGGCAGGCGCCCCTCTCCGTCTGGTTCGAGGGGACGGCGATGCTCCTCAGGGCCGGACTCCACGAGGAGGCGCTCCAATTCGCCGACCGCGGGATCGCGCAGTTCGACGCGAAGGCGCCGCTGCACCTCCGCCGTGGGATCGCGCTTCAGGCTCTCGGACGGAGGGAGGATGCTCTCCATTCCTACCGTCGCGAGCTCGAACTCGACCCGAAGGACACCGGAACCTGGGCGATCGTCGCCAACCTCGAGGAGGAACTCGGCCGGACGGAAGCCGCCGTGGCAGCGGCCACCGAGGGCGTGAAGCGGACCGCCGGAGCGGAGATTCACTGGGTCCTCGGGGACCTCCTGCGGCGCCACGGTCACCTCGACGACGCCAAGCGGGCCTGGGCTCCGCTGCTCGGGCCGCATGAGGATCCGAGCGCGAGGCCCTTCTGCGCCAAGGCGCTCGTCGCCGTGGGGACTCTCGATCAGGCCTTGGCCTGCCTAGAGGGCGCCCGCACACGGTGGGGAACCCGCGACGGCCTGCGCTGGGCGTGCGAGATCGTCGTCGCACTTCGAGATGCCGGGGGTAGAGCCGCGGATGCCGAGGCCCTCGCGAAACGCGCATCCGGTTGGCCGGACGTCGCAGGCGAGGAGGCGGCCTACCTGTCGGCCATCGCGGGGAGGACGGCCGAGGCGGCTCGGTTGACGACGAGCCTTCCCCCTCCCGCTACCCCTGCCGACGAGTACGCCTGGGCGTGCATCTACGCGCTCCTCGATCGACGCCAGGACAGCCTGGACCTGCTCCGCCGCGCCGCCCGCGGCGGATACAAGCGACCCAAGGTCGCAGAGGATCCCGACTTCGCGGCCTACCGAGACGATCCCGAGTTCCGCGCAGTCTTCGAGAGCCTGCGCTGATGCCGGCATTCGTCGCCGGGCTCATCCGCTCTCTGGGAGCCGCAGGAACCGTCGTCCCGCTCGGCCGTCCGGGCCCGGCGGCGGCGCTCGCGGGGAGCGCCGCGTCGGCCGCGGACGCAGAACGCCGAGGATCACGTCCATGCGGGATACGAAGCCATGATGGGATACGAAGCCAGGGTTTTCTGTCGTCAGCGGTGGTTGGTTTCCGCTGACCCTGTCGTGCTGAACAGAGTCCGTGGTGCTTGAGCGCGGCCAACACGAGCGCCCCAGGCAGCGCGCCGCGGGCCCGCAGCGCTGTGCGAGACCCGAGAGGAGGCCCTATCCCCCGCTCGACGGGCAGAGCGCCTTCACGGGGCACTCCGGGCAGCGCGGCTTGCGGGCGATGCAGAGGCGACGGCCGTGCTGGATCAGGATGTGCGAGAGCTCGATCCAGGAGGTCTTGGGGAAAAGCGCCATCAGGTCCTTCTCGACGTGCGGGGGGGTCTTTCCCTTCGACCAGCCGAGCCGGTTCGCGAGGCGGTGGACGTGGGTGTCCACCACGACCCCGTCGGCCAGGCCGAAGCAGACGCCGCGCACGACGTTCGCCGTCTTGCGGGCGACGCCGGGCAGGGTGAGCAGGTCCTCCATGGACGGGGGCACCTCTCCGAGGAAGACCGTCGTGATGCGCTCGCTCGCGCCCTTCAGGCTCTTCGCCTTGTTGCGGAAGAAGCCCGTGGACTTGACCAGCGTCTCGAGCTGCTCGAGGGGCGCGGCAGCCATCGCCGCCGGGGTCGGGAGCGCCGCGAACAGCGCGGGGGTCGTCAGGTTGACCCGGGCGTCCGTGCACTGGGCCGAGAGGATCGTCGCGATCAGGAGCTCGAAGGCGTTCTTGTGGTGGAGCGCGCACTCGGCGTCTGGGTACGTCTCCTTGAGACCCTCGAACGCCCGGATGGAGCGCGCGCGCGTCGCAGGATCGAGGCGCGGCGGGGGCGGCGCCGCCTTCCGTCGCTTGCGTGGGGCCCTTGGCTTCTCAGGGAGGGGCTCTTGCGTCGTCTCGTCGTCGTTCACGGGGACTCCTCGCGGTCCGGCGTGCGGACGATGAAGGGGGACGGAGTCGGGAGCCCGCGCCGTCTCGCCAACCAGGCGCGGAAGGCGTCGATCGGCATCGCCGTCAGGACCTCGCCCCTGCGCACGCCGGCGCGCCGGGCGGCGCCCACGCCGAAGATCACGTCCTCGATGCCCGTGAGACTGTGGGCGTCGGGATCGATGGCGATGGGGATTCCTCGGCGGGTGGCCTCCGGGATCGACGCCTCGTCGAGGTCGAGGCGGTGGGGGTTCGCGTTCAGCTCGACGGCCGCGCCGTGCGCCGCGCACGCGTCGAGGACCCGCGCGAGGTCGAACGCGTAGCCCTCGCGTCCGAGGAGCAGGCGGCCCGTGGGGTGCCCGAGGACGTCGAGCCGAGGGTTGCTCACGGCGCGCACGAGCCGCTCGGTCATGACCGCTTCGGGCTGGCGGAACGCGGAGTGGACGCTGCCGATCACGACGTCGAATCCCGCGAGGACGTCGTCGGGGAGGTCGAGGGATCCGTCGGGGAGGATGTCCGTCTCGATCCCCTTGAGGATCGGGATGCCGGCCTCGCCGGAGGCGTTGAGCGCGTCCACCTCGGCCCACTGCGCCCGCACGCGCGTCGGGTCGAGCCCGTTCGCGTAGGAGGCGGCGCGGCTGTGGTCGCAGATCGCGAACCACGCGAAGCCGCTCTCTCTGGCCTTCACGGCCATCTCGAGGATCGAGTAGGCCCCGTCGCTCCACGTGCTGTGGGCATGAAGGATGCCGACCACGTCGGCGATGGCGACGAGGTCGTCGGGCGGGGCCCGTCCGAGGTCGGCGGTCTCGCGCAGCTCGGGGGGGAACCAGGGCACGCCGGCGGCCGCGTAGACCTCGCGCTCCTCCTCGACGAGCAGGGGCTTGCCCTGCTTGCGGACCGCGTCCGGGGCGAGGTCGAGCCCCTTGCGGGAAAGGGCCGCCTTCAAGGCCTCGACGTGGGCCGCCGTCCCGGTCCGGTGGAGGAGCGCGGGGACGAACGCGTCCTCCTCGACCACCGTGAGCTCCACGGGCGTGCCGTCCTCGAGACTGACGCGGGCCCCGTGCTCGCCCCGCGAGATCACCCTCGCGACGAACGTCATCGAGGTGAAGGCGTCGAGCAGCGCCTTCGGGTCGCCCGACGTGGCGAGGAGGTTCACGTCCTTCACCGTCGACTTCATGCGGCGCACGGACCCCGCCACGGCGAGCCGGAGCGCCGAGTCCTCGCGCTGGAGGCGGTTGAGCACCCGCTCGGCGGCGGCGCGCGCGTTCGACAGGAGGCGGAGCCCTCGAGAGCGCTTGAGGAACCCGATCCCCTTGAGCACCGCGTCCTGGGTCTTGTCCCCGAAGCCCTTCAGATCGCGCAGACGGTTCTCGAGGCAGGCGTACTCGAGCTCGGCGAGGCCGGTCACCTCGAGGGACTGCCAGATCTCGCGCACGCGCTTGGGCCCCAGGCCGGGGATCTCGAGGAGCTCGAACAGCCCCGCGGGCACCTGCGCCCGCAGCTCGGCAAGAACCCCGAGGCGGCCCGTCTCGACCATCTCCTTCACGCGCGCGGCCGTGCCCTCGCCGACCCCCTTCACCTCGGTCAGGGTGCCGTCGGCGAGCATCTCCGCCGCCGGGCGCGGAAGGGCGCCGAGCGTGCGCGCGACCGACGCGTACGATCGGACGCGGTGGGGGTTGTCCCCCGTGAGCTCGAGGAGGGTCGAGACCTCGGCGAACGTCGCGGCGAGGGTCTCGTTGTCGATGGGGGGAGGGGCGGTCATGGGTGCGGCGGGCCGTCCGGGCCGCCCGGCTTCCGCGGCGCCGCGCGGCGGGCGGCCGGAGGTCTCGCCGGATCGTACTCCCTGTCCCGCGGGGAGGCGTCGGCGCGTCCCCCCTAAGCCGGTCGGGCGGCCCCCCGCGCCCC
>Ga0163150_10008695_pt1 | contig 11485 bp, 7 predicted proteins | sample OliLakLV19P2IB_FD_148628 | JGI IMG/M metagenome (GOLD analysis project Ga0163150, IMG submission 148628) | Freshwater microbial mat bacterial communities from Lake Vanda, McMurdo Dry Valleys, Antarctica - Oligotrophic Lake LV.19.P2.IB | ecosystem: Environmental > Aquatic > Freshwater > Lake >...
CTGCTCAATAGCCGCGATGAATTGACTTTGAAAACGCGCCAGGCCGTGCAGGCGGCGCGGCTGTCGGGCATGCACGTCGTCCTGGCCACCGGGCGTCGCTATAGCCGCGCGCTGCCACTCGTCGAACCACTTGGGCTGGTGTTGCCGTTGGTGACAGCCAGTGGTGCGTTGATTAAACACCCGGACGGCCACCGCACGCTGCATATGGCTGACTTTGACCGCAAGCTGCTGAAGGGGGTGCTGGCTCATTTGCAAACCGCCGGGCACGAAGCGGTGTTGTATTCTGACAGCTTTGCGGCCGGTTTTGACTTCCATTGCACCAGCGAAGTGACCGAGTCTGCCGAACTGGCCGATTTTTTGCGGCTCAATCCGGACTGTGCCCGTGTGCATCCCGAGCTGATGACCGACCCGCCCTCGGGGGTCTTTGCCGGGTTTGCAATCGGCGGCCGACCGGCCATGCTGCAACTGGAGGCTGAGTTGGAGTCGTTGTTTCTCGGTCAGCTTTATCTGCACGTGATTCGCAGCACGCGGTATCTGGGCTACATGTGCGAGATCGCTCCGGCTGGGGCCACGAAATGGGCCGGAATTCAGCATTTGGCACACGAGTTGGGAATCGCCGATCACGAGATCGTGGCCGTCGGGGATGAGGTGAATGACATTCCAATGGTGGTCGGAGCCGGGCTTGGCATAGCGATGGGGAATGCTGTGGAACCACTGAAATTGGTGGCCGATCGAATCGCCCCCTCGCACGATGAAGATGGCGTGGCGGAGGTGGTGCGGTGGCTGTTGGAAGAGTAACTTGTGGTGCGGGCTTCCAGCCTGCAACGAACCGACTAAAGTCAATTGCAGGCAAGATGCCCGCACCACAACACTCATCCTCTAGACACCTTTCGGTTTCGCACCGATACTCAAGGTATCCATCCACTGGCAACCACTGGAAGTGAAAGGGTTTTAGTGTCCGATCCCGATCAGAATCGCGTTACGCCCGAGGTATCATTCGGGCAATTTCAGCAGCTCATCAGCCAGATGTACTTGGAGAAGGATCTGGCGCGGGGCGTCGATGGGACCTTTATGTGGTTCATGGAAGAAGTCGGCGAGCTGGCATCGGCGCTGCGCAGCGGCACGCATGAAGAACGGCTTGGCGAGTTTGCCGATGTGATTGCCTGGCTGACTACGATGGCGAATGTAGTCGGCGTGGATCTGGCCGAGGCGGTCTCGCTGAAGTACGGCTCAGGTTGCCCAGGGTGCAATCAATTCCAGTGCACCTGTGCCGATGCGGAGAAGCCATGATTGCTCGCTTCTTCGTTTTCCTAGACACCGGTCGCATGCTGCTGGCGATTTCCATGCTGTGCACGATGTTGCAGCCTAGAAACGTCGATGCAGCAGAAGCTATAGCAATTGATGCCTCGTCGGTTCCTACGATCAAATCGTTACACCTCGGATTCAAAAATCAGTACAAAGTTGGCTACTGGACACCGCTGCAGATTGAATTTCTTGCAGGCCAGGGAGAATTTCGCGGCAGCATTCGGCTACGAACCGTCGACGACAATGACCTGCCGGTCGAACAAACGGTGTCACCGCTAGACATTGGTGGAAGCAATAAAGGCTCGATCCAGACAGTGATCAAGCCGGGTCGTCCCCGCAGTGCGATTACTGTTGAGTTGCTGGATGCTCAGCAACAGGTTGTTGCTTCGCGGACATTTTCTGGAGACGAGATCCCGCTAGCTAAACCGACCTCGCAAGAGATGATCCTGGAGGTTGGCGAATCGATCGGGTTTAGCAGTTTACTGGTTCTTTCTAAAGTGCCCGAGGCGGACCGCCCGGTGGTGATCCAGATTGCCAGTCCATCGGCGCTCCCGACCGCAGAAAGTGCCTATGCGGGGATTGACCGGATCGTGGTCTCGACCAGTGACGAGCAGGCCTTGCTAAGCTGGAGCGAGGCGCAGGCCACGGCGCTGTATCGTTGGGTGCAGCTTGGTGGCAAATTGGTCCTGTGCGTAGGGAAGAACGGCAAGACTGTTCTGGCCGACACCGCACCGCTGGCGCGGTTTGCCCCGGGCGGTTTTCTGCGCGTTGTACAACGTCCGCCGAATGCCTGGGAATCCTTGGCTGGAGCGTTGGCCGAACCGATGGTCGGTGCCGGTGGAGCCAAGCCACCGCCGATTAACTCTACGGTGCTGTCAAACGTAATCGGTCGCATTGAGGCCACCGATGGCAATCTGCCAATGGTGATTCGATCGGCGCGCGGTTTTGGCGAAGTGCTGTTTATTGCAGCCGATCTGGATCAACCGCCGTTTGCGGATTGGCCGGCCCGCGGTCGGCTGCTGATGCGGATTCTGGCAGCCGATAGTTCCCTGGAAGCAGGATCCAATCAATCTTCCTCGCTAGGAATGCGGCTTGGGTATACCGACCTGGCGGGGCAACTGCGTAGCGCGCTAGATCAGTTCGAGCATGTCAGCGTGATTCCGTTTTGGCTGGTCGTCATGCTGGGACTTGGCTATGTGCTGCTCTTGTTTCCGATCGAATACTGGCTGACTTCGCGGGCTAGGAAGTACGTGGAGATCGCCTGGATCACGGTACCGTTAATACTGATCGGGAGCTGTGCACTATTTTACTGGATCGGTCAGCAGCATAAGGGGAACGAACTGCGCGCCAGCGCGATCGATCTGGTGGATGTGGATCTGGTGAGTGGAACATGTCGTGGAAATTCTTGGATGAATCTGTTCAGCCCTAACACGGATCGCTATACGATTCACTCCAAACCAAACGTTGAAACTCCCGACGGCAACCAATCGGTGAGTTGGTTCGGACTACCTGGAGTTGGGCTAGGGGGGATGAACTCGACCCTGGCCGCGCCGGCGCAGTTTAGCGATGCGTACCAAATGTCTACCAGTGGAAACCAATTGCAGCACGTGCCTCTCGCCACTTGGTCGAGCAAATCGTTCTGCGCCAGTTGGTCATACGATCTCGAGAACTTGAACACAGGCCCCGAGTTCACGCTCACCGAATGGAGTAGTGATCGCGCTCCGGCTGGAACGCTGGTCAATCGGACCGGGCACAAGCTGACCAATGCGGTCTTAATGTACAACGGCTGGGCTTACATGCTTGGCGAAATCGAACCGGACCAGACGATTCAAGTTGAGCAGTTTCGTAGCATAATGAATTTGGAGTCTTACCTGACGCAGCGGAAGGTCACAGTCAACAAGGAGGAGGGAACACCCTACGATGCAGCCGGCACCGATCCGTCCCGCGTCCTGCAGATGATTCAGTTTTACCGTGCAGCCGGCGACCGCGAATACACAGGGCTGGCCAACCGCTACCTAAGTACACTGGATATGTCGGATCAACTCGCGCAGCATCGTGCCGTGTTAGTAGCCAGTGGTCCTGCGGCTACAAAGCTTACAGCACAGGGATCGGAGGAACAGACGCTGCATGTTGGACAGCATGCGGCGATTTATCGGTTTGTGCTCCAAGTGCTGAGGGTACCGCCGTCAGGTTTTGTCAGCCAGCCGCTGGAGTTAAGAATCGCCCCGCAACAGCAGGCTGTTTCCGGTTCTTTGCTGGAAAGTTCACCCTAAGATGAGTTTGCTAACAGTCGCTATGAGATAGAATTGACTGGAATAAAATTAACTGTGGCTAAACTTTGCCACGCAGGAAGTGTTCATCAGGAAAGCACCGCACACGTGATCGAAACTCGCGACCTCACCAAAAAATACGACGAGCTATTCGCGATCAAGGCGCTGAACATCCGCCTGGAGCCGGGGGATGTGTTTGGGTTTATTGGACCCAACGGAGCCGGCAAGACCACCACGATGAAGATCCTGGCTACGCTGCTCAACCCGACCTGGGGTGAAGCCTACGTCTGCGGAAAGTCGATCTACACCAATGCTAAAGATATCCGCCGGCTGATCGGCTACATGCCAGATGCCTTTGGCGTGTACGACGATATGAAGGTGATTGAGTACCTGGAATTCTTTGCCTCGGCCTATCGAATCAACGGTCCAAAGCGAAGAAAAGTTTGCGAGGATGTGTTGGAGCTAGTTGGGCTAACCTACAAACGGGACGCGATGGCGACCAGTCTGTCACGCGGCATGAATCAGCGGCTTGGTCTGGCGCGAGTTCTATTGCACGACCCTCAGGTTCTGCTCTTGGACGAACCGGCCAGCGGGCTGGACCCGCGTGTCCGCATCGAAATCCGCCAGGTCATAAAGAAACTTGGCCAGATGGGCAAAACCATTATGGTCAGCAGTCACATTCTGCCGGAGCTGGCCGACATGTGTAATAAAATCGGCATCATCGAAAAGGGGGAGCTGCTGGTCAACGCCACCGTCGATGATGTGATGAAGCAAGTGCGCCGTCAGGCCATACTTTGGATTGGAGTTTCGACCGACCGCGACGCCGCAGCTATGCTCCTACAAGATCAACCGATGGTCGAGCGCGTGGAGTCGCACGACAATTTACTTTTGGTGACAATTCGCGATGGAGTCACCGACTACGGCGACCTGCCAACAGCGCTGATCCAGGCCGGCCACCGATTGACACTTTTCCGCGAGGAAGAGCTGAACTTGGAAACCGCCTTCATGGCGTTGACCAAGGGAATCACTGCCTAAGAACCGGACGCTAGCGCGTGTCGGCTGATGGTGTATGTGGCCGTTGAACCAATCAGCCATTGGGCGCTAGCCCATGGTTCTTACGGCGGATCAAAATGCACCGTTGGCTTGCCAGGCGTTCAGCGCCTACAATAACCAGTCATGCAATTCATTCCCGGAACAAGGAAGCCATTATGCACGCCTCTCAACGAGTCGATCGAATTGCTTTTTGCTCGCCGCTGAAAGTTACCGCTTTTGTATTAGCACTGGCGATGACGACCGCGCCGCACCTGCTGGCAGCGGAATCTGCGGAGACAAATAAAACACGAACTGAGGCGGTCGATCGCGGCGTGAAATATCTCCTCGCTTCTGGTGCAAAAACCGATGGCCAATACACCCCGCGAACAGGGATCGGCGTGACGGCGCTGGTGGCGACTTCCTTGTTGCGCAGCGGCGTACTGCCGACAGAACCAACGCTGGCCAAGAGTCTGAAGTTCATTGAAGCCAATGTTCGCGAGGACGGTGGCATCTATTCCGCTAGTTCGCGCATGAAGAATTACGAAACCTGTCTGGGCGTTGTCTGCCTGAGCGAGGCCAATAAAGATGGCAAATACGATCGGATTCTCAAGCACGCCGACAAGTTTCTCAAAGGACTGCAAATCGACGAACGCGATGGCAAAGGCAAGGATGACCAAGATTTTGGTGGAGTCGGTTACGGTGGCAAGGGTCGCCCGGACCTATCGAACACCGCCTTCATGCTAGAAGCATTGGCCGCCACCGGCAACGGGCCTGACGACGAAGCCGTTCGCAAGGCGTTGATTTTCGTATCGCGCTGCCAGAATTTGGATAGCGAACACAACACCGGTAAGATTGCCGACAAGATCAACGATGGCGGTTTCAATTACACCGCTGTCGGCGACGAAGAACCTGAGGATACCAAAGCGGACGGCGGACTCCGCAGCCAGGGTTCGATGAGCTACGCCGGTCTAAAGAGCATGATCTATGTAGGCCTGAAGCCGGACGACGTGCGAGTGAAGGCCGCTACCGAGTGGCTGAAAAAGAACTATGACCTGCAAAGCAATCCGGGTCTCGGCAGTGCCGGGTTATATTACTACTATCACCTGATGGCCAAAGCACTGGACGCCGTCGGTGACAAGGATTTTGTCGATGCCAACGGCAAATCTCACGACTGGAAAGCCGACCTAGTCGAAGAACTGGCGAAGCGCCAGCAAAAGGATGGCTCCTGGAAAAACAGCAATGAACGGTGGCTGGAGGCCGATCCGAACCTGGTCACCGGGTACGCACTACTGACGTTGTCGTTCTGCAAATAGGCTATCTGAAGTCCGCCGCGGCCGCTCGGAACGGCTGTGCGGCCGAACCAAAGCGGGCTGTCACTTGTCACGGGTGGTGCCAAACGGCACAATAGTGCCTCTACGGACGCGCGTCCGTTTGGCCATCCATTCATTCATCTTGCAGATCTGACTTCTATGCCCTCTTGTGTGCTTGCTTATTCCGGCGGACTGGATACTTCGGTGATTCTTGGCTGGTTAATCGACGAAGGGTACGACGTTCACGCGGTCTATGTCGATCTCGGTCAGCCTTGCGAAGACCGCGAGGCCACGCTGACCAAGGCCCTGAAATGCGGTGCCAAGTCGGCCCGCATCGTCGACGTGCAAGAGGAGCTCTGCCGTGATTTTGCGTTTCCTGTTCTACAGTGGCAGGCAAAGTACGAGAGCATCTATTTGCTGGGCACGTCGATCGCACGCCCGCTGATCAGCAAGGTCTGTCTGCAGGTGGCCCGTGAAGTGGGTGCCGACGCTTACGCGCACGGAGCCACTGGCAAGGGGAACGATCAGTGCCGCTTTCAGTTGGCGGCCGAGGCGCTGGACCCGGGCGTGAAGATGATCGCCCCCTGGCGGATCGAGCGGTTTCGCCAGTTGTTTCCCGGTCGGCGCGAGATGATCGACTATTGCACCGCCAAAAACATTCCGGTCAAGGCTTCGGTCAGCAAGCCGTATAGCTCCGACGAAAACTGCCTGCACATCAGCTATGAGGCAGGGCGGTTGGAGGAGTTGGACGTTAACGGCGTGGAGACGGTCGACTTTGGCATGACCATCTCTCCGCAGAAAGCACCAGACAAAACTGAAACGATCACGCTGGGGTTTGAAGCGGGAATTCCCATCTCACTCGGTGGGCGCAAGCTATCGCCGCTGTCGATGGTCCGCGAACTAAATATGATCGGCGGACGCAACGGCATTGGCCGGATCGATATGGTCGAGAACCGGTTTGTCGGCATGAAAAGCCGAGGCGTTTATGAATCCCCAGGCATGACGATTCTCTACTCGGCGCATCTGAATGTCGAGCAGTTGACGGTGGACCGCGATCTGATTCACTTGCGCGATCGGCTATCACCAGAGGTTGCCGAGATGGTTTACTATGGGTTTTGGTACACGGCCAAGATGGACGCGCTGATGGCGTTCAATCGCGAGGCGCAGAAGAACGTCACCGGCTCGGTGACGCTGGACCTATACAAGGGGAATATCAATGTTGCCAACCGTAGCAGCCCGTTGAGCTTGTATGATGCTGGCATTGCCAGCATGGAAGGTGGCGGCTCGTACGATCAGACCGACGCCGAAGGATTTTTGAAGATTCAGGGCTTGCCGGTTCGTGTTCAAGGGAAGGTCACGCCGCGGAGTTACTAGCCCGCTTGCGACAACTAGGGGTGGTTTAATGTACCTGTTTGAGAATCCCGTTCTGCAGCGTGAACTGCTGGTCAATCTGCGCACCATCCGTGCGTTTGTGCTGCTGTTTTCGTATAACGCGATTCTTGGGCTGGTGGTCTGGATGGCCTGGCCGCAAGAGCAGCAGCTCGATCTCAGCAACAATCCAGAAAAAGCGCAAACGCTGGTGCAGTTGTTTTTTCTTGGCCAGTATGTGCTGGCAACCATGATGACCCCCAGCTTTGCGGCGGGGACCATCACCGGAGAGAAGGAGCGCAAGACCTATGAGTCGCTGCTGGCCAGCCCGCTGCGCCCGCAGGCGATTGTTTTAGGAAAACTGGTCGCTTCGCTGGCACCGCTGGCGTTGCTTATATTCTCCTCGCTGCCGATCGTCATGCTTTGCCTGCCGCTCGGGGGTGTTTCGATCTATGAAGTGCTGGCGCAGTACATTGGCCTGATCATGGCGATCTTCATGTTTGGCATGATCAGCGTCGCGTGCAGCAGTTTTTTTCAACGCACGGCGTCGGCGCTGGTCGTTTCGTACTTGATGATTCTCGCCGTCAATCTGCTGCTGTTTGTGATTGGCGGTTTTTCGCTGACTGTATTGGCCAGCAGTATCGGCGGCGCGGATGGCAATGAATCGCGCATCCGCTTGATGCTGTTCTTCGTGCTCTTTCCGCTCGTCAGCCTGGCGCTGTCGTCGATCCTGTTTGCCATCACATCGCGACGATTGCTGCGTCCCCCTGATGTCGGCAGCGAGGGGAACGAAGTGGTCGATATCGATCAAGAATCACGCCAGGCGATGGGCCTGATCATTCAGCGCGATCGCTTTCCAGACAAATTGTTTGCACCGGCCAAACGCACGACTTTATTGGCCGATGGTGCCAACCCGGTCTTTGACAAAGAAATGCGCAGTGAGATTTTCGCGCAAGGCACGCTCATGCTGCGCCTGGTGATCCAGCTCAGCATGCTACTGGCCATTCCGCTGATGGCTTGTTTTTTGTACGTCTGGACCCAATACGCCGCCTACTACATCAGCTACACGCTGCTGTTCAACATGTTGGTCGGCCCAGTGTTCACGGCAGGAAGTGTCACCAGCGAACGCGAACGTGAAACTCTGGATCTGCTGCTGACGACCATCATTTCACCCTGGGAAATCCTGTGGGGCAAGCTCGTCGCTGGTCTGCGGGTGTCCAGCGTGCTGACCGGGTTTCTGCTCTGGCCGTTACTACTTGCCTTTGTCATGGGTAGTTTTGAATTATCCAATATCCTGTCGGTGCTGTCGTATGTGGTGATTGTGGCATTGACTTGCTTGACGACGGCATCGGTGGCGCTGGCCTGTTCGGTCATGTTCAAGCGCACGGCCACCAGCCTGATGACCACCTATTCGATCATCGTGCTGGCGTTTGCAGTACCGCTCGCCATGACCAAGTTCGTCGATGTGTTTCTGCCCAATTCGCCAGTGACGCCGGTCGTTCATGCGCTCAGCGTGATCAGCCCGATTGCGGCGGCTTTCAATGTGCCGATGGCTTTTGATATGCCCGGCAAGGAAGACATAGTTGGTAGCTGGCCGCTAGTGCTGAGCTACATGGGAACCGCCATTTTGATTAACGGCTGCTTGCTCGGTGCAATGATTTGGCTGTTCAACATGCGCTGGCGCGTGGCGCAGTAAACACCCACTCAGGATAAACGGCTCACATATTCGTCACATCATCCAGGCGGCTCGGTCCAACCAGCCGATCCATTGCCGTAGAGACGGCCAACGCGTAATCGGTCGATTCGGCATACACTCGGCAAATCCGGTGTGCCAGCGGTAGTTGCCGAAAGAGTTGATCGTCGGTCAGTGGGCGGATTTTCCCAGCAGCGCTATCGTAGAGAAAATTCTGACCATCTGCCGGCCCGCGCGTGTCCGGGCGATGTACGTGCCGCGAGATATCGATCCGTAGCGGAATCTCACGAACGACCGGCGGCAAGTTGTCGCGCAGTTCGCGCTCGACATATTTCTCGTTGCGAAAGATGCTCTGGGCCTCGGAATCGTCTGGACCAAATACCAGATTCCGCTGACAGACGCATTTCCACTGGACTTGTCGATTCAAAAACAGTCGCCAGCGTTCTCCTAGCTCCCGTCGCTTGGGGTCTTCGCTGCGATACCAACGAGCCACGTCGACCAGCAGCGACCACTCGGTAAAATGCTGATACTCGTCCAGATGTTCCAGCGGATTACCCGGAAACATTAACGAATGGCTGTCCGCAAATAGATCCCGCAGCGACAAATCGATCGCGCGCACCGTACGGTGAAAATAAATCGTCCGAAACAGCTCACCGCGAACGCTCATAAAGCGAACCAGTGCGTCAATGCCGCGCGATTGAATCGTCAGTCCACGCTCGCTGAAAAAGCTGTACCTGAGCAGCCTCTCCAAATCAAACGCTCTGCCGCTGTAGCCGGACATGTAAGCATCGCGCAGTACGAAATCCATGTTGTCGACGGTATAAATCCCACTGAACAAGCTGCGCAAGAAAATCAGCCACGGCGGCGCATCGGCCTGCTCGGTTTTGGGCCGTGTAATCAAAAAGCTGATCTGTCGGGGATCCAGCGTCTCATCTGGCAATAGCGCCAGATTGGGCGTGCGCCTCACGCCGCGGATCAATTCGGCCAACTCCTGCTCGACAATCACACTCCCTAGCGACTCGTGATTCAGGCCATACTTTGCCAAAAAGTGCTGATCAAAGAAGTGCCCGAACGGGCCGTGCCCGACATCGTGCAGTAAGCCTGAAAGCCGCATTAGCGACTCGACGTAACCCTGGCTCGGCACATCAGGGCAAACCGACTTCAGACTATCGTACATGGCGGCCACCGCGCGGCTGGCCAAATGCATCACCCCTAATACATGCTGAAACCGCGTATGTTCGGCCGTCGGAAAAACCCACCACGCTGTCTGCAATTGGTGAATCTGCCGCATTCGCTGAACCCACGGATGATCTACGATCTGCCGCTCGGAAACCTCGCCACTACCTTCCGGGCAAGCTGTGAAGGGAATGTACCCGTGGATCGGGTCAAAGCTCAGACTTTCAAACTGGGGGTCTTTCATTAGATTTGCCAAACATTGTGACGCGCAAGTGCAGAATGGATTATGGACTCGGAATCTGTCAGGGGTGAAACAGCGGTTTTTTGTCGGGTCCTCTACAGCGGCAATTTAACATACTTCCGGTGATATAAGTCCTGTTGATGAATGCCCTCGTCGGATGTCCACCACGAGACGGGTTGCAATCCTACCGGAAATGGGGTCAACTTTTAAGCTAGGTAAACTGAGTTGAGATTAACGGCAATTCGGTTCCCTCAGTTTTTGCCGGCTAGGTATTTCCCGGCGAGACGGGTGCGAATAACCACAATGCAAACGAGGGTAATACTTGCAGGAAAACCTGACCGCTCAAATACCACCGAGCGGTAAGTGCTGGCGGCTAACGAGCAGAAATTACACGGTATGAAGCGGTTTTGTTCTGTAGCCAGCAGCAGTGAATGTGAAAATCGTTCGGATAAATGCAGGTTTTGCAGCACGAACCGTGTAAAAATGTACGGCTGGCCGGCCCTCCACAAAGGTGGCACGTTAGTTGCTAAGCTTTTACGATAATACTTTTGATGTCGATGCGGGCATGCAGATAATTCCAATTTGAATCGGACTAACGTGAGATCCGATACAAGCAACAGATCCCTAGCGTGCCCGCTCTGGTGGTGACGATGCGCTACTTAGTTAAGGAGTTCCACGTGGCTTTGCGGTTCTATTCCAGTGCACTGATCGTCGCCGTTCTTTCCGCAACGATTGCCCAGCAAGCTCTGGCTGCAAAAAGTAGTGACCAATTGCTCCCGGCAACCACCAAAGGGTTGCTCAGCGTTCCAGATGTGGACCTTCTGCAAAAGGAGTTCGACACCACGCAATTCGGGCAGTTGCTGAAAGACCCCTTGATGGAACCGTTTGTGGCCGATTTTAAACGGCAGCTCCAGGAAAACGGCAACCGTCGTATGGAGAAGATGGGTCTGACCTTGTCGGATCTCGATAAACTTCCCACCGGCGAAGTGGCTATGGCAGTCATCCAGCCAGCCGCAAATCAAGGCGCTGTTGTACTGATTGCTAATGTCGCCGGCAATGAAGAAGCGGCCAAGAAAGTTCTGGATAAAGT
>Ga0163150_10008696_pt1 | contig 11483 bp, 9 predicted proteins | sample OliLakLV19P2IB_FD_148628 | JGI IMG/M metagenome (GOLD analysis project Ga0163150, IMG submission 148628) | Freshwater microbial mat bacterial communities from Lake Vanda, McMurdo Dry Valleys, Antarctica - Oligotrophic Lake LV.19.P2.IB | ecosystem: Environmental > Aquatic > Freshwater > Lake >...
ACCGTTCGCTCTGTGACTCCAAGAATTTGGCCGACCTCCCAGTTCGTTTTGCCGTTCTTAATCCAATTCAAGATGGTCACTTCGCGTGGGGACAATTCTTTTATACACTGTTCCGTCGCGGGAGCGTCTCTCCGGGCTGTTCTCATAAGGGCAAGATGGAGATGGTGGCCGAGATATTCCACGAGATGAACGTACCGCTCAGCGTCCACCTCATTTTCTCCCGCAAACGAGAAGAACGTGGCGAGGCGGCATGCTGGGTCGACTGAACTGGTTGTAATTCCGTCTGCCAGGCCAAACCCCCTGGCGGTTTCGATAAATTCCAACTCATTGTCGGAGGTCGCTTGTTTGTACGTCTGTTTCCAGACCTGGGTGCCGGAAGAACGGGAGGCTGCCTGAAACACAGGGTCAACGCCGGCATATCCATTCTTCCAGTAGAGGTAGAGCCATTCGTCTGGATAGCTTACATTCACGACATTCGTGAATCCCTCAAATTGTCCACCAAGACCGAGGCGCGCCAGCCCACCTAGTAGGCGATTGAACGGGAACAACCCCTGAAACCGAACCATCGCGTCTCTCACATCATCAGAGGTTTCCGCTTGAGCGGCATAGTGAAAGACTTCGAGCGCGTGCCGACACTCCTGTTTTGAGAAATCATCGAATAATTGACTTGGCAGGGGGTACTTGAAACTTAGCGCCATGAGAATTTCGCACTCAATAAGAATATGTGAGTAGGGCTCAGTATACACAAATATTTCACAAGAATGAACATCTATTTTTGCGTCCTGGCGAGGGCAAATGGCCCTATCAAAATCCCTTATTTCTCAGTACCATGACTCCGCGTTTTCCGCCCTTCAAAGAGAATGAGAGAACCATGAACTGGATCTTATGTTCAGGAATCCTAATGATGATTCTTTCTTTCCCATCAACTACTTCAGCGCAAGCTATCCGATTTCAACCGCAAGGAGCAGCCGCAGCCGGCCAAGGAAACGCATTTGCCGCTCAAGCGGACGACGCCTCGGCCATCCACTTCAATCCAGCAGGGTTGACTCAGGTCGATGGCATCCAGAGCATTGTTGGGTCGACCCTCATGGGGGGATCGATCAAATACAAGAGCCCAGCCGGCCTTGATACAAGAGGCGATTTTGGCGGCAGTATCCTCTCTCCGCCTCCAAGCCATTTCTATCTGAGTGCTAATCTTGGAGCCCTTGGTGCATCGACGGTCTCGCCCGTGACGTTAGGGCTCGGTCTTATTTCGTCATTTGGCTCGAACACTCGTTATCCGGTCGATGGCCCTTTCAATACCGCCATCACCTCTGCGGCGCTTCCGCTCATCGATATCAAGCCGACTGTGGCCTATAAGATTAACGATCAGTTGGCCATCGGTGTGAGCGCCGACATCTATACCTTCGCAAGTTTTCTTGGACAGGGACATATCGAACAGAAACAGGTGGGCGTCGGACCTTTGAGTGGGGCTTCCGTCGAACTCAATGGCACAGGAACAGGGGCTGGCGCAACCGTGAGCCTGCTCTATACCCCGCTGAGAAACGGCGATGGCAAGCCGATCACCTCTATCGGACTGGTCTATCGCACCCAAGCTGTGGTGCCGCTGAGTGGATCGTTGTTGGTCAATGGGGCGAAGGTTGCCGACGCCTCCACCAATCTTGTGCTGCCACAGATCTACACCGGCGCCATCGCAATCTGGCCGGTTCGGACGAACGAGCGGGAGTGGAAGCTGGAACTCGACGTGGAATATGTCGGATGGAAATCGAATCGCGACCTCGATGTCCATCTCTCGTCCGGTGGAACTATCCCACAACCGCAACAATGGAAGACCGTCACGGTCGTAGCCGTCGGCACCGAATACAAGTGGCTGAACCCCGAGTGGCTGCCGCACTGGGATATAGCAGTCCGATCGGGGTACACACGAACTGAGGATCCTGTTCCTGACACGACGTTCAACCCGGGGGTGATTTCTTTACCGTCCAACACGCTCTCTATTGGGGCCGGATTCTTGTGTAAAGGGCAGGGACGGTTTTTTGGAATGGTGCCTTGCGGAGGAGTCACGGCGCTTTGGCCGAAGGGGATTGGACTCGATGTGGCATTTCAGGAATGGTTCTATGAGCCACGCGCTGTAGCGGGGAACCTGAACCCCACCGTCAACGGGGCATATCACGCCTATGTCCATTTGGGAATTGTCAGCGCAAAGTTTTTATTCTAACATCGAATTTGATCCTGCGAGATTGCTCACAAACAGAACAATCAAGTGGCTGAGCGTCGCGGTTTCATGAGAATTGCTTTCTGCCCGTCGTGCTATCACTAGAAAAACCAAGACGGGGCCAGTCGCGAGCGGCGCTGGCTGTAGTGGTCCGTAAATAGCCCCGCCCGCGTGCTCGACGATCTTCTTCGCGATCACCCCCGCGACGATTTCAAGCGTGGTGGTGAGCCTCTCCTTCCGCCACTCAATGATAGCCTCACTTCGTGTTGCGGCCCAACTCGCGGCTCACGGCGCTGGGGGCTCGCCCGCATACATTGGCGATTATCCGCAACGATAGGCTGTGGGTCAGGCCCAGACTCAAGGTCTCACGGTCTGTGTCACGCAAGTGCCTGTCGCATGGTTCTGACATACCAGCGCCTGAGCCCCTCAGGGCCTGTCATGTTGCACTTGAAGTTAGAACTCAAGCAGTGATGGCCAGGAGAGACAACAGACCTAAGCAGTTCAAGCCTATAAGTACTAACAGGATACCGTCTTGCCACGCAGACAAGCGGAAGCCATCATCGTTCTCACTGTGAATCGATGCGAGGCCCTATTCGTTCGTGGAACGTTGTCTGCCAGAGATGATCGCGTTCAACTGCGAGGCGGCGTCTGGTTCGAGAGCGCTTCTCGCATCTGCGCAACCGTCTTGGCATCGAGGCCGGCTGCTGTCAATTCGTCGTCTGTAGCTGAAGCGATATTCGCCAAGCTGCCATATTGCTTGAGCAGTCGAGTGCGTGTGATTTTGCCGATGCCGCCGACCTGATCGAGTGAAGAGGCCATCAGAGCTTGGCCGCGCAGCTTGCGATGAAATGTGATGGCAAATCGATGGGCCTCGTCACGAATGCGTTGCACGAGATGGGTGGCCGGGGAGTTCGCCCGAAGCACAATGGGATTTTTTCGACCGGGAAGGAAAATCCGCTCGTCCTTCTCACCGCGTGCTTTGGCCAGACCAATAATTGCCAGGCCCTGATGGCCAACCTGTCTCAGCCCTTCCATGGCCGCGGCGAGCTGACCTAACCCTCCATCGATGAGGATGAGATCCGGACGCGCGAGATTCTCGCTGTCTCTGTACCGTCGCATAACGACTTCCTGCATGCTGGCGAAATCGTTGGCGCCGGTCACGGTTTGAATCTTGAAGCGACGGTAGTCGGCTTTCTTCATCTGCCCGTCTTCCCATACGACCATGGAGGCGACAGACTGATTGCCCATGGTGTTCGAAATGTCGAATCCTTCGATGCGCCGAGGCGCGATCTCCAGCCGTACGAGCCGCTTGAGTTCTTCAATGGCCTGCCGTCCAATTTCTTCGTCTCGCAAATGATTGGCCACAGCAGCCGCAGCGTTTTCTTCCGCCAGAAGAAGCAATTGATGCTTCACGCCTCGCTCAGGGGCCACGACACGGACGGCGTTTCCTCGTTTCCCCGAGAGCCATTCTTCGATGACCGTCGCGTCGTCAAGATCGGTGGGGATGAGCAGTTCTTTAGGCGGCTGACCATCCTTGTTGTAGAACTGTTCAATGGCGGATCGAACCAGTTCCTCGTCTCCGGCGTCGGCTGAATGGGGCCAGAAGAAATCTTTGCGTCCGATGAGCAGGCCGCCGCGCACGAAGAGAATCTGGAGATCGACTGCTGAGCCTTGCCGTGCCAGCCCGATCACGTCTTGGTCTGTCGTCGTCGTTTGGGTAATGCGCTGCTTTTCGAGTGTACGTTCGATGTTGAAAAGCCGATCGCGTAAACGCGCCGCCTCCTCGAAATCCTCCCGCTCCGCTGCCCCTTCCATCTGAGTGCGTAAGTCGTCCAGTAGTTCATGGTCGCGCCCTTCTAGAAACTGGCGGACCTGCGCAACAATATGGTGGTAGTCCTCCTTCGATTGATTGCCGGTGCAGGGGGCCATGCACCGTTTGATCTCGAATTCGATACAAGCCCGTTCAGCCTTGCCGTCTATGAGGATCGTACAAGTGGCCAACGGAAACGCTTTTTTGATGACCTTCAATGTCTCCCGCAAGGCTCCAGCTGGTGTGTACGGTCCATAATACAGTGCGCCGTCTTGTTGCACACGGCGAACGATCGAGAGGCGAGGGAAGTCTTCTTTGATCGGCAGTCGGAGGTAAGGGTATTGCTTATCATCCCGTAAGACCACGTTGAACCGAGGCCGATGCTGCTTAATCAGATTGCTTTCAAGGATGAGCGCTTCAAGCTCTGAGCGGGTAACAATCGTTTCAAGGTCTGAAATGTGACTGACGAGGACGGCCGTTTTCTGAGAGTGGTCGGCCCCTTTTTGAAAGTAGGACCGGACGCGGCTAGATAGGGCTGCTGCTTTCCCGATGTAGAGCAATTCACCTTGGTCATCCCTGAAGAGATAGACCCCCGGCTGGTCTGGGAGATGGTCAAGCTTGGATTGAAGAATGGCAGCGAGATTCATGGTCAATGGCAAATGGTGGATGGGTTATGGCCGATATGTTAAGAGGAGTTCGATGGACGTTCGGCCTTGGTTTTTCCGCGCTGACGGATCTTGCGTTCTATGCTCGCAATGAGATTCGCGAGTTGCGTGAGAGCATTGTCGTATCCTTCTGTCAACGCCAGCCCTTTCTCGCCCAACAATTGCTTGATGGACATAGCGTAGCGCACATGCGTCATCGTTTCCCGTCCTTCCCGACGGCACCGATACAAGGCTTGAAGGTATTCCGTGCTGTATTGGGAATAGAAACCTTCGGCCATGTTCGCACAGACTGACTCAGATGAACGCTGCACCTGGACACGAAGCCATTTGAAATCAATTGCAAAGGAACGCGAGTCTTTCTCAATGCTCAAAGCTAACGCAAAGCATGCTTGAAATACAGGCATGTCCTCGACTCATTCTATTTTCCTCTTTTCCATCTCACCTCGGTTCTCTAATTCACATCACCCGCAATCATCCATAAACCATTAACAATCTACCATCACCCATCGATTCCCTCATCGGAGCGACCGCACGAAGGAGGGGCTGAGGCTTCCCCGAGCAACTTCCGCAACCGGCCCCTTCATGGTGAGGTTAAAGTCTGCAGCAACCTGGATATTGAGCTGCCCTCCCGGCATCTTCACCGTCACTGGGCTCTTTACCAGTCCGAGCCGGACCGCCGCACTCGCAGCAGCGCAGGAGGAGGACCCGGAGGCCTGGGTTTCACCGGCGCCGCGCTCCCAAATGAGGATGAAGAGTTCCTTCGGGGCGGTCGGCACAGCGAGTTGCACGTTCGTTCGCTTCGGGAACAAGACATGGTTCTCTAATGCCGGCCCCAATTTCAGGAGATCCTCGCGAGACCAGGACTGTCCGGCTGGTTTGAAGACGACACAGTGGGGATTGCCGACGCTGACCCCGGTAAAGGTCAACGATCGGCCCGCCACCTCGATGGGCTGTTCGATCAGTTCGCTGGCCGTGATAGTGCAGGGAAGTGATGCTGGTTCGAATGTGGCCCGACCCATTTCGACGGTGACGGCACTCGCATCTCCATGCCGGTCTACATGCAGCGTCACCGTAACCAAACCGCCTTGGGTCTCGACGGTGAACTGCTTCCTTTTCGTCTTGCCGGTCGCGTGAAGATAGCGGGCAAAGATGCGAAGGCCGTTGCCGGATTTTTCCGCTTCGCTGCCGTCGGGATTGAAGATGCGTAGGCCGAAGTCCGCTCTCTTTGACGGAACCAGCGTGAGGATCCCGTCGCTGCCCAGGCCCCAGTTGCGATCGCAGATGGTTTTGACTCTGGATGGGGTCAGCGAATACGACAGTTCCTTGGGATCCATCACAATGTAGTCGTTACCCAGCCCATGACCGCGAAAAAATCCATTCTTCATCCTTGCAACCTCCAAGATTTGTCAATTGTCATTGGTCAATGGTCAGTAGTCAATAGTCGTTCGCGAGGCCAAGCTGTCTTGGCAGCTACCCTTCCAATGACTGTTGACCTTTGACTATTGACCTTGTGTTTGACCGATGACTTTGGCTAGACGATCTTGATACCTGGCGGGCGCTCGATCAACTCAACTTCGTACCCGTCCGGGGCATCGATGAAAATGAAGCGGCTGCCGGAAGATGATTGAGTCGGGCCATCGGTCACCTTGACACCCTTCGCATTGAGCGACGCAATGGTGTCGTCGAGGCTCTCTACCTGAAAGGCGAGATGGACGAGATCTTCCTGAACTCTCACTGGCCCGCTCGGAGGAAAACTGGTCAGCTCGATCAGTTCCTCGCTGTTCGGTACTTTTAAGAAGGCCAGGTGCGAACCACGCGGCGAGACCTTTCGTTCCAGCACCTCAAGCCCAAGGACATCCGTATAGAACTGGATCGTCTGTTCCATGTCGCTGACCCGCATGCGGGTGTGGAGGAGTTTCTTGACCTTCATGGTGTCGCTCCCGGTCAACGGTCAATGGTGAAGAAGGTCAACAGTCATTGGTCAAGGGGAGGACTCAGCGAAGAAAGGCCCCTACGCCTCAGTCTCTTTACATTTGACCGTTGACCAATGACTATTGACTCTTCTCCCTTACTGGTCCCGCCGTCTTTCGCAGCAAAATTTCTGCACTGCCCGGGATCAGAAAATCCGGCATGGGGCCAATCTCCTGGTAGCCCTGTTTCCTGTAAAATTTCCTGCCCTGGTCGTTGAAGTCCGATACGCAAGCGAACAAGTTCTTTACCCTCGCAAACACAGCTTCTTCGGCATATGTGAGCAACTGTCCCCCTAGCCCCTTGCCTCTCGCCCAGCCCGCCACTCCTAACAGTTCCAAATAATCGCCGAGTAAGAATTTCTGACGAACGACCGCAATGCCGGCCACTCTGCCATCCTGTTCCACAACAAAGCTGTCACGCCCCTGGGGAAGCGGTGTGAAATAGCTGTCCCAATCTTTGGCTTGGTAGCCCAGACGTTTCCAGGGATCGGCGTCCACCAGCAATTCCACGACGGCAGCTCGATCGTTCGTCGTCATGAGCCGCACGATCGGGTGATTCATGGGGCTGCCTGGCCACAAGCCAAAAGCTCACTCACGGTCATGGGGGTGAGGTGGCGCTCCGGCAAGAGATGTTGATGGAGATCTTGCACCACCTCATGCGTATGTTGGCCCTTCCCGTTCGCATGCATGACGATGATACTTCCCTTCCGGACAAATCGCTTCAGCCGACCCTCGATTTGGATCGCCGTGAGCGTGGGGTCGGGATCGCCGGACACGACATTCCACAGAACGAACTGGAGGCCGCGTGCACGGGCCACATTGACCGTATCATCGTTGAACTCTCCATAGGGAGGACGAAACAGGGTCGCATCATGCTGGTACTTGGCTTTGAGCAAGCGAACCGGTCCGAGCATTTCTTGTTCCTGCTCCTCCGCCGAATGGAACGGCATATGCTGGTGGACGTCCCCATGGGTGCCGATTTCAAAGAATGGGACCTGGAGGAGGGCTTTTACTTGCCGATCATGCTTCGTCATCCATTTCCCGGACATGAAGAAGGTGGCCGGGATTTTCCGCTCAATTAAATAGTCGATCAGGGCCTGATCATAGCCTGTGCCATTCCTCACCGGGCAAAGATCGAATGTGAGCGCCACACCGGGACAGGAAGGCGGGCCCGACGTGATCACCTGAGCCTGCGTCAAGGTAGGCACAGTTGGAGCGAGCATTGAGAGGATAAGGCACAGCATGTGTGGGAAGTAACGCGGCATGGTGGCAAGTATACCTGATCCCGCTGGCTGCTCAAAATGACCGGCCTTGTCGTTCGTGAAAGGTGAAACGTATAAGGTGAAAGGTTTCAGAGGAAGGGCATTCGGCAATCCTACGGTTTACCTTTCACTTTTCACGTCTCACGCGTACCGATCTTCATAGGCTGGCGGACTTTTTCAGCAGCCTGCCGTTGACGCTCGAATTCCCGCACTGTTACGGTAAACACATGGTATTGCCCAATTGGAAAATCGGCCGTGCGCTTGGCATCCCGATTCACCTGCATGCCTCCTGGTTTGCCGTATTTTTCTTTGTGACCTGGTCACTCGCGACAGACTATTTACCCGATACGTTGCCTGGACTATCGGTTCCGCGCTATTGGGGAATGGGTGGTATTGCTGCCCTCCTGTTGTTCCTCTCCGTCCTTCTGCATGAACTGGGACATTCGTATGTGGCGCTGCGCTATCAGATCCCTATCAGACAGATTACTTTGTTCATTTTCGGGGGAATGGCGCACATGGGAAAAGAGCCGCCCAGTCCGCGGGCCGAGTTTTTGATCGCGATGGCAGGACCGCTTGTCAGCTTAATCCTGGGAGCCGGTTGTCTCGGCGGAGCCATGGCCATGGAATCATTATTTTCCCAGCCAGGAATGAAAGGGCTTGTCGCCCTTGGGAGCCTGCTGGGCATGGTGAATATGCAGCTTGGACTGTTTAATCTGATCCCGGGGTTTCCGCTAGACGGAGGGCGTATCTTACGGGCTGGTCTGTGGGCTCGAAACAAAGATTTTCATCGAGCCACCAGTCAGGCCGCATTCATCGGAATAGGATTCGGTGTCGCGCTCGGGTTGGGCGGTGTGGTCCTGATGGTAGGTGCCTGGTCCGGGTTCCTGAGTCAGTCGATCACGACGAACGGGGTCTGGCTCATGTGTATCGGCGCATTCCTCTTTGCAGCAGCCTTGAATCACAAGCGACAGGCGGCCCCACGGATATTGTTAGCGTTAATAACCGTTCGCCAGGTCATGGTCCACCGCTCCGCGACCTTGTTGCCGGATATGAGCGTGCAGGACGCGGTCGATCAATACTTTGTCGCGCAGGGATATGGCGCATTCCCTGTGTGCGAAGAGGGACAGGTTCTCGGGGTGGTCACCGTGCGAGACGTACAGGCGCTTCCCACAGCCCTCTGGCCATGGCGCCGCGTTCGCGAGATGATGCGTCCGACGTCGCCGGCGCTCTGTATCCCACCAGACTGGTCCATCATGCAGGCAATGGACCGAATGGCCCAGAACGGCTTTGATTGTCTCGTGGTGATGGAGAACGGAGAGATTGTCGGGCTGGTCACCCGGGCGACTATCGCACAGTACGTACAGTTGCACAAGGCGTGAGACGTGAAAGGTTAGAGGTAACGCGTCAAGAGATCGAAAGAGTTTTCACTGCCACTCCTCGCACCTTACGTTTCACTTTTCACCTTTTACGTTTCACGCTCATTCATTCGCCCTGGAGACGGATATATTCTGCGCGATAGAAATACGCACCAGATGGACCACCAGCAGAAATCCGTAGACGACGCAGAAGAACTTGAAGGTCGCGCGGTAAAAGTCAGACAAGAGGATGGGAAGACAGAGGGCAAAGAGGAGACTGGCGATCAACGTCATGAAGGTCAGCCGTTTACAGAATTCATGGGAGGCTTCCCGCCCGATCTGTTTCAGCGCACGGGCATACCGATCGGCTCGTTGAAGTTTGGCTTTCTGCAGTGCGGCCTCACCGGTCCCCCAATAGCGTAAATAGCCATAGCCACCCAGAATCAGCACCCAAGGCGCAGCCCACAAAGGCCAGTAGGTCGGACCTCCGTACGTGTCACTGCTGAGCAAGGCAGCGAAGGAAGGGGCGTAGAGCAACCCCAACACCAGCGGGAGAATGCGCTCATCGGTCGGACGCTCCCCCTCCGGTCCTCCATGAATCAGCTCACGCTCAAAGAGCGGATACCCATACTTGAGAACCACAAGCGCGATGGCGGCACTCATGGTTTTATCCGGAACATAGCGGATCCAGTTCTGAAACCAGTTCACGATCCACCAGCTTAGACTATTACCCCATGTCAAACCAAAGAGGGAGTCGAGATAGAGATGCGCCGTCTGTTCCCATTTAATCACACGCTGGCTCACTGATTCGGCCACGTCAGGGTTCAAGGCAAAAATCGTTTGCTCATGCAATGCCGCTTGGATGAACGTCCCCGGCAAGCTCATGACGACCGCGCCGCCGACCCCAAAGATATACAGGAACCAACCATGGGACAGGGCGGAATTACGCCCTGTGCGGAGATAGGTCTGAAAGCCCAATTGCCGAGCCATCCAGCCCCAATAGAACGCGCCGGCGATGTTGACCAGCGACCAGGGGAAAATGACCACATCCCCGCCGGTTTCTGGGTACAATAACCAGTTCACAACAGAATTCGAGAGGAGGGCCACAATGGCTCCCCACCAGGGACCCAAGAGGAACGCAACCAGTGCCGTTCCAGTCATATCGAGGAACAGGATACTCTCCAAATGTCGGCTCAACGTCAGCCCAATGTAGTTGAGCAGCAGGCCCGCGGCGACGATCACACCGGTTTCGTATAAAAGGAGATAGGAGACCCCACGGATGGGTTTCGATGAAAAGAAACTGGCCGTGGAAGGCGAGTCAGAGACGGTGCGCTCGGTTGAAGCCGGCGATGTGTGTGCCTTCTTCGCTGTCAGTGACGTGAAACGGGCTTTGACTTCGAGTAGCTTCTCCAGAAGGGTCAACACCGTTGCGATAAAGCCAATGACGGTGCCACCGAGCATGAGCATGTCTTTGCTGAAGTCGTCGAGCATGAAGCAGTTCCCTTCTAGGAGCCTGTCCGACATTGCCTTCGTGACGAGGCGAAAGAGATGCGGTCAGATGCGAGGCCGCAGGCCTGGAAAAACTGGAGGCGTATTCGCTGGAATACGTTGAGGATTTTTTCGGGCCGAGTACGACGCAGATGGTCGCAGATCTTTCGCCGCAGTAGAATGGTCAATGTCGCACAGGCTCCTATGTATCGGGTGCTATTGTAGCCACGAAGCGATCCCCCCACCAGAAAAAGTCCAGAAGCCAACAGGCTGAATTGGTCTGTCTGGTTCATCTGGTCTCTCTGGTTGATCTGGTGCGGCTGGTTTAACCAAATCCACGAGACAGACCGAATAGACCAGACAGACAGAATAGACGAGATAGACCAGTCTCCTTACGTTGGTGGACTATTCGGCAACGTTTGGTTTTTCTGCCCGGTTCTCGTCGCTGCGGCTGACAGTACCTCCGCCTGCTGTTGGAGACGGTGAGCCACCTCAGCGCCGATCAGCAAGAGGGCCGCGGAGTAGTACACCCATAGGAGCAGTAGAATGACTTCCAAAAGTGATCCATAGAGGTCGCCGTAGACGGTCGCGTAATTGCTATAAATTACGAACAAGAGTTTGGCGGCGACCCAGAGCAGGCTGAACGTCAGAGCCCCGATCATCGCTTCACGCCATTTTGGCCTCCTCCGTGGAACGAGTCGATAGAGCGCTGTGACCG
>Ga0163150_10008699_pt1 | contig 11479 bp, 7 predicted proteins | sample OliLakLV19P2IB_FD_148628 | JGI IMG/M metagenome (GOLD analysis project Ga0163150, IMG submission 148628) | Freshwater microbial mat bacterial communities from Lake Vanda, McMurdo Dry Valleys, Antarctica - Oligotrophic Lake LV.19.P2.IB | ecosystem: Environmental > Aquatic > Freshwater > Lake >...
TCCGCAAACCCGCTGATGAGTTCGCCATCCAGATCAAGCTCCTTATGGCGAAATCGAGGTTCGGTGTATTCCAGCAGCTTCCCGTCTTTTTCATACTTTCCAAGAAAGCGAATCAACGTCTTTTCAGTTTGCTCGGGCGTTGGTGTTACTTGAAGTTCGCGCAGTTCTTCTCGGGCCAGCCGACCGTTGCCACGCGTGAAGCGAATGATCACTTTTTGCCGGTAAACAAATTCTCGTCGCAGCTGTTGGGCGCGATCTTGATTCGCAGCGACCTTTTCCATGATCTGCTCGACCAGTGGCTTATCGGTCGCCATCGACAGCGGAGTTGTGAACAACAGAGCGGCGCAAACCAGGAAGTTTAGGTGGAATCGCATAGAGTTCTCTCAGCCGGGGGGCTTCCTTTCTTACGCGACGGACAGGCTCAAGGTTCAATCAAAATACTTCTTCGCCATTCAGTTGATTTGGAGACTTGCTCATCACTTTGGACACCTCCTTGCGCGGTTGGAAACCGAGGTGGAACGGCCTATTTCTTCCGAGAGCTCTGTCCAGTATTCGACAGAACCGCACGACACACGGCCAATTGGGCGGCAATCGACGTCTCGGGCCGGACGATGGATTGGGCCAGCGCTAGCGCGGCGTTAAAGTCGGCCTCAGCCAGCAGGCTAAAGCTCTCGCTCTTGAGAAGGTTAGTCGCAATCATCAGGTCTGGCCCGTTCCGCTGAGGACTCGGCTCGCTCTTGCTCGTGCCCGCTTTGTTGATCTCCTGCACCAGTCGAGCTGCTGAATGGTAGGCGCGCTCAGCATCCAGTCTCGCCATCGCTTCTAGGATCTCCAAGGCAAAGTTCAATCGCGAACGGACGTCGAGCTTGTCGAGCAGTTGCTCGGCTTCAGTGAGACACAGTAACGCAGGCTCTGGCTCTTTGCGCTTCGTGTGCTGCTCGGCGATTTGGATGAGAAAGGGAATCTGGTACGAAGGTTCAGTAAGAGTTCGCGCTTGAGCGGAGGCGTTATCAAGTTGGCCCTGCTCAATGGCCTCGCGAATCTGGCTAGAAACCAAGGCTGAGCGGATGTTCGCCCTCATCCCTTCTTTCTTCACCTTGTCCATGATGGCTATCGCTTCGGCGGTCCGGCCTTGCCGAATCGCGTTCATCGCCTGGTCGTAGTACCGGGAGTCTTGATTTTCTGGAGTTGTTTCAGCCTGCGTATGGGCCTGCTTTTCCAGGTCGCTAATGGAAGCAAACATATCCAGAGTCTTCTCCAGTGTTGATCCATCTTCATTCGAAAAATATTTGCTGAGCTCGTTCAGCCGGGCTTGAAGACTGGCTGCCTTCTCAGGCAGATGCTTTGCCAGCAAAGGCCGCAGCACTGCGGCCATCGGAAGATTGGCGAACATGCCCTGAAGCGCAGGATTGTCAGCGGTGACCGGGCCCGAGGAGAGCTCCGACAGACTGCCGACATAGCGTTCGTAGGCCAGATTTAGATAGCGTGAAACCAGCTCCGGATCAGGATCAGCGGTCGGAAGGTTCTTCACCGTAACAGCGATGGACAGGCTAGTGTTGAACCGTCCAGAGGCACGTGTCCCCGTCAAATCAAACCCCATTTGTCGATCTTCCTCGTCCGCCGCACTACCGCCGATGAACAGTGCCTGTGCCATGTTCGGAAACAAATAGCTGCCCAGTGCCATGACGGACCGGCTGCTGGCTCCAGGATCAGACTCCAGATAGGCGAGCGCCTTGTTGAACGTGGCATCGGCTAGTTGGGGATTCTGCTGGTGTAGTGCCTCCAGCGTCAGATAGGTAAACCGTGAGACGCCTGCAGCGAGATTTGTTTCCACCCACTGCGCTGCCAGTTCGGGTTGATCCTTGGCGAGTTCGATTCCCACAGAGCCAACAATGCGGGCTTTCCTCCGGGCCAGACCTTCGGCGTCGGCCGATTCCGCAGGTGCTGTGTAGTTGAGATTCTCCGCAAGCTCTTGGGCGTATCGTGGGTCGGCCAGCGCAGCTCGGGTCAGTAACTCGCTACGAACGGAGTTCAGCTCCCAAGCGTCTATTCCCTCGGCATCCTGTGAACGACGGACCGGCGCCGCCTCCAAGGCTTGCAGGCTTTGCTGAAACAGCTGCCGGGCGCCTTCGGGATTGTGGGTCGCCAGCAATTCCGCCAGGAATCCCTTCAGGTGACCCTTCCAGGCTGGGGACTTGAGGGTATCGATGCGTTCCGCTAACAGCGGTAGCAGCTCCATTGCCTGTTGTTTGTTTCCTTGGGGAGGTTCGGGCACTGAAACCTTCTGCTTCGGTGCTTGCTTGCGTGACGGCTTCCTATTGGTCTGGGCAGCGAACGGCGAAGCGGTGTGAACCAATCCGAGGAATAGCAAAACCAGCCAGGGAGCCCGCGTTCTGGATGTCATTTCGGCCTCCATTCATACGTTCTGGAAGTGCGGGTTTTAGAAGCGCTATTTCAAATCATACAGGACGTTGCACAAGCTGCGCAGCTAGAAAACCTCAGAGGTGATGGCTCAGGAGCGACCATCAGACTTGGCGTGACCAGTGGCTTCCCGGTCGCCATCGACAGGAAAGATGAGAACAACACAGAGTGGCGGAAGGAGGAATCGCATGGAGTCCAGTTAGCCGGAAATTCTTTTCCTTTCTTACGCGGCGGACAGCTTCAAGGTTCAATCGAAATGTCTAGGTGGATAAGGAAACCCCAGGCGCACGTGACTTCGCGGCTCAGTTGATCGGAGAGGGGCCACGCCGTTTTGGAGGCTTCCTCCGCGTTGTAGGAAACGAGGTGGAATGGCTTACTTCTTCCGAGAGCTCTGTCCAGTATTCGAGAGAACCGCACGACACACGGCTAATTGGGCGGCAATCGAAGTCTCGGGCTGGACGATCGATTGTGCCAGCGTCAGCGCCGCGCCAAAGTCAGCCTCAGCCAGCAGGGCAAAACTTTGACTGCTGAGAAGGTTGTTCGCGATCATCAGATCTGGCCCGTCGCGGTAAGGACTCGGCTCGCTCTTGCTCCCGCCCGCCTTGTTGATCTCCTCCACCAGTCGAGCTGCTGAATGGTAGGCGCGCTCAGAATCAAGCCTTGCCATCTTCTCCACGATCTCCACTTCAAAATTCAGGCGAAAATGCGGCTCGAGTTGGTCGAGCAGTTGCTCGGCTTCAGTGAGGCACAGCAACGCAGGCTCTGGCGACTTGAGTTTCGTATGCTTGTCGGCGATCTGGATGAGAAACGAAATCCGCCGCGAAAGCTCAGGCAGCGTTCGAGCTTGCGCGGATGCGCTTTCGAGTTGGCCCTGCTCGATGGCCTCTTTGATCTGGCTGGAAACCAGAGATGCACGGATACTCGCCTTCACCTCTTCGTTCTTCACCTTGTCGATGATGGCTGCTGCGTCTGCCGTTCGACCTTGGCGAATCGCTTTCATCGCTTGGTCGAAGTACCGCGAGTCTCGATTCTCCGGACTCGCTTCAGCGTGCCACTGGGAAAGCTTTTCCGGGTCGCCAATAGAAGCCAACAAATCCAGTGTCTTTTCCAACGTTGATCCATCTTCATTCGAAAAATACCTGCTCAGCTCGTTCAGCCGTATCTGAAGACTCGCTGCCTTCTCAGGCAGATGCTTGGCCAGCAAAGGTCGCAGCATGGCTGCCATGGGGAGGCTGGTTAACACACCTTGAAGCTCGGGATTGTCTGCGGTGACCGGGCCCGAGGAGAGCGCCGACAGACTGCCTACGTAGCGTTCGTAGGCCAGATTCAAATAGCGTGAAACTAACTCGGGATCGGGGTCGTCAGCACGAGAATTGCGTCCTGAAAGACCCATACTTTCCAAGTCGAATCCGATCTCTTGCCCATCTTCGCCTGGCTTGCCAGCGAGCAGGAACATTGCCGGGGCCATGCCCGAAAACAGATAGCTGCCGAGAGCTGAAACGGATTGGAGGTCGGCTGAAGGATCAGATTCGAGTTGTGAAAGTGTTCTGTTGAAGGTTGCGTCGGCTAGTTTAGGATTTTGCTGGCGAAGGGTTTCCAGTGCCAGATGGGTCCAAACCGTCAAGCCCGTTTGCGCACCCTTCTCGATCCACTTTGCTGCCAACTCGGGCTGCTCCTTCGCCAGAGCCAAGCCCACCTGGCCGACAGCGTCGGATCTCTTTCTGTGCGAGCGTTCAACGTCGGACGGTTCTGGACTGGCTGAGCTTACCATCGTCTCCAAGAGTGCTTCTGCAGACTGCGGGTCGGCGACCGCGGCTCGCGTCAGCACCTCGCTACGCAAGGAATTCAGCTCGAAAGCGTGAACCGTTTCGGCAGAGAATGAAGTATCTCTCGGGCGACGGACGGGGATCGCCTCCAGGATTTGGAGGCTCTGTTCAAACAACTCGCGGGCGCCTTTCTGGTTGTTGGTCGCCAATATCTGCGCCAGAGATGTTTTCAACCGAACCTTCCAGACCGGAGACTTGAGAGCATCAATGCGCTCCGATAACAGCGGAAGCAGCTCCATCGCCTGCTGTTTTGGGTCCTGCGGAGGATCGGGCACAGAAACCTCCTGTTTGGGCGTTTGCTTGGGTGACGGGGTCGGCTTGGCTTGGGCAGCGAATGGTGATGCGGTGTGAACCGATCCGAGCAGGAGCAAAACCAGCCAGAGAGCCTGCCTTCTGGATGTCATTTCGTTCTCCTCCATCGCTCAGACGTGCGGGTTGTAGAGAGCTCGATTTAGATCATACCGGACGTTACAGAAGCTGCCCAGTCAGAAAACCTCGAAGGTGATGGCGCAGGATGAGCCATGTCATCCGGCGTGATATAAGATGTTGGGCGGAACTACTCTGCCGTTGCGGAACGAACACGGTTTAAAAGGACGAGCAAAACACTTAGCCCTAATCAAAGGGGGGCGCCGCTGAGGTTGTCTGTTCGGCTTTCCGAAAGCTACTCCGCCATGAACGCCGACGATGGTTGCTGGATACGGCAAGATAAGCAGCCGATCACAGCGTGGCGGTTCCCCTCACCCCCAACCCCTCTCCCGCGTTGGGGCGAGGGGAGCCGACTTTTGTGTTGAATATCAATTCTTTCACAGCGCCCATTTGTTAAGGGGGAACAAGGAACACCTGATGGCTGGGAACGGAATGGCAACCCGCAACGAGCGTGAGGATCGCCTATTGGGCATGACCGCCATGATTACGCGACGGGACTTTCTGAACACTACGCTGTTGGGCACCGGAGCGGCGTTGATGCAGGCATCGGCGTCGCTGGACCTGCGCGCCGACGACAGCACGTGGGACGGGTACGGCGGCGTTGGGGACTACGCACGTTCGCATGGGAACACGCAGGAAGTGCTGCGCGCTGCGCACGAGATCCGTGATGGCCGCTACGATTCGGCAAGTGACGGTGCCCTCGACAGCGGCGAAGTGTTTGACCTGGTGGTGGTCGGCGGCGGGCTGAGCGGACTAAGCGCGGCTTAGTATTTTCAAAGACAAAAGCGCCCCGGCCAAACCTGCCTGATTCTGGACAACCATCCGATGTTTGGCGGAGAGTCCAAGCGCAATGAGTTTATGGTTCGCGGCCAGCGCTTGACGGGACCGCAAGGGGCCAACGAGTTCGACATCCCTGCCGAACCTGCCGAAGACGGGTACGCGCTCTATTCGGAACTCGGCATTCCGCGAGAGTTTGACTACGCCCCCTGGAGTTCCAAACTCAAGAAGCTTCATTTCGATCGCACCAACTATGCCTTCCAGCTTTGGGTGGATGAATCACCGAGCTTTGGCACTTACTTTGGCGCCGGGTCCGCTCGGAAGCCGGGATGGGTGTCCGATCTGTGGGGCAACCGACTGAAGGACGCTGCCTGGCCGGAAGAGTCGAAGAGAGATTTTCTGGCGTGGCGTTATGGCGAACGGAAGATTTACGAAGGCACCGATCCGGCGCGCTGGTTGGACACGATGACCTACCAGCACTACCTGGAAAAGGTCATGGGCCTTCGTCCGGAAGTTACGCGGTACATCGATCCCGTGTTGGCCGCAGCGGTCGGCCTGGGCAGCGACGCTCTCTCCGCCTTTGCGGCCCAGTCTGTGGGGATGCCGGGTTTTCAGAGCTTCTCAAAAGTGATGGCCTATCCACGCAAATGGGAAGAGGTATCGCCGCTGACGTGGCATTCTTTCCCGGGTGGTAACGACGGTTTCGCTCGCTGCTTTGTGAAGGCGCTGATTCCCGACGCGATTGAAGGTCCGCCCGGGTTCGCCCACGTCATGAACGGACGGGTTCGCTTCAACACGCTGGATCGCCGCAACCAGGACGTGCGCCTCAAGCTGGGCGCGACCGCGGTTCGAGTGGAACACGTGGGCCCGCCGGAAAGCGCGAAGACGGTGCGGGTGACCTGGGTGCAGGGCGGACAGGTGCGCCGGCTAGAGGCGAAGGCCGTGGTGATGGCTGGCGGCGGCTGGATCACTCGGCGGGTCGTGCGGGATCTTCCTGAAGCACACCGCAACGCCTATGCCCAGTTCTTTCACTCGCCGATGCTGGTCGTCAACGTCGCCCTCAAACACTGGCAGTTTCTGTACAAACTGGGTCTGACGGCCTTCCGCTGGTTTGAGGGTTTTGGGTTCAGCTGCAACCTGAGGCATCCGATGTGGGTCGGCAATCACCGGCCACCGCTCGACCCCAAGCAGCCAGCTTTGCTCACCTTCTATGTCCCTTTTTACTATCCGGGCCAACCCATCCAGAAACAAGGTTCGCTGGGCCGCGCCGAGCTGCTTTCCACGCCGTTCAGCAGCTATGAACGCCAGATTCGCCAACAACTCGTGACGCTTTTCGGCGAAGCGGGCTTCGATGCGCAACGGGATATCGCCGGAATTATTCTGAACCGCTGGGGCCATGCCTATGTGAATCCGCAGCCCGGATTCTACTTTCAGCCGAATGGAGCGCCGGCAGCACGCGACGTAATTCGCAAGCCGTTTGGCCGGATTGCCTTTGGCCATTCGGAACTGGTCGGGCACCAGTACTGGCTGGGAGCGATCCATGAAGGCAAGCGGGCGATGGAGCAGGTGGCGGCGCTAACCCATGCGACTTGAAATCCAAATCTCAACAAGAGAGTGGGAGCCACCCTTCGGACCGCGAATCAACATTTGCGAGCCAGGTAGGGTGCGTTGTGTTTCAACGGCGGGAGCGTTGCCAGAGGACGGTAGGCCGGACAGCAGCACCCCGTAGGCCCTAGGGTGTTTTCCGCAGGCGGGAAGCAGGGCTCGCCGTCCGGTCCCACGTTCAGAGGTCAGGAGAGTAGCGGCCGAGATGACGACAGACTCAGTGAAAATTCCAAGAAGCGTTTCTCCCATTGTTCTTTACGCCTGGCTGCTGGTCTGGTTTTCGTGCGTTGCTCCGAACGCTATAGCTCAAGTCTCTGCGCCGAGTCGCGCAGTTGACGGAGCAAGCAGCAACTACGGTGCGCCAGTTCATCTTGCCGATCTTGAGTACCAGCCGATCACCGAGAGCAGCGGGATTGCAGCCTCCAGACGCAACCCAGATCTGTTTTGGACGCACAACGACAGTGGCGATGGGCCGTTCATCTATGCCTTCGACCGGAAGGGCAAACATCGGGGAGTCTGGCGGGTTTTCGGCGCAAGGGCTGAGGACTGGGAAGACATAGCCATCGGACCCGGGCCGAATAGAGACAGGTCCTACCTGTATCTGGGAGATATCGGCGACAATTCGAAAAACCGCGAAGAGATTCTTGTGTACCGCGTCGTTGAACCTTTGATTTCTTCCACCGACTCGTCGTCTTCAAGGCGAGAGCCTCGCACTACGCAACCGGCTGATGTGCTTCGATTGAAGTATCCAGATGGCAAGCACAATGCGGAAACACTCCTGGTTCACCCGTCCACTGGAGACCTATACGTTGTCACCAAGGTGAGCGGCGAAGCTGCTGGAGTTTACAAAGCGAAAGCACTGCTTGCGAAATCAGGTGTCACGATACTTGAGCACATTGGTGAAATCCGTTTCCCCAACGCCCTGATGGGAGTCATCACGGGTGGAGATATCTCACCGGATGGCCATCGAATTATCCTGTGCGATTACATCGAAGCGTTTGAACTTGTCTGGTCAGCAAAGCCAGGCGTTGCCTTTGACACGATCTGGCAGCGGCCTCTAGTGCCGGTGAACATTGGAGCACGCCAACAGGGCGAGGCCATTTGTTACAGCGCCGACAGAAAGGCTCTGCTGGCTACCAGCGAGCAATTGCCGTGCCCGCTGATCGAGGTGACGCGAAAGCCGTGAAGAGTCATGACAGCACTTCACTTCACCACCGGGATCCTTGTTTTCTGGTACTCACGGGCAGCGCCTTTTGCTGGCCGTGGGTTTTTCGTGACCAACCGTCTACCCACGACCACCGCAAACGGCGCGGTGATCGTCGCTACCCATATTTGACAAAACCACCGCAGAGCGAGTTTCGCGACAGAAACTGGTTAGCTCCCGCCGCTGATCGAAGCACGGCGAAAACCTGGCTCGGGGTTGGCATTGGGGCGTCCTGTCCGGCCCACGAAAATCGTTCAAGTATTCTGCTCTTTCCAGCGATAAAGGAGAAGTGAGATTCAAACCTTAGGCACTTTGACGACCGGTTGGCCTGAGTTTAGGTCCGTTGTCATTGACATGGGGGAAGCGATGTCAGATTCCATAGATCGTCGGGATGCCAGCACAGACGGAACAATCGACAAGTCCCTTTCAGGTGGAGAAGGGCGAGCGAATGATTCGGCGGGGCATGGGCTCCTTTCGACGCAGCAGGGGGCTTTCGAAGGAGCTTCAAGCATGCTGGAGTTGGCCAACTCGCCGACCGATGAAGTTCGCGCGCTGGATTCAGCTTCGGAGCAGAACCTGCGTCAACTTCTCAAGGATGTGGAGAAACTGCGGAGGGCCGGCAAGGCGCCGATCCCAGAACCGCTTATGCCGGAATCCTCCTACGTCGATCGTTTCTTGGAACGGGCCCGGGCGCACTATGCGAACCAGGATTTCAAGGCGAGCCTCGAGATCCTGCACGACGGCCTTAAACTGGCGCCAGGAAACGCAGACATTCTGGCGTTCGCAGAGGAGGTGCGGAAGGCCTCGGAACGCCGGCAGGCTGAACTGGAGGAGTCCGGCCTGGCGGATCGCATCGCGCAGTGCAAAGCCGAAGCAATCAATCTGTTTGAACAGGCGCGGTACGGCGACTGCATTGAAAGATTCAAGCTGCTTTCCGAACTTGAACCCACGAATAGCGATCTGCGCCACTACCTGGAAGTCAGCCGCGAGCAGGCGGAGAAAGCACAAACCTCTCAAGTCACACCGCCGCTGGCCGAACCCGTAGCGTCTCACGAAGCGGAGATCTCATCGAGCGCGCCTCAAATTCCAGGGCTCGGTTTGCCTGCTCCGTCCAGACCTGAGTCGCTCGCGGTTCCGACGGAGACGCCGGGGACTGCGGACTTGGATGTTCCGGTACCTCATTCCGCCGCGCTTGTCGAACCAAGCCGGCCAGACACTGTGGTGTCTACCGCTGAAGAGCAAGATTCGGCAGGTCAAGGCTCGTCGCCGGAGTACCCCGTGGCCATCCAACTCCAGCAGCTCAGGCTGAAGGCTCGCGAAGAAGACCCGGAACCATCCCTGCACCAGGCGGATGTTGATGCAGACATGCTCGAAGATCCGTCGCAGGCAGGAGGGAAGAAGTTCAAAGTTGCCTGTCTCGCGGGAGTCGGTCTTGTCATCGGAGCGATGCTGGGAGCCTGGCTGGCTCTTGCCCCTGCCAAGTTCGGAAGAGTTCCGGCCGATGCGGCGCCGTCTGACAACAGCCAGGTCGCAGCGGATTCGGACCAGCCTCCAGTTGCCTCGGCTGAGACTGGAAGCGTGGACCCGCAGGCACAGGCGCAAAAGGCGTTCCAGCAAGGCAGACTACTGGAGGCCAACCGATTCTGCGAGCTGATGCTGCAATCGGCGCCTGACAACGCATTCGCTCTTGATCTGAAGCAGCAGATTCGCGGGCGGTATGTGAAGACCGCAGGCCAGGCTTCGGCCAGGCAGAATTGGGCAGACGCTTCAATCGCGTGGCACAACCTTCTGAAAGTCTTTCCGGGTGACCGTGAAGCGGCTCGCCAACTGAAGGCTGCCAAGGCCAATCTGAAACAGGAGGAGCAACTGGCTCTGGCCAGCCAGTTAGAATCGGAGAAAACAATCGAGGATCTTCACCAGCAGATTGTGCTGGCCATGAATTCTGGCCGCTATCTGCCCCCGAACTCGGGAAATGCCTTCGAGCTGATACGAAAGCTGGAGGGCCTGGCGCCCGAGGATGCGTTCGTCCGAGAACAGCGCGATGAGATCTTGCGACATCTCTCGGCGTCCGCAAATCGAACATTGCAGGCCAAAGACACAGTGCGAGCCAGCGCGCTGGTTCACCAGGTTGAAAGTTATTTTCCCGAGGCGCCCGAGCTGAAGAATTTGCGTGACGGCCTTAAAGCCGAGCAGGGGCGCCTGGCCGATGCCCGCAATTCCTGGATGCAGAAAGCTGAGGCGGCCATGGCAGCCGGACGCTTTGTCACCCCGGCCAGCGACAACGCGATTGCTTTCTGCAACGAACTCCTGGTGTTGGAACCGCAGAATACGAAGGCGCTCGAGCTCAAGAAAGCAAGCGTCACCAAGGCTGCCGCTCAAGCTCAAGCGTGGACGCAGGAAGGCAAGTATGACGAGGCCAGGGCGGTGTACTCTGCGCTGCTTTATCTTTCCCAGGCTGAAGGTCAGACTCCACTCAGCAGCCAGGAACTCAAGGCAGAAATCGACAAGCTCACGTTCAACGCCTACGCGGTGCTTCACGACCATGCGCTGGGAAGCTGCACGGGGCGGGTGAGATTCAACGGATATCAGGTCGCCTACGTTCCATCGTCCGACTCAAAGGATGGTTTTTCGGTGAAGATGATGGAGGTCTCGCAAGTGGAATCCGACGACAAGCTAAGGATCCGTCTCAAAGGGAAGACCTACCGTTTTCAGATCAACGGCGCGAAGGATCCTCAGGAAGTCCGGACAAGGATCAGCACCATCCAACGGCAGCTCAGCGCCCTGGTCGCCAGCAAGTAGTCTCTCACTGATGTTCGCAAAATACACTGACGAAGCCCATTGTCTCTCGTGAAACTCAATCGACTGCGGGTTCCCCTCGCCCAAACGCGGGAAGAGGATGAAGGCGTGAGACGCCTTCATGGGGTGAGGGGGCGAGTACACGGCTGATTGATCCTGCAGGGATACTCACTGTCATCCAGCGCTGGCTCTCGCCTGCGGCTCCACTCTATCGGATTCCCCCTCTCCCGGAAGCTGTGAAAAAAGTATTCAAAAAAAGTCTTGACTAGCGATATCGCTATGATATACTGCCTCCATCCTGGAATTCCTACCGGAGGAGACCGTCATGGGCCACCAGTCCAAAGTGCAGGTGATCGAACGCGGAGGCATCCAGCGCCAGTTCTATTTGATTTGTCCGGCCCCGCTGGCTCAAGCCTTGGAGATG
>Ga0163150_10008700_pt1 | contig 11479 bp, 7 predicted proteins | sample OliLakLV19P2IB_FD_148628 | JGI IMG/M metagenome (GOLD analysis project Ga0163150, IMG submission 148628) | Freshwater microbial mat bacterial communities from Lake Vanda, McMurdo Dry Valleys, Antarctica - Oligotrophic Lake LV.19.P2.IB | ecosystem: Environmental > Aquatic > Freshwater > Lake >...
CACCGGTCCGACTGCAGCAGCCGCGCCGTTTCGGGGGCGCCGACGGATGAGATGATATGATCCGCGGTCACTTCCGTCCCGTCATCCAGCACGAGCGCGGTCGCGCGGTTCTCGTGCGTCACGATATTCCGGACGCCGCACTTCATCCGGCGTTCTCCGCCCGCGGCTCGATACTTTTCGAGCAACACGCGGAGCACGAGACGCACACCCTCGAACGGCCGCGCGAACCCCTCGAGAAACAGCGCCTTGAACATGATCACGAACTGCCCGAACTCCATGTCACGTTCCGTGGCGCTGCCGTAATACATCACCGGGCAAAACAACATGTCCTCCAGCAACCGATCCGAGATGTACTCGCGCACCTTGACGCGCGCCGACTCCGGCGTGGCCGTCAGGGAGACATCATCATAGGTCTGCACGAGCTGCACCAGGCGACGAAAGCCATCGATCTGGGCGGGAAACTGCTGCGCGACTTCGCTCTCGAGTACCGCAAAATCATTGGTGAAACGCAGGGACGTTTCACCGCGCGCGCCAAACGCCACGCGCGACTGCTTCTGCTCGCACAGCGCAAATTCGTCCCGGTCGATCCGCAACTGACGCAGCAGCTTCGTGAGCGGCGTGCCTTTAACGCCGGGTCGAACGAAGTTCGTCATGGCGTGGAGGCCGACGTCGAACTTTCGACCCGACAAACTATAAAACCCGTTCAGCCCGCCCGGGGCGTTATGTCGCTCAAAGATGCATACCTTCTTGCCGAAATGCGCGAGGCGAATGCCCGCCGCGAGTCCCGACATTCCGGCGCCAATGATGGCGACGTCGTAATGAGACCGCGTGTTCACGGGCGGCGCGGTTTGAGCAAAATAGCCGCGCTAAGCGAAATTGAACTCGGCCCCGAGGAAGCCAGGCGAGGAAACTCGGACAAGGTGAGATCTGCCTGGAACAGTGGCCTGGCGATCAGCTCTTCGCGGCGAGCGCGTTGAACTTCGGGGTCAGATACTCGGCGCAGCTATCGAGTGAGGCGAGCTGCATGTACTCCGACTCCGGAACTTCGATTCCGTGCCGTTTGCGCAACTCCATGACTATGTCCAGGAAGTCCATGCTATCGAGCTGCATTTGGTCCCGAAGGCGAACGTCAGGTTTCACGTTGCTCAAGTCTTCATCGGGAGCGATGTCCGCGATGATTTCGAGCACCACGTTCTTGCATTCGTCTTTGGTCATAATCAGTTGCGGCGGAATTAGGGGACAAAGCGTCGAACAATCAACGCGGAATTTATCCCCAACATCCCGAAGGAATTATTCAGGATGGTATCTACTTTCGCAACCTTGCGCGGCTGATTCAGCACCAAGCCCGGTAAGGCACATTGAGGATCAAGATCATCCACGTTGATGGTCGGGTGCACAATCAGGTCGTCGAACGACGGTAGATTTCCCGCCAGTTCGAGCGCACCCGCCGCGCCCATGGCATGACCGATGTAACTCTTGGTATTGTTAATGTACGTATCGGGGCAACCGGTCCCAAAAACCGCCCGGATCGCCTCGCACTCTTGAATGTCGCCGAGCGGCGTCGCCGTCGCGTGGGTGTTCACAATGTGGATATCCTGAGCTTCGAATCCACCGCGGCGCAGGGCGGCGCGGACGCACTCCGCTTGGCGGACGGGATTTGGCAGCACATAGTCGCTGGCGTCACTGTTCACATGATACCCGGAAATCTCCGCGTAAATCTTCGCCCCCCGGGCTTGCGCGTCCTCGAGGCGTTCGAGGGTGTAAAGGCAGCCACCCTCGGCGATGACAATGCCATTGCGCGCCATGTCGAACGGGCGCGACGCCTGCTTCGGATCTTCGTGGGTCGCGAGCGCGTTCTGCGACTTGAAACCAGCGAAAATTCCGAAGGTATGAATGCTCTCGCTGATGCCACCGCACACGGCGAAATCGACCTCGCCCAATCGGAGCATCTGCGACGCGTGGATGAGGCCGAGATTTCCCGCGGCACAGGCTGCGCCGATGGTGTACGCCGGCCCCGTGATCCCGAGATTCAGCGATGCCTCACCCGCCGGATTATTGGCGACGGTGCGGGGGTTGTGGTAATGCGACCAGAACTTGGTATCGTAATTAAACTTCGAGATGTTGTAGATCTCGTTCTCGGTTTCCACGTTTCCGTGCTCAGTGCAGCCGACGTAAATTCCGATGCGATCTTTGGGCAACGTTTCGAAGCTCACGCCGCTGTCCGCCAGCGCCTCTCGCGCGCAATAGATCGAGATGCTTCCTGCCCGCGTACCCACTCGGACTTCCTTCTTCTTCTGGTACTTCAGCGGATCGAAATGGCAGACGCCCGCCAGCTGCGTGCCCATGTAACGGACCTCTATCCGCTCCACGCCGGCCACACCGTTCAGCAAGTTTTGTCGGAATTCCGGGAGCGAATTGCCGTTGGGTGCGGTCAATCCGACCCCTGTGATTACGATACGCGACTGCTGGGACTGCTTCATCAAAGTAAGCGGAAATCGCTAGCCATGTGGGCGATGAAAGCAATACAACCCTGCGGTAAGCTGCATCCTGCTGGTAGCACTTCAAGTTAGGGCGAGTACCAGCCGGACTGATCGCGTTAACCTACCTTCTTTTCTCCTATGAACGTCCTGGTTGTTGGTGGGGCCGGCTATATCGGCAGTCATTGCGTGCGTCAGCTGATTGCCGCCGGCCATCGTCCCGTAGTCCTCGACAACCTGGTCTATGGCCATCGCGCGGCCGTGGCGCGGGGCGTGAAGCTTTACGATGGAAACTTGGGGGACGAAGCGCTGGTGGGCCGGATCCTACGAGACGAGAAAATCGAAATTGTGATGCACTTCGCCGCGTACTGCTACGTGGGTGAGTCCGTGACGGACCCGTTGAAGTACTATTTCAACAACGTAGTCGCGACGCTGCACCTGTTAAAGGCGATGGTGGATACGGGCGTGAAGAAGTTCGTCTTCTCCTCGACCTGCGCAACCTTTGGCGTGCCGGCGACCCTGCCGATTCACGAGACCATGCCGCAGGCGCCGATCAACCCCTACGGGCAAACCAAACTCGATATCGAGAACGCGCTCAAAGCACTGGCGGCGGCGAGTGGATTGAGCTTCGCCGCGTTTCGTTATTTCAATGCCGCGGGCGCGGCCGAGGACGGCTCGATCGGTGAAGATCACAACCCCGAGACGCATCTCATCCCCGTCGCGATCGACGTCGCCATTGGCAAGCGACCGCACCTGCAGTTATTCGGGACGGATTATCCGACGCCCGACGGCACCTGCCTCCGCGATTACGTGCACGTCGACGACTTGAGTCGGGCCCACATCGCGGTGTTTCCTCAACTCGACCAACCGGGAGCGCAGCTTTTCTACAATCTTGGTACCGGCACCCCGACCTCGAACCGCGAAGTCATCCGAGCCGTCGAAAAGATTGTCGGCAAACCGGTGAAGGTCATTGAAAGCCCCCGCCGCCCCGGAGATCCCCCGGCACTTTTCGCCGACTCCGCCAAAGCGAAGCGCGAGCTCGGCTGGAACGTGAAGTATCCAGATATTGAATCCACCGTCGCGACCGCTTGGAAGTGGCACTCCGCTCACCCGAACGGCTACGGAGATCGCTGATAGGATAAGAGCTCTCACTCTCAATCTGAGAGCTTACCCCTGCGCCGTACTAGCCTGATTTCAGATCTGAGATCTCAACCGGACTCATGCGATGGAATCATTTTTCAATCTCAACCGAAGCCAGTGAAAGATGGAGCGGGCTGTCCCCAACCGGATTCCGAATGTTTGCTCTCACGTTAGCGGCTTGGGGACAAGCCGCTCCATCTCAATTGCAGCTTTAAACCCGACGCCGACGGCTTCATCATCGGTTCGGAATTCAAAGCAAACGGCCACTGGTCGGGAGCCATCGACGGGCGGCGAGTCGCGCGTTTTCTTAAGGCGCTCGCGAAGGCAGGTTAACCGAATCGCGTCAAGCGCCGGTCCTACCGAATTTTCGGTCGTTTTCGCACGCGCTTTCCTCGGCGCAATTTTCGACGCTCGGACCTGAAGGGGGACCGGGCTAATGAAGCCGTGGGTCGGATCCGGAAGGGGTTCTGGACTCCTAAAAAACACCTACGTGCCCGGTCCCCCTTTTTTTCCGAGGGTAGGGCCCGCTTTCCGCAGCGGGCCTTGTGCTTGTCCTGCCTAGTGAACCAGGCCGGCTGCGGAAAGCCAGACCAACCTTCAAACTACTAGACGGATGGACCGACCGAACGTCCTCAATCATGCGGCCGGGGGCGGCCGCGGTCCGTAGGGATCAGAGTCCCAGGAATCAGAGCCGCTGGCTGGCCCCACCCTCCCCGCTCAGAGGCGCGGAGTGGCGGGTTTCACCGGCGCAGCCCAAGCCTGGGCCCCCGCGATGTTGAGTTTTCGTTTGTAAACTTTGTCGCCGCACGTGGCGTACAAAACGTCGAACTTTTCGCCGCCAAACGAGAGGTTGGAAACGCGGCCATTGGGTGCGGGCAGGATGGCGTTCACGCGCCCGGGCTGATCACAAATCTGGATACCGAGTCGGGTCGCGACATAGAGGCGGCCCTCGCGATCGACCTTCATGCCGTCCGCGTTGCTCGCATCATCCGGGTCGGCTTCATGCAACCAATAATAGCGCTGTTTGTGGGCGAGCGTGCCGTCGGGTTGAATTTGAAAACTGTACACCCAGTGTGATCGATAGTCCGCCACGTAGAGTAACGATTGATCCGCAGAGACGGCGACGCCGTTGGCAAAGCGAATACCGGTGTCGACGACCTGCTTGGCGCCATCCGGTTTGATCAACCAGACTTTACTCGGGTCATTACTCGCGCCTGCCGGCGGTTCCGTGACGTAGGTATTCCCGTTGTGAGCCACCACAAGATCGTTGCCCGCAATGTCCTCGGCGACGACCCTACCCTTGCCGGCGATATCGTACGCCACGATTTTTTTGGCGCCTGCCTCGGCGACGAACAACCGGCCATCGGGACTAAACGCCTGGCCGTTGGCTCGATTGGTATTCTCGCGCATCCCCGTGACCGTGCCATCGAGGCCAATCTTGTGGGCCTTCGAATTGGGAATATCCGTGAAGAACACCTCGCCTTGGGCATTGGTCGCTGCGCCCTCCGTAAACCGGTAACCTTCGCCGACGAGTTGCCAGTCTTCGCCGGGGACCAGAATGGCCGCGAGCACCGCGTTCTTGGTCGGCGCGGTCCCACTGACTGGCTTTGGCCAACCCGACCACAGCCAGCGGATGGCGTCGGGAAACAGCGCGGCGCCATGCCGGCCACTATGCGCCCCTTCGCCCCACACATGGCGCACGTCGTATCCAGAAAACTCCAACGCCCGGGCGAGCGTCTGATTAGCCATCCACCAATCGCCGGCATAGATGTTATTGTCGTTGCTGCCGTCCTGCAGGAAAATCCGTAGCGGCTTCGGTTCGAACTTCCGCACGAGAGTGTGATAGCCATCGCCCCCGCGCAGGCCGACGTACGTGCCGATGGCGCTGAACACGCGCGTGAACGCGTCGGGCCGCTCCCAAGCGGCCGTAAACGCAGCAATCGCTCCGCTGCTGGAACCGCCGATCGCGCGATCATTGCCCGATTTCGAGAGGCGGATCGCGCGACCATCCGCCGTCGTCTTCGCCTCCACCGCCGGCAGCACCTCGTTCAAAATGAAACGCGCATAGCCGTCACCGAGCCCATCATACTCGTAGCTGCGGTTGAAACGATCAAGCGCCGTGGATCCATTCAGCGCCTTGACGACACCCGGGCGCACGAACACCCCGATAATCACGGGCAGTTCCCCGCGCGCGATGAGATTGTCGAACACGACGGGCGCGTTCCACTGCACGCCATCCTGGTTCACATACACGCACGCCGGCTTGGCCGGATCGTATTGTTTCGGGACGTACACCGTGACTTCCCGCGTCGTCCCTGGGAAAATCTTCGAGCCGGCAAACTCGAATTTGATCAACTCGCCAACGGGCACGCCTTCACGACGCACCGAATCCGGGTGCGGCGGATAGTCATCAGCCGCACGAGCCGCGGGCGAAAGTAACACGAGGAGAGCGAGCGTCACTACGCCGCGTAGCGAATTCAGGATGGGGAGCATGGGTGGAAAGAAACGCGCCGGGGCGCTCGCGCGTCAGCGTCCGGTGAAAGCCGCCTCGTCAATCTGCAGCTTATCCGGATACGCGAGGCGCCCGCGGGTCAGCACATCGCCTTCGAATATCTGGTGGCGGACATCGGTTAATCGCACCGCCTGATCGAGACGTTCCGGACGCAGGCCGTTAAAAATGGTTCTCGCCTTGTCATCGGCGAACAACACGGGCGCCTGATACGCGAAAAGATAGTCGAGCTGCTTGGCGCGAAGAAATTCACTGATCAGGTGAGCGCCGCCTTCGACGTACACGCCGGAAATGCGTTCCTCGGCGCACTTTTTCCGGAAATCAGCGAAGGAAACGCGTTTCGTGGGTGAATCGAACGCCCAAACCTTGATACCCATGTCGCGTAGTTTCCGCACATAACCCAAACCGCCGTGGGGTGTGGTCACAACAATGGTGCGATCGCGGAACTTATCGGTGAAGACATCCGGCAGGTTCTTGTCGACGACCGTGCGCAGCAGACCATCGAACACAAAACGCCAGGGCGACCATTCCTCGCCGGCGATGCGGGACGTTAGGCGTGGGTTGTCCTTCAGAATCGTCATGGCGCCGACCGCAATTCCGGGAAAGAGGCGACGCCACTGATGCACATCTGCGCGCGACGCTTCGTTGGTTATCCACTTGGACTCCCCCGTGCGACAGGCGATTTTGCCGTCGAGCGTGGTCGCCACTTTGGCGGCAATCAACGGGCCGTCGGTGGTGATCCAGTGATTGAAGATCAAGTTCAGGTCCGTGCATTCCCGTTCCAAAATGCCCGAAATGACCTCGATGCCCGCCGCCCGCAGTACCTCAAATCCTCGCCCCGCGTGGGCCGGATTGGGATCCGTCGCGCCCACCACCACGTGCTTGATCCCCGAGGCGATGATCGCATCGGTGCATGCGCCCGTGCGTCCATGGGTTGAGCACGGTTCGAGCGTGACGTAGAGCGTGGCGCCGGGTCGCGGGACCTTCCCGCGCGTCAGCAGCGCCAGCCGCTCGGCATGCGGGCCGCCATCCTCGGCGGTTGCGCCGGTTGCGACCACCTGCCCGTCCTCGACGATGATCGCCCCGACCATCGGATTCGGATGCGTCTGGCCCCATACACTGCGCGCCTGCTCAAGGGCACGCCGCATGAAGCGTTCGTGCTCAACCGCTGACATAAGGATTGTTCGCCCGCTCGTGTGCCACCGTGGTCTTCGATCCGTGGCCCGGATACACGACCGTCGCGTCGGGCAGCGTGAAAATCTGCTCGCGAATGGCCCGCTCCAATTGGTCGAAGTTACCGCCAGGCAAATCCGTGCGCCCAATGCTGCCATTGAACAACGCATCGCCGACAAAGGCCGCCGGCAGCGACTTGAAATAAAACAACACGTTGCCCGGACAATGTCCCGGTACGTGCCGCACTTCGACGTCGGTGCCAAGTGCGGGAAAAGTGTCGCCCTGCTTCACCCAGATATCCACCGCGACCGGCTCGAGATTCATGCGTTCACCCATGAATCGCTCCATGACCTCAGGCGTTTCAATCAGCACCCGGTCCTCCAGATGCGCCCGAACCTTTGCTCCCGTTTCACGCACCACCTCAGCGCCGCCCTGAGTATGATCCCAATGACCATGCGTGAGCCACAATTCCGTGAGCTTACACTTCTCCTTTTCCAAAATCGGCGCGACGTCGCGCCAGACGTTTCCGGGCGCATCAATCAGCACCGCCTCTCCCTTTTCGGGTTCGGTCAAGAGGTACGCGTTAGTCTGAATCGGGCCGGCGGGGAGCACGTGAAGCTTCACGAACGCCAATCCACAGTGGGATTGCTGTGACTCGCAATCGTGAAAATTCCCTTTCCCTCGCGAACCAGCACCGCTAGCTCAGTTCCCTTTATGCCGACTTTGAAGTTCGCCGTTCTCCCTGGAGACTATATCGGGCCCGAGGTTATGACCGAGGCACTCCGCGTGCTCGAGCACGTCGCCCAGCAGGAGAAACTGACTCTGTCATATACGCATGCCGACGTCGGCGGCGCGGGCATCGACCACCACGGCAATGCGTTGCCGGACTCGACGCTAAAGCTGTGCGAGCAGTCCGACGCCATTTTGTTCGGGTCAGTCGGCGGTCCGAAATGGGAAAAGCTTCCGCCCAAGGAACAACCCGAACGCGCGGCGCTGCTGCCCTTGCGCAAGCACTTCACGCTGTTCGCCAACATTCGCCCTGGATTGTTGTATCGGGAACTTACGGACGCCTCCCCGCTGAAGACGGATCGCATTCCGGACGGCATCGACATCGTCTGCATCCGCGAGCTGACCGGCGGCCTTTATTTTGGTCTCCCCAAGCAGACGACCACGTTGCCCGATGGCGACGTGCAGGCGGTTGACACGATGGTCTATCGCAAGAGTGAGATTGAGCGCATCACCGCAACGGCCATCACGGCGGCTCGCGCGCGCAAAAAGAAGCTGTGCTCCGTCGACAAGGCCAACGTGCTCGAGACCTCGGTGCTGTGGCGCAAGACCGTAACGGAGTACGTTGCCAAGCACGCGCCCGAGCTCGAGCTGAGCCACATGTACGTCGACAACGCCGCCATGCAGCTGGTGCGCAACCCGAACCAGTTCGACGTTTTTGTGACCGAGAACATGTTCGGCGACATCCTTTCCGATGAGATGGCCGTGATCTGCGGTTCGTTGGGCATGCTGTCCTCGGCATCACTCGGCGCCGGCAAGAACTCACTGGGCCTTCCGTTCGGCCTTTATGAACCGGCCGGCGGTACCGCGCCTGATATCGCGGGTAAAGGCATCGCGAATCCATGCGCCCAGATTCTCTCGGTCGCTCTCATGCTGCGCTTCAGCTTCGGCTTGGACGCCATCGCGACACGGATTGAAGCGGCCGTGAAGAAGGCGGTCACGAGTGGCACCCGCACGGGCGACATCGCGTTTGGCGGAAAAGCCGTGGGCACGCGCGCGATGGCGGATGCGATCATCGCGGCGTTCTGAGTCGCGGTTTCGGCGTCCGAGTGAGACAGACATTCCTGTCTTTAGCTTCGCGGTCGAGGGCTCAGTCGCTGGAGTACAGGCAGGAATGCCTGTATCACGGCTACAGCATTCGAACGCACCGCGCCACCTCGGCGGGCGCATCCGCCGGTTGGCGGTGGCAGCCACCACGGCGGCGAAGGGACTCGCCGCCCTACCTATCGTGACATTTGAAAAGGCGGCGAAGGGACTCGCGGCCCTACCCATCGTGACGTTTGAAAAAGGTAGGGCGTGGACTCGCCGCCCTACCTATCGTGACGTTTGAAAAAGGTAGGGCGCGGACTCCGCTCCGCGCCGGAGCCGGAACAGCCAACCGGCAGACGCGTTCCACCTCGGCCGACCGGCAATTCGCCAACTGGCAATTCGCCTCTTGCTAACCCCTCGCCGCACCACTGATGTTTGCGGTTATTGTCCTCTGAAAATGACCTCCGCTGAGATTCGCCAGAGCTTCCTCGATTTCTTCGCCCGGCAGGGCCACACGATCACGCCATCGTCGTCACTGCTGCCCGACTCCCCCGGGCTGTTGTTCACCAACGCCGGCATGAATCAGTTCGTCCCCATTTTCTTGGGCGCACGCGCCCCCGACGTGAGCCGCTGGGCCGGAGTCAAACCCGCGAAGGATACGCGCGCGGCCGACACCCAAAAGTGCATCCGCGCCGGAGGAAAGCACAACGATCTCGAGGACGTGGGATTCGACACGTACCACCATACGATGTTCGAGATGCTGGGGAACTGGTCCTTCGGCGACTACTTCAAGAAAGAGTCGCTCCAGTGGGGCTGGGAGTTGATCACGAAAGTCTGGGGTATCCCGCCGAAACGATTGTTCGCGACGGTTTACTCGCCGGACAAAGCGAAGCACGATCCGTCCGAGTTCGACCAGGAAGCCTACGACATTTGGGCCAACATTTTCCGCCAGGAAGGCCTCGATCCCGCGGTCCACATCGTCAACGGCAACAAGAAGGATAATTTCTGGATGATGGGCGACACCGGCCCCTGCGGCCCTTGCTCAGAGATCCATTTCAACCTGCTGCCCGAGGAAAACGAGGTGGCCGGCCGCGTGCTCGTGAACTCCAGCAGCCCGCGCTGCATCGAAATCTGGAATCACGTTTTCATCCAATTCAACGCGAACGCCGACGGCACCTTTTCACCGCTCGCCGCCAAGCACGTCGACACCGGCATGGGCTTCGAACGCGTCGCTGGCATCCACGCGATGACGAACGGTTTCAAGGAATTCACCAAGGATCCATCGAACTACGCCGCGGACGTGTTTGCGCCGCTCTTCAAGACGATCGCGGAGCTGTCGCAGAAAACGTACACCGCGACCGTTCCGACGAAGCGCGAAGGTCTGAACGAACAAGAAAACATCGACGTCGCTTTCCGCGTTCTCGCCGACCATGCGCGCTGCGTTTCCTGCGCCATTGCCGACGGTATTCTGCCCGGCAACGAAGGCCGGAATTACGTCATCCGCCGCATTCTTCGCCGCGGCATTCTCTATGGAAAGAAACTCGGCCTGCAGTCCGGCTTCTTTGAGCAATTGGTCGCTCCCGTGGTGGAGTCCCTGGGCTCCGTATTCGCCGAGCTGAGACAACAGCAGGACCTCGTTCGGCGCGTTATCCGGGGCGAAGAAGAAAGCTTTGGCCGGACCATCGACCGCGGCCTGCAACTCTTCAACAAAGCCGCCTCAGCCGGTGCCATCACCGGCGCCGCAGCGTTCGAGCTTTACGACACCTATGGTTTCCCGCTGGACATGACCCAGCTCCTGGCCACCGAACGCGGTTTGACGGTCGACGCGAGCGGCTTCGAGGTCGAAATGGAAAAACAACGCGCGCTCGGCCGCGCCGCGCAGAAGAAAGAGATCATCGTTGCCGCCAAAGAAGGTGAAGCCGCGGCCGTTTACGAGGCGTCCATTTTTACCGGATACGTCATCGACACCGACAAATCCGTGGCCGCAGTGGTCACCGACGTCGTGCGCAGCGGTAAGGACGTCTTCCTGGTTTTCGACCGCACTCCCTTCTACGCGGAGATGGGCGGTCAGGCGGGCGACAGCGGCACCGCCGTCGTGGCCGGGCAGACGATCACGATCGTGGATACGGTAAAGGACAAGGCCGGCCGTCACCTGCATCAGGTCGACCCGTTACTCAACCTCACGGGCTCGGCGCTGGAAATCAAAGACTCGGCCGCCCAACTGACGATTAACCTCGCCCGCCGCCGCGCGATTTCCCGCCATCACTCGGCGGCGCATTTAATTCACTGGGCCCTGCGCAAGACGCTCGGCACGCACGTTCGCCAGGCCGGTACCTCGAAGACGCCCGACCGGATGCGCTTCGAC
>Ga0163150_10008701_pt1 | contig 11478 bp, 11 predicted proteins | sample OliLakLV19P2IB_FD_148628 | JGI IMG/M metagenome (GOLD analysis project Ga0163150, IMG submission 148628) | Freshwater microbial mat bacterial communities from Lake Vanda, McMurdo Dry Valleys, Antarctica - Oligotrophic Lake LV.19.P2.IB | ecosystem: Environmental > Aquatic > Freshwater > Lake >...
GAATACCCCTGTTTTTCAAGGGTGTAGCGCAAATCGCATACCGAAGATCGGGAACTCATCTGGGAAATGCGGGTTCAAAGTAAAAGGATCCACGAAGGGGCCGACTCCACGAGGAGTTGCAGTCGCGGGGCATTCAGCAGCGCATCGTTGAAACACGCTCCCAGGCCCGCGATCTGCTGCGCGCCGTCGGCCTGGAAGAGCAAAGTCGGCTACCTCGGCCGGCACATATCGGTGGATCAGGCGATCGCGGAGTTCAGTGACCGTGGCTAGCGGTCGCGCTGCGTCGCATCGGCGGCGTCTTCGTCGCACAAAACACATCGGCTCTATCCATCTACCGGCCGGGCCGCAATGGATCGCGGAGCAGCACGAGTTGTCTCGTGCCGTCCGCGTATTCGTGCGCCAAATCGGTTTGCCGCGGCAATCAGATTGGCGCGACAAGATCTTTGGGTCCCTTCAGACCCGTTTATTGTGCCGACAATGCAAGCTCTGCGAGATGCAGTGGGCAACGCATGAGCGCTACGCTCAATGCGAGAATTGCTGGCAAAAGAATCGCTGGCCGTTGGGCATTTGATAACACGCCATGCCGCAGACGCGATGCGAGCGGTTGACCATGTTGACGAAATGGCCGCTGCTGTGCTCCCAAGTATTCATGGCCTGGGGGACGCCCGATTGACCCATGGCGATGTTCTCGCCGGGCCCATTGCTGTGCACCATCGAGTTGTTGCGGGCCATCCAGATGCAATGACGCCGGCAGGATTCCTGCAGCTTCGGATCGATGATGACGGGCTCGGCGCCGAATCGCTGGCGGACCCAATTCGTGTAATCCAGCATCCATTTTTCGCCGCGCCAGAGCATGATCGTCTTGGGCTCGGGCGACATCGACTTTAGCTCAGGCGACGGGCCGGGTACCAGGGTTTTGGCCTGGCTGCCAGACCCCGCGCAAACAAATGCCAGGAAGAACAAGACGGGCGCCGCATTGGAAAAGAAACTTCGCATGATGAACTCCGATTGCCACTTGTTTTAGTCAACGAAGTTTTCATTGTGCGGACGACCAGCCATGCCACTACCCCCTCTCTGCGAAATTGAAATGCGAAAACATCCTAGTTTGCCCCGTTGGTCGCCCGAACTGCCAACGTTCGCAGCTTCCAGCCATTTTTATTTTCACGTCGACGTGACTAACGGGGGGACGGCAGCGGGTATGGTGTTTCTGGGCGGAAAACCAGCAGGCAACTCCAGAACAGATCGTACAGCGACGGGCTCGGCGGCGCCGGCCAGTCGTTGAGGCTCATCGAATGAAGCCCCGCCATGCGCGACCAGAAAACGGGCCTCGTAGCTCGACGTGGCGTTTCGGCGAGGCCACAATTAGGCCGCTTGAAGGCACGGCCATCATAATCCCGTCCATGTTATTACGAATAGGTAGCGTGCCATTGCGAGGTATTTATGGGTAACTGGACGCGGCGCAACTTTCTGAGTGCGGTCGGATTCGCTTCGGCCGCGGAGATCGGCAGACAATACTTCGGCGACGTATCGCACCACGAAGTCTTTGCCAAACCCATGGCTCCTTCGCGTCGCGCGTCCGCGGACCTGACGGAGCTTGTGGGTGACATCCACGCAAAGCACAAAACGCCCGGCCTGATCGGAGCAATCGTCGATACGGAAGGGCTGCTGGCGATTGGCGCGGCCGGGATTCGCAAAGTCGGTGCAAGCGAACCGATGACGATTGACGACAAAATCCATCTCGGTTCTTGCACCAAGGCAATGACGGCGACGCTCATCGGCCAATTGGTTGAGAAAAAGCGGCTTCGTTTGGACACCAAGATGCGCGAGGCTTTTCCGAAACTCGCGCGGACGATGAACGAGAAAATGGCCGGCGTCACGGTGGCGCAACTGCTCGACCACACGGCTGGGCTGTCAGCCAATGTCGACTGGTGGGAGTTTGATCGAAGCGGCAAATCGATCTCGGAACAGCGACTGAATATTGCGAAGCAAGTCCTATCGGCGGCGCCCGAACAAGATCCAGGAAGCAAGCACCTCTATTCCAACGTCGGCTACATGTTGCTCGGCACGATCGTCGAAGTGAAAACCAGCAAGCCGTGGGAGGACGTTATCAAGGCACGACTGTTCCGCCCCTTGGAGATGCAGAGCGCGGGTTTCGGATCGCCCGGAACCGCGAAGCTCGTCGATCAGCCGTGGGGCCACGTTCACAAAGGGGACGCGCTGCAGCCCATTCAACATGACAACGCGCCGGTGCTTGGCCCGGCGGGCCGCGTGCATTGCAGCATGGCCGACTGGGCCAAATATGTGAGTTGCTGCCTGAGGATGGAAAATGAAGATTCCAAAATCCTCTCCGCGGCGACACAACGGAAAATCGTGACTCCGCTACCTGATAGCAGCTATGCCGGAGGCTGGGTCATTACCCAGCGCCCCTGGGCCGGCGGTCGAACGCTGATGCACAACGGGTCGAACAACATGTGGTATTGCGTGGCCTGGCTGGCGCCCTTGAAAGGATTTGCCGTATTGTCCGCCACCAACGTCGCTGGTGATGACGCAAACAAGGCCTGCGACGATCTGGCCGCGGCACAGATTAAAGAATTTGGCAGCCTCAAGCCGCGCTAGACACCGCGCATCCGATCCAAAATGTTCCGCGTGATTCGCTGCACGCGCGCGTCGGGCCCTTTCGGTTCGGTGTAGACCTTCGGATGCTGATAGCCGGGTGGCGAGCTCACGCCATCGGCCCACCAACAGGTTGCGGCGTTGAAGACAAAGTTATCTTTGGGCCCGGGATAGACGGTGGCCGTGTATTGGCCGTCATTGAGCATGCCCGGCGCCGATTGCGTTTGCCCGGCGGCCACGATTTCCAGACCCGGGATGCTCGCAGGGTCGGCGTGCGTTTCCCAACCAATCACGCCGACAATGCGATCGCCCGCTTTCATGTTCGTACCTGTGTAGATCCAATGGTCGGGTAGCGTACAGATCCAATCGGCGCCGCCGGTCACTGGGCCGGTGCTGTGGGCGCCGATCAGCTCGTTGGCATATGGCCGAGTGTGCGTAAGCGTTTTCATGCTCTCGAAATCGCGCATTCCACCCGGAGGGCCAAACACGCCAACTCGCTCGAAAGCTCGCGCGGCGGCATCCAACTCAATTCGCCCGCATACGGCATTGCCCGAAAAGAACGCCGCACTGACTCCCGCTTGGATTGCCGCTTGCACGTGGCGAAACATTTCGATGGTCCAATACTCATCGTGTCCGACGCTCAAGAAGCCTTTCGCCCTGAGCAGGCCGGCGGCGTCGCGATGGGTATCGAGGTTCGAGATGTACGTCAGGTCATAGCCCTGCGATTCCATCCAGAATGCCAGCGGGAACTCCCACAGCAAGAATTCGCCCGAACCGGTCGACAGCGGGGCGTCGAGAATCTGACAGTATTTGCCGTAGGGACGATTGTAGCTCACCTGCACGCCGCCGCCCCAATACCACGGATGCCGACCGTCGTCGTACAAGGCGAACTGCGATGGCCAACGGTTATAAGCCTGCCAGGTATTGTCGCTGCACTGAAAAATGAAATCGGCGGGACGGTCGTCACGCACGATGAAAATGACATAGCTCTGCCAACCGTCGGGCTCGGTGGTGAGCTTGCCCAGATAAACTCCGCTCAGCCAGTCCTCGGGAATGCGCCGCTCGACGCAGGCCGACCAGCCGCAATCGCGCAGACGTTTGGAGCCAACCGGTGGATCTGGCTGGACGGTGCCATCGAATGGTCCCAGCCGTTCGACGAGTCGCCCGCCGTCACCGCCATACCAACCGAGCCGATAGAGATCAATCGAGAAGCGTGCCGCGGGGTTCGTGCTGACATAAAAACGAATGGTCTCGCCGGCCCGAGCGCTCGTGTGCGAAACGTAGCCTTCGATCCACGGACAACGGTACTTTGTGGCCGGATCAATGGCCGTTTTCTCAAGCATCCAATCGCGCGTGCCCGGCTTGCTGTTTTCGTCTCGGACGCGAAGCGAAGGAGTTAAGTCAGCTCGAGCAGCCCCTGCCAAGTCCGACAGGGCCAGCGCCGTGACACCCGAGACTTGCTTGAGCAGTTCTCGACGCGAGGATTTCCGAGGATCGTTCATGGCAACTCGATTCCGGGCCGACTCTCACAAAACCTGAGTGTGCCGCGAGACAGCAGTATACTAACCGGCCCCATTCGAAGTTACTTTGCACTTGTCCAGTCAATTCACCGGATTTCATCGCACGGATGACTTGCGAGTCCCGTGGTGCATCCGCCGGTCTCTCCGCTGCCACTCGGTCCGATGTCTAGTTGCGGGAGGACAGCCCCAACCTCGTGAGCACGGTACGTGCAGAACAGATTAAAGCGGATCATTTCAAGAACTCCAGCTCGCTACATCTCTTTTCGATCGCTGGAAAAAACAATACTCCTGCCATCGGGGGACCAGTCGGGCTGAATACTATTGCCTCGCTGGCCGGGCAACAGTTCGGGTTGAGCGTCTCCTTCGACGCCGGCGATGAAGATCTTGTTATCGTTGCCGAACACCACGCGCTTTCCATCAGGCGAGAACGAAACGGTTCCACCTAAGTTCGACTTCAGCCGGATGCGTGCTTCCCTGGCCGTTCCGCCTATATTGACAAATAGCAATTGCCGATTGTTCGCCCCGCCGCTGCTCACTGCCACTGCCAACTGCTTGCTGTCAGGCGAGAACTTAAATCCGCGAAACACTTCGAGGTATGGCTCGTTGAACAGCCACTTGCTCTCGCCCGTGGCCATATCGATCAGATTCACGTTGCGGGTATTGGTGGCGACCATCCAACTGCCGTCGGGAGACCAGCGCGGGCTCTTGCCAGCGCCAAGCTCGGTCCGCCCGTCGCCGTTCAGATTCTTCACAACGATGTGCGATTGCCCCACCTCGTCGAGAAAATAGAAGGTAATCTGTTTATCGTCCGGCGACCAGCTTGGCATCGTCCCCACACCCATATTGCGTGGTGCGCTGCCGTCTGCATTCATGACGAACAGATCACGCACGTTGTTGCCGGGTTGTGTCTGCGCGTCGAACGCGATCATCTTGCCGTCGTGCGACCACTGGGGAAACGAGTGCCGCCTATAGCCATTGACCTTGGCCAACTGCCGCACCTGGCTGCCATCCACATTCATTACATAGATCGCCGTATCATCGAGCGCCAAGGCACTAGCGGCAGCCCACACGATGCTCCCCATAACCGCCGAGACCGCTGGTCTTGAAAGCGACGCTTTCATTGTCGTGCACCTCAACTCGAAAGGACTGGTTTTGCCCGCTCCAAAGGAGCGCTGGCAGTAGTACGCGGAAGAAAGCGGCACATCGCAACCACTTCACCGATGAGCAAGATTATTGCGGGCCCTTAAGCTAGTTTCAAGCTAGGGCAAGGCTGCCACGGCCGACGCCGTGGAGTCGCATCGAAGAGTGCCTCATGAAGACTTCAGGTACCCTTACTTTGAACCGCGAGGTTTCTTCTGCGAGGAGTCTTGTTTTCGCGGCAGCCGGCCAGCATCGCTGAGGGCCCGGCGGAGGAGGAACTCCACTTGGCCATTGACGCTGCGCAGCTCGTCGTCGGCCCAACGGCGCATAGCGTCGATGATTTCCGGATCGATCCGCAAAAGAAACGATTTGCGATCGGCCAATGGACACCTCTTACCGCCGTAATACCCAATCACCCGACTTCGCCAGGTCGGCGATTGGTCGGATTAGATCGTCATAGAAGCCCACCGGATCGCCTCTAGTGATAAATCGAGCCGGTGTTGATGACCGGCTGCGTGTGGCGGTCGCTGCACAACACAACCAGCAAATTGGAAACCATGGCCGCCCGTCGCTCGTTGTCCAGTTCAATAATGTTTCCCTTGGTCAAGTGCGCAAGCGCCATTTCGACGATGCCGACAGCCCCATCCACGATAATTGACCGTGCAGCAACCACGGCGCCGGCTTGTTGGCGCTGCAACATGGCGGCCGCAATCTCCGGAGCGTAAGCCAGATGGCTGATGCGCGCTTCAATGACTTGCACGCCGGCCCTGTCAAGGCGCGCTTGAATGTCGTGTTGCAGTTGATCGCTGACTTCGGTGGTGTTTCCGCGCAGAGAAGCCTCCTCGTCGTGTGCGTCGTAGGGGTGGCGGCTGGCCAGGTTACGCAACGCGGCTTCGCTCTGCACCGCAAGAAAGTGTTCGTAGTCGTCGACCTCGAACAGCGCCTCGGCCGTGTTCACGACCCGCCACACCACGACGGCGGAGATCTCAATAGGATTGCCGTCGCGGTCGTTCACCTTGGAGGCACGCCCAGACGAGTGGCTTCTGTTTTGAATTACCTTGCCTGAGGCGTCCTTCGTCTCTGGGGTAGTGACCGAGCCGGTTTCAAAGTTTCGGACGCGTAGTGTGATTTTGCGTTTCGAGAAGAACGGGTTGACCCAGTAGAAGCCGGATTTGCTCAGAGAGCCCTTGTAGTTGCCGAACAGCAAATAGACGCGTGCATCATTGGGAGCAACCGCTTGAAAGCCGAAGAGTGTTAGCAGGCCGAAAAACAGCGAAGCCCCTCCCGCCAGGACGAGGTAGCCTCCTCGCACGTCGTCGCGGTCCAGTAGAACCACCCCCGCCACAAAAAGCAGCGGCCCCGCGACAATTAGCGCCAGGGCGATGAGCAAGGGCAACCAACCGGAAATCGGCTTGTATTCGAGCTCGTTCATGACCAACGTTCTCCAAGAAAGTTCGGGGGCCGCGGAGGTGATGTCATTGTGATATCATATTGATATGTGCTTTTCAAGATGCCAATCCAGTTTTTTTGCAAAATGAATTGGTGGAAATAGCGCGCGACCTGTGCCGCAACGAAAAAAGAGCGAAAAAACCAAACTCAGTTGGGGGGCGTGAGACTCGGCGGCGGGAATGAAACTGTGTTTCGCAAGCGTTGGTTTTGCGAGGACTCTCACGCTACAACAACTCCAGAATCTTATTGGCCTATTGAATTGCGACGGGTGGCGGGCTTCGACCAGACAACTCGGCTCCTAGCTTGACTCCCAATAGCGCTGCCGGCACATACAAAAGAACATCCGCGACGGCAAACCAAGTGGGGGCTGGAAGCATCATCAACATTGCAACGCCTCCACAAGTCCACAGGATTCCAAGAATGATTCCGGCCACGTACCACGATCGCTTTGCGATCAATCCGCATACGAAACCGCTCACGAGGCTGCCGCCGGCATGAGCCACTAACACGATCAGCAGCGCCCCGGTTGGCATTCCGTTAGCCGCTACATGTGCCCTAAACGCTTCGAAATCGTTAGGGTCAAGTCCTTCAGGCAGCGGATACATGGCCTCGGACACGGTCACCAGCGCCATGTTGAAGACACTGCCAGCAATCCAACCCAACAAAACGGCCAGTATCTTGCGAATCATGGTTTTTCAGTCGTCGAGTGCTCTATGAGTTAACGCGGAAAGCTCAAGTTACCACGGCGGGATACCATCATTGCAAGTCTTTGGCGGGAAGGCCAAATGACGATGACGGCCGAGAGCGAGATCCCTTGACGTCAGGGACCTGACTGCTAGCACTCTCAAGACAGGCCAAATCTTGGCAGTCTGAATTCGCCAGCCACTCACGGCAGAGAGCAGGCGGCTTCTACGCACCTCGCAGCGACTTCAGGACTTACACGCGTCCGAGACCCGCTGACTGACGCGTAATTCAGATTTACATTAGATCAGTTAAACAGATTTGGCTGGCCTTACCGATAATTCAGGTTGTAATGATTGCGCGGTAGCCGACCCGGCACGGGAGGCATTGCAGCCCAATTGGGCATTTCCGACCGGAGCCCCCGGAGGATTGCTCGTTCATCAATGGCATAATCTACGCCTTAGGTAGTGAACGCCGCCCAGGGGGAAGTGATGTCGCTCCGGGCAATGGTGCTCTGGCTGTCCACCTTGCTTCTTCTCTACGCGCGCGTGGGAATCTCCCAAGACCTGGGAAATGACAGCTACCCGACCGCGGCATCCTCCTCAGCTTCGGTGCCAGCTCTAGTGCGACTTCCCTCGGTCGACTCGGGGATCAAGCTCGCCAGCGCCACAGCGCCGCAGACGAGCGAACCCTTGCCTTCGCTCTCGTCCGGGGCGCCGGCTTCCTCACTCGAAAGTCAGGTAAACGACGTATTGCGTCGATTGCAAACGCTTGAACAAAAAAGCGCCAAGCCCAGCGCCGAGAAGACACCTTCAGAAGAATGGGTGGACATGTCGGCGGAGAAGTGGACCGTCAAGCTTGGCGGACACGTGCAACCAGACCTCATCCTGTGGGCCAACCGAGATCCGAACATTACTAGCCCGCTGGCCCGAAATTATTTTGAGTTCCGCCGGTTGCGATTGGTGGCTGACGGCACGGGATATGGCGTCTACGATTTTCGGCTCCAGTTAACGTTAGAGCCGGAAGTCGTAAATGACACTCTGGGCACCACAGCGCCGGGTGTAAAAGATGCGTACTTTTCGATCAACGAGGTACCTTGGATTGGTCGCGCGCGGATTGGCAACTTCTTTGTGCCAACCAGTCTCGAACAGGTCACAAATGACACCAATACGGTTTTCTTGGAACGATCCGTTCCTTCGCAAGGCACATACTCTGTTGACCGAGAACCCGGGATCTGCTTCTACAACTGTACTGAAGATCTGAACTTTACTTGGACAACTGGCATCTTTATTGACAACATCAGCGATGCCATTCAGGAGCGGATCGACAACAACTTAGGATATCGTCTGGCCGGTCGAGTCACCTGGCTCCCTTATTACGACGAGCCATCCAAGGGGCGCTACCTCGTTCACGTGGGAGCAGACATCCTGCATACCGACGACCATGACGACCGGGCTCGCTTTCGCGCGCGTCCGCAAATCCACGAAGGTCCGATCCTGATTGACAGCGGTATATTTGACGCCAAATACTACACGACCGGTAGCGCGGAATTCGCAACGGTGCTGGGGCCTTTGTGCGTCCAAAGCGAAATTTTTCTGACAAGCGTTCAACAAAATACTGGGGGTCCGGCCACTATCTCCGGAGCCTATGCGTACGCCACGTACTGCTTGACAGGCGAAAATCGCAATTTCGACAGATTCGGCCAGCATGGCGCTCAATTCGGTCGATTCACGCCCTACAACAACGTGTATTGGCTTCGCGGCGGCTCCAGTTGGGGCGCCTGGGAGGTCAAGGCTCGCTGGTCCAATGTCGGTTTAAGCCAGCTCGATGCCGGCATCTACAACGACTTTACGTTCGGCTTTAATTGGTATTGGAGCGATCGCGTGCGCTGCTTACTCGATTGGATTCATCCGATCACCACCGCCCAGACAGTCTATGGCGCCACCAAGTCTAACATCATTGGGATGCGTTTTGACTTCAATTGGTAGATTCCATGCAAGGGCCGATCATGCGACATAGTGTCTCCCTCATCCTGCTGACAATGACCATCGTAGTTAGCGATGCGCCGCGTGCAGACGCTGGCGGGCACTGTGCCCTTTGCGGTTGCAACGCGGAATGTAACAAAGCCTGCCGAGTCGTGTACGAGGAGAAAAAAGTCGAAGTCGTTTGCTGGGGTTCCAAGTGCGAGGAGTTCTGTGTCCCCGGTTGCAGTAAGCGCGGCTGCAAGCACTGCGAAATGGTCTGCGACTTTTGTGACGAGACGCAGGATAGCGATGCGCCATCGTCGAGCCCCAAGAAATTTACGTGGAGGGATTGGGTTCCTGGCTGCGCGCGCGTCTACACGAAGAATAAACTGATGAAAAAGACAATCGTGAAAAAAGTGCCGGCATACAAATGGGTGGTGGAAGATTTGTGCAGCCAGTGCGAGGCGCAGAGCAAGAGCGCACAGATCCCACCTGGCGTCCAAATGCCGCCGCAGCAATTAGCAACTCCTCGCTAGCGATGACCGCTAACGGACCCGACCGAGGTGGCGTGCCGGGGCGCGTACGTAGCCTCGTGGATGCGCACGGATATCCAAACCGGATTGAGGTCCATGAAACTTCACAGCCTGACTCGCGGCTCGTTATATTTAGACGGTGACTGGCTTAACGTCTTAGGCGATTAAGCTTTAGGCTACGCAGAGCAAGCGTGTGTGACCGCCAGCGAAAGTGAGGCTGCTGGGGCTCGAACCCAGGACCTACGGATTAAAAGTCCGTTGCTCTACCGACTGAGCTACAGCCTCAAGCTGTAGTTTTTGCCTTGTTTCCGGCGTTTTCTGAGCTAGTCTTGAAGTAGCTGCTTTGACGACTACACCCAAGACTACTCCCGCGAGCCCGAAAATGGCGAAAACTACACCCGTAAATGTACCCCCTGACCCGCGCGCACGCTATCCGTACCCCTATCCTGAGTTTCCGTTGACCGCGCACCCGTCCGGCCAGTGGTCTAAGAAGGTTCGTGGGAAGGTGCGGTACTTCGGCGTGTGGGCCAATTGGGAAGCCGCCCTGACTCTCTACAAGGAACAACTGGACGATCTCCAAGCAGGTCGATCTCCAAGCAAGGGCGAAGGGCTGACCGTCAAGGAACTGGTCAACGCCTTCCTCAAATCCAAGGAAGACAAGGTAGCCAGCGGGGAGAACTCAAACCGAACCTTCGATGACTATTTTTCGACCGCTGCTCTGATCGTGAGTGAGTTTGGCAAGACGACTAAGGTTGCCGACGTGGGGCCTCGCGACTTTGAGCGCCTCCGCGCTGAGTTCGCGAAGCTGCACGGGCCATTCCGGCTTTCAAAGGATGTTGGCTGCACGAAGACGATCTTCAAGTACGCGAAGAAGTTCGGCGTTGATGTGGTTTTCGACGACAGTTTTCAAAAGCCCTCGCGTGCTGTGATGCGGAAGCACAAGCAAGCGCGGCCGAAGAAGGTTTTTGAGCCGGGCGATATTCACGCTATCCTCGCGTTGCTCGATAAGGATCGCACCGTGACGGTGCGGGTGAAACGCAAGGAACGAGAACAAACGCGATACGCTTCGCCCGTTCTCAAGGCTATGGTCTTCCTCGGCATCAATGCCGCTCTTGGCAATCAAGATATTGCCATGCTCCCGCAAGCCGCCCTGGACCTTGAGAATGGCTGGCTGGACTACGCCAGAGTCAAGAATGGTATCCCCCGCCGCGCTAAGCTCTGGCCAGAAACCGTCAAGGCGCTGAAGGCCGCGATTGCGGTTCGGCCGACGCCTCGCAACCCGGCCCATGCTGATCTGGTTTTCGTGACCAGTCGCGGGCAACCGTGGGCAGGCATCGGCACGACAAAGAAGGGCAGGGCGAAAATCGACAACCCGATCAGCAAAGAGTTTGCCAAGGTCTTGAAAGAACTCGACCTTGTACGATCTGGCAGAGGATTCTATGCGTTACGTCACACCCTCAACAGCGTGGCCAAACAGCTTGTTGACGGCATTTAGAAACGGCGGCGCGGGGCAGCCTAAAATGATGGCGCTAGGTTGTGATAATCTCCTGGTTGAAACGTCGTTCTGTGGCGGAAGCA
>Ga0163150_10008702_pt1 | contig 11477 bp, 10 predicted proteins | sample OliLakLV19P2IB_FD_148628 | JGI IMG/M metagenome (GOLD analysis project Ga0163150, IMG submission 148628) | Freshwater microbial mat bacterial communities from Lake Vanda, McMurdo Dry Valleys, Antarctica - Oligotrophic Lake LV.19.P2.IB | ecosystem: Environmental > Aquatic > Freshwater > Lake >...
CAAGTTAACTCGGGCCCATCGATCTTGACGGGAATTCCTCCCGCAAGCCTTGGTTTCTCGATAATTCCGCACACCTCGCGGTCTTTAGGGTGTCCCGCCCCGTCGTCGCCATCGGCAACGCCATTGGCAACGCAGGGGCAGGGATCACATCCGCAGGTGGAGGCTCAACCCTGAAGGGAGTATCACCCATGTCGGTCACGATGCGTCAAATGCTGGAAGCCGGGGTCCATTTCGGCCACCAGACCCGTTACTGGAACCCGAAGATGGCCGATTACATCTTCGGCCAGCGCAACAAGATCCACATCGTCAACCTCGAGAAGACGATGCAGATGTACCAGGACGCGATGAAGCATGTCCGGCAACTGGCCAGCAACCGCGGCACCATCCTCTTTGTCGGCACCAAGCGCCAGGCCCGCGAAATCGTGGCCGAGGAAGCGCAGCGCGCCGGCATGCCCTTCGTCGACCATCGCTGGCTGGGCGGCATGCTCACCAACTTCAAGACCGTCAAGGCATCGATCAAGCGCCTGAAGGACCTGGAACAGATGGCGGTGGATGGCACGCTCGAGCGCATGACCAAGCGCGAAGCCCTGTCGCACAAGCGCGAGCAGGACAAGCTGGTCAAGAGCCTGGGCGGCATCAAGGACATGGTCGCGCTGCCTGACGCGATGTTCGTCGTCGACGTCGGTTACCACAAGATTGCCGTGACCGAAGCCAAGAAGCTCGGCATCCCAATCATCGGCGTCGTGGACACCAATCACTCGCCCGAGGGCATCGCGTTCGTGATCCCGGGCAACGACGACTCGAGCCGCGCGATCCGCCTGTACGCACGCGGTGCGGCCGACGCCATCCTCGAAGGCAAGAGCACGGTCATCCAGGAAATCGTGCAATCGGGCGACGAGTTCGTCGAAGTCGCCGAAGAGGCCAAGGTCTAGGCTTTCCCTTAGCAGCCACCGCGTCCGCCTTCACGGCAGGCGCGGTGCGCCGAACAACGAATACGGAGCAGCAACATGGCGGACATCTCCGCAAGCATGGTGATGGAACTGCGCCAGCGTACCGGGCTGGGCATGATGGAATGCAAGAAGGCACTGACGGAAGCCGAAGGCGACCTCGTCAAGGCCGAGGAACTGATGCGCATCAAGAGCGGCGCCAAGGCCTCCAAGGCCGCGGGCCGCGTGGCCGCGGAGGGCATCGTGGGTGCGTTCGTCGCGCCGGATGCCAAGACGGGCGCGATGATCGAAGTCAACTGCGAGACGGACTTCGTGTCGCGCAACGACGACTTCATCAGCTTCGCGAAGAAGCTGGCGCAGCTCATCGCGCAGCAGAAGCCCGCCGATGTCACCGCGCTGGCCGCGTTGCCGCTCGATGGCGGCACGGTGGAATCCGTGCGCCAGGCGCTGGTGCAGAAGCTGGGGGAGAACATTTCGATGCGCCGCTTCGAGCGCTTCGCGACGACTGGCCGCATCGCACAATACCTGCACGGCGGCGGCCGCATCGGCGTTACGGTGGAGTTCGATGGTGCCGACGACGCCGTGGGCCGCGATATCGCGATGCACGTGGCCGCGGGTGCCGCGCCCGGCGCCATCCGTCCGGTGGCCGTCTCGCGCAATGAAGTGGCGCCTGACCTCATCGAGAAGGAGCGCACGATCTACACCGCGCAGGCCGCCGAGAGTGGCAAGCCGGCGGACATCGTCGCCAAGATGGTCGAAGGCCGCGTCAACAAGTTCCTGGCCGAAGTCACGCTGCTGGGCCAGCCCTTCGTCAAGAATCCCGACGAAACGGTGGAGAAGTATCTGCAGTCGAAGAGTGCGTCGGTGCAATCCTTCGCGCTCTACGTCGTCGGCGAAGGCATCGAGAAGAAGAAGGACGATTTCGCGGCCGAAGTGGCTGCAATGGCGAAGGCATAGCACGTAGCCTTCGGCTGCAGTCTTCTGCACCAACCGCGCGTACCGGCCTTGCGGCCGGCGCGCGCGGCGCCGCACCGTAGCTACGCCGTCTGTGCCTCTGCAAGAACCACCATCAGGGAGCCCGCATGAATCCGCCCGACGCCGCCTCCACTGCCATGCTCGATCCGGTGTCCGCCGACCACGCGGCGGCCACGCCCGCGTATCGGCGCATTCTGCTCAAGCTTTCCGGCGAAGCCCTGATGGGTGACGACCCGTACGGCATCAAGCGCGAAGTCATCGACCGCATCGTGGCCGAGATCGGCGACGTGATGCGCGCCGGGGTCGAGATCGCCATCGTCATCGGCGGCGGCAACATCTTCCGCGGCGTCGCCCCGGGCGCGGCCGGCATGGACCGCGCCACCGCCGACTACATGGGCATGCTGGCCACGATCATGAACGCGCTGGCGCTGCAGGACGCGCTGCGCCGAGCCGACGTCGAATCGCGGGTGCAATCGGCGTTGCGGATCGACCAGGTGGCCGAGCCCTACATCCGGGGCCGTGCGCTGCGCCACCTCGAGGAAGGGCGCGTCGTCATCTTCGCGGCAGGCACCGGCAATCCCTTCTTCACCACCGATACCGCTGCCGCGCTGCGCGGCCGCGAAATGGGTGTGGATATCGTGCTGAAGGCCACCAAGGTCGATGGCGTCTACACGGCGGACCCGATGAAGGACACTTCGGCGGTGCGCTACAAGACGCTGACCTTCGACGAGGCCATGGTCCGCAACCTGAAGGTCATGGACGCCACGGCGCTCGCGCTGTGCCGCGACCAGAACATGCTGCTGAAGGTGTTTTCGATCTCCGTCCCCGGCGCGCTGATGCGCGTCGTGATGGGTGGCGACGAAGGCACGTTGGTGCATTGCTAGTCCAATAACTCGCAAAGGTGCAGGAGGGCGCATGATCGGCGACGTGAGAAAGTCCGCGGAACAGAAGATGACCAAGTCGGTGGAAGCACTGAAGACCGACTTGTCGAAGGTTCGCACCGGCCGTGCGCACACCGGTCTCCTCGACCACATCCAGGTCGACTACTACGGCTCGATGATGCCGCTGACGCAGGTCGCCAACGTCACGCTGGCCGACTCGCGCACGATCGGCGTGCAGCCATGGGAGAAGAAGATGATCCCGGTGGTCGAGAAGGCCATCCGCGACGCCGACTTGGGCCTCAACCCGGCCACCAGCGGCGATCTCATCCGCATCCCCATGCCCTCGCTGACCGAAGAGCGCCGCAAGGAACTGATCCGCGTCGTGCACAAGGAGGCCGAAGCCGCGCGTGTGGCGGTGCGCAACATCCGCCGCGATGCCAACGACCAGTTCAAGAAGCTGGTGAAAGAGAAGCTGTGCTCGGAAGACGACGAGCGCCACGCGCAGGCGGACATGCAAAAACTCACCGACCGTTTCATCGCCGACGTTGATCGCGTCATGCAGGCGAAGGAAACGGATCTGATGGCCATCTGACGCGGCCGCTACGCGGCAGGCGGCAAACTCGCCATCCTCTGCGCGCCACTCTTACGTGTTCAAGAGCTCCACCCTCGAAATTCCGCCGGAACGCGCCGTGCCGCGGCACGTGGCGATCATCATGGACGGCAACGGCCGCTGGGCCAAGCAGCGTCTGCTGCCGCGCGTGGCGGGCCACCGGCGCGGCGTCGAGGCGGTGCGCACCACGGTGCGCGCGGCCATCGAGCGCGGCATCGAGTACCTGACGCTCTTTGCATTCTCCAGCGAAAACTGGCGGCGCCCCGCCGAGGAAGTCTCGATCCTGATGGATCTTTTCGTCCGTGCGCTCGAGCAGGAGGTCGCGAAGTTGCACGAGAACGGCGTGCGGTTCAAGGCGGTGGGCGACCTTTCGCGCTTCGACCCGCGCGTCCGCGAACTGGTGGCGGCCGGCGAGGCGCTGACGGCCGCGAACACGAGCCTGACGCTGACCATCGCGGCCAACTACGGCGGCCGCCGCGACATCGCGGAAGCCGCGCAACGCTTTTTCGCGGCGCATCCGGACGCGGCGGGCGGCCCTGCCATTGCACCCGAGGCGCTCGATCCGTATTTCGCGATGGCCTACGCGCCGGAGCCGGATCTTTTCATTCGTACCGGTGGTGAGCACCGCATCTCGAATTTCCTGCTGTGGCAGCTCGCCTACACCGAGCTTCACTTCACCGACATGCTGTGGCCCGATTTCGACGACGCCGCGCTCGATGTCGCCATTGCGTCGTACCGCAGCCGCGAACGGCGCTTCGGCCGCACCAGCGAGCAAATCCAGGCGGCGCAAGGCATCTGATGCTGAAGACGCGGATCCTGACCGCGTTGGTGCTGGTGCCGGCGGTGCTCGCGGCATTGTTCCTGTTGCCATCCTTCGGTTGGGCGCTGGCCACGCTCGCCGTCGTGGCCATCGCCAGCGGCGAATGGTCACGGCTCGCGGGTTACAACACGATGCAGGGTCGGTTCTTCACCGGTGCCATTGTCGCGGCCGGCGCGGCGCTGCTGGCCTGGGGATGGTCCGCAGGCAGCGGTTGGCTGCCCGGCGTGGTGCTGGTGATGTGCGGGATCGCGGCCATCTTCTGGCTGGCCCTGGCGCCGGCATGGGTCGTGCGGCGTTGGTCGACGCGCCATCCGGCCACGCAGGCCATCGTGGGTTTCATCGTGTTGCTGGCGACGTGGGTAGCATTGGTCGAATTGCAGGCACGCTCGCCGTGGCTGGTCCTCGCCGCGATGTCCATCGTCTGGATCGCCGACACCGCCGCGTATTTCACCGGCCGCGCGTTTGGCCGCCGCAAGCTCGCGCCACTGGTCAGCCCCGGCAAATCGTGGGAAGGCGTGTACGGCGCGTGGGTGGCCGTCGTCCTGTACGCGCTGCTGCTGGTGCCGCTGGCCGCGGCGGCGGGCTATAGTCTGCCCGTCGATGCCAGCACGGTGGTGATCTGGCTGGTGCTGATCTTCGTGATCGCGACGGCGTCGGTCGTCGGTGATCTTTTCGAGTCGTTGCTGAAGCGGCAAGCGGGCGTCAAGGACAGCGGCACGGTGCTGCCGGGCCATGGTGGCGTGCTCGACCGGATCGATGCGCTGCTGGCCGCGATGCCGCTGGCCGCCATCGCGGCGCAGCTGTTCCTCGTTCGTCCCATCGCATGAGCTCCGCCGGGCCGCCCCCAGGAGCTGCCCCCTCGGGGGGAGCGGCGCAAAGCGCCGTTCGGGGGGATCAATCATCCGCCGCCGGGCCGCCCCCAGGAGCTGCCCCCTCGGGGGGAGCGGCGCGAAGCGCCGTTCGGGGGGAACACACAAAGCGTCGCCTGGCATTGCTCGGCGCCACCGGATCGATCGGCGCGTCCACGCTTGACGTCGTGGCGCGGCATCCCGATCGCTTCGACGTGGTGGCGCTGGCCGCGCATTCAAGCGTCGACCGGATGGTGGAGTTGTGTCGCACCTTTCGTCCCGCATGGGCGGCGATGGTGGACGCGACCGCAGCGCTGCACTTGCAGCGTGAGATGGCGGGGGCCGGGCTGCCCACGCGCGTGCTCGCCGGCCCGGAAGGGCTGGAGGCGGTGGCCACGCTCGCTGAGGTGGACACCGTGCTGGCCGCAATCGTGGGCGCGGCCGGCTTGCCCTCCACGCTGGCGGCCGCGCGCGCCGGCAAGCGCATCCTGCTGGCGAACAAGGAATCGTTGGTGCTGGGTGGCGCGCTGTTCATGGCGGCGGTCAAGGCCGGAGGCGCCACGCTGCTGCCGATCGACAGCGAACACAATGCCATCTTCCAGTGCCTGCCGCGCGATTTTGCGCGCGACCCGGCGCGTGGCGGCATCCGCCGCATCCTGCTCACGGCGTCGGGCGGCCCGTTCCGCACCCGCGCGCCTGCGGAACTCGCGGCCGTGACACCGGACCAAGCCTGTGCCCATCCCAATTGGTCGATGGGGCGCAAGATTTCCGTGGATTCCGCAACGATGATGAACAAAGGCCTCGAAGTAATCGAAGCACACTGGCTCTTCGGCGCCCCGCGCGCGGCCATCGAGGTGGTGGTCCACCCGCAAAGCGTCATTCATTCGCTGGTCGAATACGTCGATGGCTCGGTGCTCGCGCAGATGGGGCATCCCGACATGCGCACGCCGATCGCGCAGGCGCTGGCGTTTCCCGAGCGCATCGATGCCGGTGTGCCGCCGCTTGACCTGATGCGCCTCGCGGCGCTGTCGTTCGAGGCGCCCGATCTTGCGCGTTTCCCGTGCCTTGCACTGGCCTTCGATGCGCTGGTCGCCGCAGGCACGGCGCCCGCCACGCTCAACGCGGCCAACGAAGTGGCCGTATCGGCGTTCCTGGCCGGCCGTATCGGCTTCACCGACATCCATGCCGCATGCGCGGCGACGCTCGAATCCGAGCCCGTGTTGCCGGTCAACGCCCTGGATGATGCGCTGGCCGCCGACGCCGGCGCACGGCGCGCCGCCGGTGCTTGGATCGACCGAAACGCGCGGCAAGGTAGGATATCGGCATGATCGAACTTGCCTACAAGGTGCTGGGCTTCCTGCTGACGCTCGGCGTGCTCGTCGTGATCCATGAACTGGGTCACTACATCGTCGCCCGCTGGTGCGGCGTCAAGGTGCTGCGTTTTTCCGTGGGCTTCGGCCGCGTGATCGCGTCGCGGCGCTTCGGCCCCGACCAGACCGAATGGGCGCTGTCCGCCATTCCGCTCGGCGGCTACGTCAAGATGGCCGATGAGCGCGAAGGCGATATCTCGCCCGCCGATGCGGCGCGCGCGTTCAATCGCCAGAACGTGTGGAAGCGCATCGCGATTGCCGCGGCGGGCCCGGCGGCCAATCTGTTGCTGGCCATTGTCCTGTTCGCCGGCACGTTCATGTCCGGCGTCCCCGGCCAGCGTGCCCTGCTGGCCGAGCCCGGTCCCGGCTCCGCCGCGGCGGCCGCGGGGATCCGCAGCGGCGACCTGGTCGTGGAGATCGACGGCGAGGCGGTGCGCAGCTGGCAGGACCTGCGCTGGCGCATCACGAAGGCACAGGGTCGCGATGTAGTGAACATGGCGGTCTTGCCGGCGGGTCCGCGCGCCGGCGATCCGCCACAGACACGCGTGCTGTCGATCGCCGCGCTGCAGACCTCCGATTGGGAAGGCAACGCGCTCGGCGCACTGGGCCTGCGCGCCGATTTCGGCCCGCCGCTGATCGGCGAACTGGTCGCCGGCAAGCCCGCGGAGCGCGCGGGTCTGCGCCCCGAGGACCGTATCGTCGGCGTGAACGGCGAGGCGATTCGCTCGCCTTCCGATGTCGCGACGATCACCAATGCCAACGCGGGCGTGCCGCTGGTCTTCCGCGTGGAGCGCAAGGGCCGCGTGGAGGAAATCACGGTGGTGCCCGAAGCCGCCGCACAGGCCGGCAAGATCGTCGGCATGGCGGGCCTGCGGCTCAAGATCGACCCCGCCGCCGCCGACCGCCTGGCGATCACCATGCGCTACGGTCCGGTGGAGGCGCTGGCCGAAGGCGCGCGCAAGACATGGGAACTCTCAGTCTTCACGTTGAAGATGCTGGGGCGCATCGTCACCGGCCAGGCATCGCTCAAGAACATCAGCGGCCCGCTGACGATGGCGGATTTCGCCGGCCAATCCGTACAGGCGGGAACACTCGTCTTCGTCGGCTATCTCGCACTCATCAGCATCAGCCTCGGTGTGCTCAATCTATTGCCCGTGCCGCTGTTGGATGGCGGTCATTTGTTGTACTATTTCGCCGAAGTTCTGAAGGGAAGCCCCGTATCCGACCGAGCATTCGAGGTCGGGCAGCGCATCGGCATGGCGATGCTTGCCGTCCTGATGGGTCTGGCACTATTCAATGACGTTTCCCGACTGTTCTGAAATGCTCGCGCGGCGTTCCCACTCTCACTCCGCGCCTCCCCGCGCCAACGGCCTGCGCACCGGTTCATGCCGGGCACTCGCTGCACGTGCCGTGGCCGCGTTGCTCGCCTTGTGCCTCGCCGCGTCGGCGTGGGCCTTCGATCCGTTCACGGTCCGCGACATCCGCGTCGAGGGCGTGCAGCGCACCGAGGCCGGCACCATTTTCTCGTACCTGCCGATCAAGGTCGGCGAGCGCATTGACGGCGAAAAGGCGGCGGCCGCGGTGAAGGCGCTGTACGCCACCGGCTTCTTCCGCGACGTGCGGATCGAGGCGCAGGGTGACGTGCTGATCGTGACCGTGCAGGAACGCCCGACGATCAGTTCGCTGACCTTCGTCGGCAACAAGGAATTCGACACCGACACGATCAAGAAGGCGCTGAAGGAGGTCGGCATCGCGGAAGGCCGGATCTTCGACCGCTCCGCACTCGATCGTGCCGAGCAGGAATTAAAGCGGCAGTACATCACCCGCGGCAAGTACGCGGCGCGCGTCGAGACCACGGTGACGCCGCAGGATCGCAATCGCGTCGCGATCAACTTCAATATTGTCGAAGGTGACACGGCCAATATCGCCCGCATCAACATCGTGGGCAACCAGACGTTTACCGAAAAACAGTTGCGCTCCGAGATCTCGCTGTCCACGCCCAACTGGCTGTCGTGGTACACGAAAGACGATCAGTACTCGAAGCAGAAACTGCAGGCCGACCTCGAGGCGCTGCGCAGCTTCTACCAGAACCGCGGCTATCTCGAGTTCCAGATCGAATCCACACAGGTCTCGATCTCGCCCGACAAGGACGAGGTGTTCGTCACGATCAACCTCAACGAGGGCAACAAGTTCACCGTGAGCGGCGTCCAGATCGCGGGTGAGCTGGTGGTCTCGGAGGCCGAACTGCGGAGATTGCTGGCGGTCAAGCCGGGCGACACGTTTTCGCGCTCGGCGATGCAAGTGTCGGTGAAGAACATGAGCGAGCGCCTGGGCATCGACGGCTATGCGTTCGCCAACGTCAACGCGGTGCCCGATATCGATCGCGCGAAGAATACGGTCGGGTTCACGTTCTACGTCGACGCCGGGCGGCGCGTGTATGTGCGCAAGATCAACATCGGCGGCAACCCCAAGACCCGCGACGAGGTGATACGGCGCGAGTTCCGGCAAGTCGAGGGTGCGTGGTATGACGGCACACGGATTGAACGCTCGAAGGTCCGCGTGCGTCGGCTCGGCTACTTCGAGGAAGGCAGCGTCAACATCGAGACCCCGCCGGTGCCGGGCACGACGGACCAGGTCGATATCGAATTGACGGTCGCCGAGAAGAACACCGGCAACTTGCTGGCCGGTGTCGGCTACTCCAGCAACGAAGGCGTCGTGTTCAACGCGTCGGTTTCGCAGCAGAACATCTTCGGGTCCGGCAACGCGCTGGCGCTGGCGGTCAACACCAGCTCGATCAACCGCACGATCTCGCTGACCTACACCGAGCCCTACTGGACGGTGGATGGCGTGTCGCGCACGCTCGAGCTGTACAACAAGAACATCGACCCCACCGGGCTTTCGGTGGCGCAGTTCTCGTCGTCCACGCTGGGCGCGGCGGTGGGTTTCGGCGTACCGGTGTCCGAAATCGACACGATCAACTACGGCTTCCGCGTCGAGCACACGTCGCTGTCGCTGTTCGACAACAGTCCGCCGGTGTACTTCCAGTTCGTGCAGGACTTCGGCTACGTCACCAACAGTTACATCGCGTCGGCCGGCTGGTCGCGTGACACTCGCAACGACATCCTCTATCCTACGTTCGGACGTTTGCAGTCGGCACTGGTCGAAATCGGGCTGCCGTTCGGCGATCTTGCTTACTACAAGCTGCAGTACATCAACCAGTCGTTCTGGCCGGTGTACGATGAATTCGTGCTGATGCTGCGGGCCGACCTCGGGTACGGCGACGGCTTTTCGGGCAAGCCGTTCCCGTTCTTCAAGGCCTTCTACGCAGGCGGCGTCGGTTCGGTGCGCGGCTACGAAACCGGTTCGCTCGGTCCGCGCGACATCTATGGCAACACGCTCGGCGGCAAGCGCAGGATCGTCGGCAACGCGGAGCTGTTCTATCCCATCCTGAAGGGCGAGCGTTCGGTGCGTATCAGCGGCTTCTTCGACGCGGGCCAGGTGTATGTGAACGGATTCCAGCCGCAGTTCGAGAATTTCCGGTACTCGGCCGGGGTGGGCCTTGCCTGGAATTCCCCGATCGGGCCGCTCAAGTTCAGCTACGCCACGCCGATCAGTTCGATTCCCGAAGACAGGATCCAGAAATTCCAGTTTCAGGTCGGTTCGGTGTTCTGACCCGTGGACCCGAGACCCTGGTGCAGGAGATCACAGTGAAACGCATCGTTACCCTGATTGCCGCCACCTTGCTTGCCGTTGCCGCGGGTGCTGCCCACGCCGTCGAGTACAAGATCGGCTTCGTCAACACCGAGCGCCTGTTCCGCGAGGCCGCGCCCGCCAAGCGCGCCCAGCAGAAGCTCGAGAAGGAGTTCGCCCCGCGCGATGCCGATATCCAGAGGCTGTCGAAACAGGTCCGCGACCTGCAGGCGCTGCTCGACAAGGACGGCGCCACGATGGCCGAGTCCGATCGCCGCAACAAGGAGCGCGACCTGGTCAACCAGTCCCGCGACCTGCAGCGGATGCAGCGGGAAGTCCGCGAGGACCAGAACCTGCGGCGCAACGAGGAACTGGGCAGCCTGCAGGAGCGTGCCAACAAGGTGATCCGCGAGATCGCCGAAGCCGAGAAATTTGACCTCATCCTGCAGGATCCGGTGGTCTTTGCGAGCCCTCGCATCGATATCACCGAAAAGGTCATCAAGGCGCTCGCCGACAAGTAGGCCTGCGCTGCGCCGGTTCGTCCGGCGCGTACGTCCGCGCCGGCGGCGGGTGCACAATGCCAGCCATGCCGATCCCCGAATTCACATTGCACGAACTGGCGGCTGCCGTCGAGGCCACGGTGGACGGCGACGCCACGGTCACCGTGCGGCGCGTGGGTACCCTCGACAATGCCGGCCCGGACGCCATCACGTTTCTCACCGATGCGCGCCATCGCGCGAAGCTCGCGACCACGCGTGCGGCGGCGGTCATCGTGGCGCCCGACTTCGTGGCGGCCACCGCGCTGCCGAAGCTCGTGCACCCCAATCCCTACCTGACTTACGCGCGGGTCGTCACGTTGCTGAACCCGCCACCGGTGACCGCACCGGGGGTCGATCCATCGGCCAGCATCGATCCGTCCGCGCGCGTCGATGCCTCGGCGTCCATCGGCCCCTATGTTGTCATCGGCGCTCGCGCCGTCGTGGGCGCGCGCGCGGTCATCGGGGCGGGTGCCAACATCGGCGCGGATGTGGAACTTGGCGCCGATGTCCATCTGCATCCGCATGTGGTGATCTATCAGCGGTGCATCGTCGGCGATCGCACGGTGCTGTTTGCCGGCGCCGTGATCGGTGCCGACGGCTTCGGCATGGCCGACAACGGCGGCCGGTGGGTCAAGATCCCGCAAGTCGGACGCGTCGTCATCGGTGTCGATTGCGAGATCGGCGCCAATACGACGATCGATCGCGGCGCGCTCGACGACACGGTGATCGAGGAAGGCGTGAAGATCGACAACCAGGTCCAGGTGGGGCACAACTGTCGAATCGGTGCGCATTCGGCG
>Ga0163150_10008703_pt1 | contig 11476 bp, 5 predicted proteins | sample OliLakLV19P2IB_FD_148628 | JGI IMG/M metagenome (GOLD analysis project Ga0163150, IMG submission 148628) | Freshwater microbial mat bacterial communities from Lake Vanda, McMurdo Dry Valleys, Antarctica - Oligotrophic Lake LV.19.P2.IB | ecosystem: Environmental > Aquatic > Freshwater > Lake >...
GTTGAACGTTTGGCACCTGTGCTAAGGGGGCGAACGAGCGCAACGGAATCGAGCGAACCCGATCGCGATAGTAACCAGGATTGCCCTGCCAGAAGATGCCAACCTTCAGGCCGTCGAATTCCTCGAGCCGCTGGCGCCATTTTTCGATCCGCTCTGGCTCAACTGACAGATAGGGCACATCGGCGGGTATGGTTTCCAGTTCGGTCTTGAAAATATACGGCAGGCTCATCAATGGCGCCTGCACGTCGCACTCGGGCAATGGCGGTGCCTTCGAGACCAGGTTTTTATAACCCGAATACGTCAGCAATGGTAACAGCGCCGGCTGCACGGCTAAGACAATGTTTTCGCCGTGTTGTTCGGCCATCTTGGCGTAGCGGATGAACTGCAATGTGTCACCCAAACCCTGCTCCGCATGAATCAAGAGCTTGCGGCCATTGAGGGTCGAGCCGTTCCACAGAGGTTGCGGCAGATTGAGGGTGGATTCGAACTGTTCGCTCTGGATGCGATACTCGTGCTCGGCCCAGCCTTCTCGCAGCCGCCCCAAGCTGAGCAGCGCCATCCCTCGCCCGCAGCGCGAGTCAGGATCTTGCGGGGCCAGTTTCAAGTGTTCGTCATACCTGGCGATCGCGGCTTCGGGCTGTTCCTGGTCTCGCAAGACGGAACCCAGGTTGGCGCGAAACTCGCCGCGCTGGGGGGCAAGCTCGATCGCGCGCTCGAACGATCGCTGGGCCTCGTCCATCCGCACCAGTTTTTCATAAACCGCGCCTAAGTTGTTGTGTGCATCCGCCAGGTCCGGCTGGAGCTCGATGGCCCGCTCGAGGCTTTCGAGCGCCAGCTCGAACTGCTGGTCTTTTTTCAGGGCCGTTCCCAGATTGAAATGAGCCAAGGCATAGTCCGGACGCAAGGCCACGGCGCGCCGATAGGAATCGATGGCATTGGACAGGTGACCAAGTTGCTCGAACACTACGCCAAGACAACTATGGGCATCGGCCAAACCCGGATCGCATTGCAAAGCCTGTTGATAACAAGCGAGCGCCTGCTGGGGCTCGCCGGATGCGAGCAGAGTGTTGCCCAGGTTGATGTGCGTCGCGGCGTGGTTGGGGTCGAGCGCCAAGGCGGCGCGATAGCTGGCGGTTGCCTCACTCGAGCGCGAGAGTGCCTGATAAGCCTGGCCCAGATCGGCATGGAAAATCGCTTTCGACCGGTCGAAGCGGACCGCCTCGGCCAGGTGCTCGACGGCCAACTCATAACGGCCGGCATCGAAGGCCAATCTTCCCAGGCAGTAGCGGGCCACCGGATGCTCGGGGCTACTTAAGACGGCCTGCCGATAGGCCACCTCCGCGTCGGCGTACTGGCCTTCCTGATGAAGCTGCCATCCGCGCTTCAGCATTGCGGTGAGATCGACCATGCGGCTCTCTGGATCTTGAAGACTCAATTCACTTCAAACGACTTAAGACGTTCCCAGAATATGGTTGATCCAGGACCGCCAAAACGAGGGGACGACGCACGAAACGAAGCAGAAATGACGAACTGATCTGGATGTCCTTCGACCACCAAAAGCACGAACGGCGCGGCGGCAAACTCTCCTGAAATCGAGTTTAACTGCGTGCAACTGGACGTGCAAGGGAATGGCTTGGGTCGCTGGTGAGCTGTTCGAACAGGCGAATGGATTATGACGAAGAATTGCTCGGCGCCGGCCGGTGAGCAATGATATTGGCCAGTTCGCCAGCGATGCGCTCGAACAACTCAGTCCAATCGTCAAGCGCCGATTGTCTGAACAGCCGCATGCTCGAGTACCAAGGGCTGTCCTCGCGATCGAGAAAAAATCGCCACTCGGGAGCAAAGCCTATTGCGACCCATACCGGCACGGCCATCGCGCCGGCCAGGTGTGCGACGGCCGAGTCGGATGTGATCACCAGGTCCAGGTTTTTCATCACCGCCGCGGTGTCCATGAACGCGCCCCCTTCGTCGTCCATGCCGGCCAGCTCGATGACGGAAAAGGATTTGGAGAGCTGGCCGACTTGCTCGCTACCTGCGCCTTTCTGCAGACTGATCAATTGGACGCCGGGCACTTGGGCGAGCGCTTGGAAATGCCGCAGCGGCAGCGAGCGATGGCGGTCGTTGCTATAGGCCAGGCTGCCTTGCCAGTGGATGCCGACTTTGAAACCTGGGATGTCCGCCAGCCGTTGTCGCCAGCGCTCGATTCGTTGAGGATCGGCGAAAATGTAGGGCGTCTGTGCGGGAATGGTGGCCAGCGAGGTCTTAAACACCGCGGGCAAGCTCAAGAGCGGAATTTGCAAGTCAAAATCGCGCGCCGCGCCGCCACGATCGACGACGTTGGAGAATCCCGATGCCTGCAGCAGCGGTACCATGTTGTGGTGCACTTCCACCAGCACCTTGGCGCCTGCGGCATGCTGCTCGATCAGGGGCACGTAGCGCAAGAATTGCAACGCGTCGCCGAAGCCCCACTCGGCATACACCAAAATGGTTTTGCCGGGAGCGGGCGAACCGTCCCAGAGCGGCTGCGTGAAGTCGCGAGGAAACCGTTGTTGGCACTGCATGCGATGCTCGAACTCCCGCCAACCCTCGGCGAATTCGCCTTGCATCAAGAGCAGCGTGCCGTGAAAGAAATGCGCTTCGGGGTTGTCGGGCCAAAGTTCCAGGATCCGAGCGATGTGTTTGCCCGCTTCATCCCACAGTCCGCGGTTCATGCAGATGTTGAACAGTCCAAACATCGCTTCGATGTGATCGCCCGCGATCTTTAATACCGATCGAAAGTGAGTTTCAGCCTGCGCATAGTTGCTTTCGTTTTGAAAAATGGCCGCCAGCTTGAGATGGGCCTCGACGTTGGCCGAATCGAGCTCAATTGCGCTCGCGTAACACTCTTTCGCTTCGCCCGTTCGCTTCAAGGCGGTCAACGTGAGCGCCAAACCGTTCAGGGCGTCGAGCGACTCGGGCAACAGCCGCAGCGTCTCGCGAAAGCATTCGGCTGCCTCGACAAACTGTTTTTCGCTGCGCAGCGCCGTGCCGAGCTTATAGTGGGCCGCGGCAAGACTGGGTTTGATCGAGAGCGCGTGACGATAGGGGCCGATGGCTTCTGAGTTTCTGTTTTGAGACGCGTACCAATCGCCCAACATAACGCGGATTTCGGCCGCGTCGGGCCGCAGTCGCAAGGCTTCCAGAATCGACGCCAGCGCTTCGTTGAACTGTCCGCGGTCCAGCCGCATTTCCGCCAGATTGCTGTGCGCCTCGGCCAACTCGGGCTCCAGTTGCAGCGCCAAATCAAAACAGCGCAGCGCCTTTTCTTCTTCGCCGAGTTCTCGAAAGACGTTGCCCAGATTGTTGTAGGCCTCGGCGAAGTCGGGCTTCAGCTCGAGCGCCTTGCAATAACTGTCGGCAGCTTCGCGGAGCCGGCTGACCGATTGATAGGCGAGTGCCAGGTCGGCGTGATAAATGGCACGCGAAGCGTCGGCGCGAATACACCGCTCCAGTTGTTCGATCGCTTCGTTCAGCTTACCCTGATCGTAAAACAGCAGTCCCTGGCAGTAGAGCGCCTGCGGCATCTCAGGGCTTACTCTGAGCACCTGGCGATACGCTTCGGCCGCTTGCTCCCACTCTCCCGACTCGTGGAGTTGGCGCCCGTGCCGCAATGCCGCCATGAGATCTGCCATAGAGGATGCCATACACGATTACGACCGCGGGTCGCTCCGCAGAGGGTGACGTGCAACTTTGCGAGCCAACTCAGCAGTCATACGCTCGAACAACTCCGTCCAATCGCCAGACCGAGTTTGTCGGAACAGCCGTGTCATGGGATACCACGGAGTATCATCGCGATCCCGCATCCAGCGGCACTCGTGCACAAAGGCCAGCGCCAGCCAAACCTGTACTCCCATCGCGCCAGCCAGGTGGCCCACCGCGGAGTCGCAGGTAACCACCAGATCGAGCCCCTGAACGATGGCGGCGGTGTCCATGAACGCGCCGCCTGTCGCGTCGACGTTGTCAAACGAAGTGACGGCGAACGGCGCCTCCGCCAGCTGCTCATCGCCGGAGTCCGGTTGCAAACGGATCAAGCGCACGCCGGGCACTTGCGCCAGCGGCGCAAAGCAAGACAGCGGTATCGAACGATGAAAATCCTTGGCGTAGGCCGGACTTCCCTGCCATTGGATGCCAATTTTGAAGTCTTCGATGTCCGCCAGCCGCTGCTGCCAAACCGCAACCCTCTCTTCGCTCGCAAACAGATAGGGAATCTCGGCAGGAATGTCCTTCAGGGTCGTTTCCATCACGGCCGGCAAACTGGCAAGTGGCAGTTGGAAATCGAAGTCCAAGGCGGTGCCTCTCGCCACCACATTCTGAAATCCGGACGTGTCGAGTAGTGGCTTGAGCCCGGGGGGAACCTCGATCAAGACCCGAGCGTCGGGATGGCGGGCGCTCACCAGCGGGACGTAACGGACGAATTGCATCGCATCGCCAAAACCCGAATCTGAATAGAGCAACAAGGTTTTGTCGTTCAGTGCGGCGCCGTCCCAGCGAGGCTGCGTGAAGCCGCGATCGGCGCTGCGCTTGCACTGCGTGCGATATTCGGATTCCTGCCAGCCCTCGGGCAGCTTGCCGCGCGCGACCCATAATGTGCCGCGGAAGAAATGGGCCTCCGCGCTTTGCGGCCAGATTTCCAGAGCGCGCTCCACTTGTTGCTCCGCGCCGGCATAATCCCCCTCGGCCAAAAGTATGGTTGCCAGGTTGTATTGGGCGGGGCCGCACTTCGGTTGGAGTGTCAGAGCTTGCTGATAGCTGGCTTTGGCTTCGGCCAATTGATGCGTGGCTTGCAAGGCGAGGCCCAGGGCGTTGTGGGCTTCGACGAAATCTGGTTGCAGTCGCACGCTATCACGAAAATGGGCGATGGCCGCGGCGTAGCGCTGCTGCGTGTAGGCCAGATTTCCTAGTGCGTAATGGGCCAGTGCGAAGTCCGGCTTGATTTCCAATGCCCGTCGAATGGCGGCCTCTGCTTCGGAAACCCGTCCGAGCGCTTGATAGCAGTTGCCCAGGTTGAAATTGATTTCAGGCGACTCCGGAAGCAAGGTCAATGCCATTCGAAACGCGATTAACGCATCGGCCAAGCGATCTTGCTGCTGGAGCACCGTGCCCAGGTTATTGTGTGGCTCGGGCATTCTTGGATCGAGCCGCGCGGCTTCACGAAAGCACTGTTCGGCCTCGGCGAGTTCTCCAGCATCGCGCAGCGCCGTTCCCAAATCGTTGTGCGTCTCGGCCGTGTTCGGCTCGATGTCCAGTGCTTTGCGGAAGCAGGCGATCGCTTGCTGTTTTTGTCGCGTGGCCCAATACGCGGCGCCGAGGTGATGATGAAACTCGGCCGTCAGCGGGTTGCAGGCCAGCGCGTTTTGAAAGTGTTCGATCGCCGCCGAGGGCCGGCCTTGCGCCAGCGCGACCAGGCCGAGCAGATGGTGTGCATCGGCGTTACGCGGTTCGGATTCGAGCACCTGCCGATAGACTTGCGCGGCGGCATCGAGCCGTCCTTGCTGGTGGTGCTGAATCGCGGACTGCAGCGATTGAAAAACAGTCGACATAGAAACCACACTCAAACAGTCGGACCTGGTGTGCGAACATTCTCTAGCATACGCTACGCGTCAATCTGGCGGCGATTTGCGAAATACCGCCGCCCCGTTTGGATTGATCGAGGTTATTGTGAGCCGACAAGCGTGCGAAGCTCGGTCGCCATGCGCTCGAACACCGGTTGCCAGTCGCCCAGCGTGGTTTGGCGAAACAATCGCATCGTCGGGTACCAGGGCGAGTCTTCGCGCTCCAGCAGCCAGCGCCACTCGGGCACGAGCGTCAGTGCCACCCAGACCTTCACACCCAGGGCCCCGGCGAGATGCGCAATGGCCGTATCGGAGGTGATGACCAGATCCAAACTCTTCATCAACGCCGCCGTATCCATGAACGCGCCGGAATTTTCGTCGAGGCGAGGCCCCCAGTCGTGAATGGGCCAGGTCTTAGCTACTTCCGCTAGTTGCTCGGCGCCAGCTTTTTTTTGCAGGCTGAAAAACTGCACGCCGCCGGCGCTAGCCAGCGGGGCGAAATGCCTTAAGGCAATCGATCGTTTGCGGTCCGAGGCGTAGGCCGAATTGCCTTGCCAGTTGATGCCAATCTTGAATCCCTTAAATCCGGCCAGCTCTTTGCGCCAGTTTTCCACGAGACGCGGATCGGCCGCCAGATAGGGAATGCGAGCGGGCAGGTTGGTCAGGTCCGTGCGAAAGAGGCTCGGCAGGTTCAAGATTGGCACGTGCAAATCGAACGGGGGGTAGGGAGAGCCGGACGCGACTACGCCCTCGATTCCCGACGATTGCAACAGTGGCAGGAGTGCTGGCTGCACTTCAAACAACACCTTGCCGCCGCGCTCGCGCACTTTTTCCAGATAGCGCACGAAATGCAACGTATCACCGAAGCCTTGTTCGGCTTGGACCAGCACCGTTTTTCCTTCCAGTGGCGAGCCATCCCACAGCGGCTCTCGAAAGAGACGCACTGGGTAGTTTTTGCACTTAAGCCGCCAATCAAACTCGGGCCAGGCCTGTGCGAACCGCCCTTCGCTCAGATAGAGCAAACCCAGATTGTAGTGCGCCTCGGGCGAGTCGGGTTCCAGCCGCAAGCTCTTTTCATAACAGACCAGCGCCTTGGTGAACTGCCCCTGATCTTGCAGAGCATTGCCCAGATTGTTGTAGGCCTCGGCGCAACCGGGATTCGAGCGAATGGCCTGCCGGTAACATTCGATCGTCTCGGCGACCTTCCCCTGCCCTTGCAGCAAGGTTCCCAAGTTGCTGAAGGCTTCCGCATTGCTGGTCTTTGCCGCTAGCGCCCGTTCGTAAGCGCCCACGGCTTCGTCGATCTTTCCTTGTAGCTTATAGACATTGCCGAGGTTGTTATGCGCCATCGCAAAATCGGGCTTGAGCCGCGCTGCCTCTACGTAGGCCGTGACGGCTTCGTCCAGATGTCCCAATTCGTGTAGCACGGTGCCCAAATTGTAATGGGCATCCACCAGAGTCGGCTTGCAGGCGATGGCTTGTTGATATTTCGGAATGGCGTCGGCCGTTCGGTTTTGCGCCTTGAGAGCCGTGCCCCAGTTGTAATAGGCTTCGGCGCAATTCGCATCGATGCGCAGAGCCTGCTGGTAACATTCGATTGCCTGTTCGAGATTGCCTTGGTCCTGATGGAGCGAACCCAAGCCTAGCAAGGTCTCGATAAACGCTGGTTGCAGTGCGAGTGCTCGACGGTACTCGGCTTCCGCACGCGCAAAATCGCCGTCGCGCTGCCAGAGATTGGCCAGACTCAGTCGAGCCATCGTGTAATTCTCGTCGAGCTCGACAGCTTTTTCAAAAGCCGCTCGCGCTTCCAACGGTTTGTCCTGGGCCAACAAGGCCGTTCCCAAGTTGAAGTAGCCCTTCGCATAGCGCGGTTCCGCTTCGACGGCTTGCCGATAGCAAGCCATCGCTGGTTCCCATTCGCCTTGATCTTGATAGACCGTGCCCAGGTTGTTGTGAGCGTCGGCATAGTCGGGCCGCAAAGCGATGGCCCTCTGGTAACAGGCGATCGCCTTGGAAGCCTCACCCCTGGCCTGCAAGATTGTGCCGAGGTTGTTGTGAACTTCCGGCATTTCGGGTTGCAGTCGCAGCACTTGCTCGTAGCAGGCTTGGGCATCGGCCAGCTTGCCCAACCCGCGGAACGCTTCCGCGAGGTTCGCATGAAACGCTGGTTGCGAGCCATCGACCAGAATCGCCCGCGAGATCCACTCGACGGCCAATGGGTGGCGACCCACTTGTAACGCGATCAGGCCCAACAGGTGCATCGCCCCCGCGTGGCGCGGGTTAGCTTGCAGAATCTGGCGATAGACCTGCTCCGCCTGTTCGAATCGGCCGGCCTGATGATGGGACAGCCCGGTTTGAATTGGGTCCACACTCGTAGCCATGAATCCTCGCAACAAAGGTGTCTATCGCGCGATTTCGCGTCGACCAACTATCGACCGCTCGAACCGCTGGGAAGCGAATTCTTCTCGGCGGCTTTGCTGGCCAGTTCAATCGCCATCCGTCGGAAAACGTCCGACCAATCCCCCAACGTATTCTGACGAAACAAACTCACCGTCGGATACCAGGGACTATCTCTCCGCTCGAGCATCCAGCGCCAGTCGGGAGCGACAGCCAGCGCGATCCACACGGGCACGCCCAAAGCCCCAGCCAGGTGCCCTGGCGCCGAGTCGCACGTGATCACGAGATCCAGGTTGGCCATCAGAGCCGCGGTGTCCATGAACGCCCCGCCGCTTTCATCCAGGTCCGGGAAAGTGAGCACTGAAAAACCGACAGAGTCCACGGCCATTTGTTCGCTGCCGGCGCCCTTTTGCAGACTGATCAATTGCACTCCTGGTACTTCCGCCAGCGGCGCCAGGCAGGACAACGCGAACGACCGCTCGCGATCGCTGGCATAACTCACACTGCCCTGCCAGTGGACTCCGACGTTGAACCCACCCATACCGGACAAGCGTCGCCGCCATTCGGCAATCCGCACACCATCCGCCGAAAGATAAGGGATCGCGCTGGGTACGCTTTCGAGCGTGGTTTCGAACACGGCCGGCAGGCTCATCAGCGGCAATTGCACGTCGAAGCCGTCGCCGGCTTCATCTCGCGCGACGACGTTCGAGAATCCCGACGCTTTCAAAAGCGGCAGGAGACCCCGTTGGACTTCGACGAGCACACGCGCTGCGGGTGAGCGAGCCTGAACGAGCGGAGCATAGCGAATGAAGTGCAGCACGTCGCCCATGCCGTATTCCGAATACAACAGCAAGGTCTTACTTCCCAGTGGCGAACCGTCCCATCGCGGTTGCCGGAAGTGGCGCTGGGGAGTGCAGTGGCAATTTGCACGCTGCTCGAATTCGCGCCAACCCTCGGCAAAGCGGCCTTCAGACAACCACATGGTGCCGCGCAAAAACCGGCCCTCGGCATTTTCGGGCGACGCGGCCAACGCCCGCTCCAGGTAATAAGCCGCAGTCGCGCGGTCGCCCTCGCGCTCGAGCACTGAGGCCAAATTGGCCTGAGCCGATACATGCTCCGGGTTCAACGCCAAAGCACGCTGATAGCAGGCTTTGGCCTCGACCAGGTGGCTGCGCGCTTGCCGGATCGCTCCTAGCGTGTTGTGAGTATCCGCCACATCGGGCTGAATCCGCAGCACTTGTTCGTAACATGCCTGCGCGTCCGCCAGCTTGCCGAGCGCTCGATAGGCCTCGCCCAATGCCGTATGGAACGCGGCTTGAAAACCGTCCACACGAATGGCCCGCGTGATCCATTCCACGGCCAACTCGGGCCGGCCGACCTGCAAGGCGACCAGTCCCAACAGGTGCATCGCACCGGCGTGACGCGGATCGGCCGCGAGGATCTGGCGGTAGATCTGTTCGGCCTGTCGCAATTCACCAGAGCGATGATGGGCAAGCGCGACCTGCACGGCTTCGTCGACGGTAGCCATGGAACCTCACAAAACGGATCAGGCTCTTAGTGTGACCTTGGCGGACAGCTCCGCCGCCATGCGCTCAAACACGTCTGACCAATCTCCCAACGTGCTTTGCCGAAACAGCCGCAGTGTGGGGTACCAGGGGGAGTCTTCGCGATCTCGCAACCAGCGCCAATCGGAGGCGACCGACAACGCTAGCCAGGTGTTCACGCCCAGCGCGCCTGCCAGGTGGGCGGTGGCGGTGTCGGCCGTGATCACGAGATCCAGATTGGCCATGATGGCGGCCGTATCCATGAACAGCCCGTTGGCGTCATCTCGCGGCTCGTCCAGCGTAACGACGCGGAACTGCCCCTCGATCTCGGGCAATTGTTCCAGCCCGAAATGTTTCTGCAGCGAGATGAGTGAGACGTTGGCAACGCGTGCGAGAGGCGCGAATTCGAGCAAGGGCACGCTGCGCCTACGTTCCAGCGGATGTGCCGGATTTCCCTGCCAACAAATGCCGACTTTGAAACCTTGAATCGCTTTCAGTTTTTCCCGCCAGTGCTTCACCAGTTGCGGATTGGCCGTTAGATAGGCCGTTGGCGCCGGAATCGATTCGACGGTCGTTTTGAAAATCTGCGGCAGGCTCATCAAGTGAACCTCGCCATCACACTTCGGCGGTGGATCGTCGGCGACGATCAGATTCTCAAATCCCGACTGCGTTAGCAACGGAGCGAGCAGCGGATCGACATCGAGAAACACCGTGCCGCCGCGCTGGCTCACGAGCGGCACATAGCGGATAAACTGTAAGATGTCGGCCAGGCCATAATGCGCGTGGATCCAAATCGGTCGGCCTTCCAAGTTGGCGCCGCTCCACTTGGGCAGCGGCGGCGTGTCGACATAGTGCTGGCGATAAAACAATTCAAAGCCCGGCCAGCCATTGGCATAGTCGCCGAGCGCGAGCCGCGCGGTGGCAAGTTGAAAACTGCCATCTTCCAGGTCAGGGCGCTGCCGGACTGCCTTCTGGTAGCATGCGATCGCTTCCAGCAATCGGCCCTGCTCTTGCATCGCGGTGCCCAGGCAAAAATAGGTCAGCGCGTCGTCCGGCGCCAGTCGTGCCGACTGTTCGTAGGCCTCTTGAGCTTCGATGACGTTGCCTTGGGCTTGCAACACGGTTCCTACATTGCGACAGGCCGCGGCGTTTTGCGGGTTGATTTCGAGCGCCGTGCGAAAACTGGTCATCGCCGCGCTCAGATTGCCCTGCGATTCATACAGCAGCCCGAGACTGTTGTGGGTCGCTGCCAGTTCCGAGTCCAGCCGCAGCGCGTGCTCGTAGCACTGAATGGCCTCCGGAATATTGCCCATGGCCTGATGAATTTCGCCTAAGTCGACGCGATACGGAGGATGATATGCGTCGATCCGAGCCGCATCGCTCACCAGTTGCAGTGCCAGCTCGTGTTTGCCAACTTGAAATGCGATCAGTCCCAGCAAATGAAAAGCCCCCGCATGGCGCGGATGCGCTTCGAGCACGCGACGATAGAAATGCTCGGCTTCGAGCAACCGCCCGGCACGATGGTGATCCAATCCGGTCTGCAACGTTTCGGCAATACTGGTCATACGTTTCTGTCACGCTCGGATTCTAAAAACAAATGAAAACTTTCCCGCGGAATCGACGTCATCGCTGGCACTTCTCTCACCACATCTGCCGATAGGCTTGTTCGAGGTTTCGCGTGAACCCCTTGGCATCCATCAGCGGCGAGCTTTGTATGCGCTGGCGGCTGCTGGCGCGGATCCCGGCCAGGCGATCGAGATCGTTAGCCAATTCGGTGGCAATCTGGATGTACTCCTTTGGATCGTGTGCGATCAGTGCTTCCAGCCCGACGTTCACCAGCACGCTGCCGCCAAAGCGGCTGGCGTAGGTGCTGCCTTCCAGCATCACCGAGGGCACGCCCATCCACAGCGCGTCGCAAACCGTCGTGTGCCCGTTGAACGGGAA
>Ga0163150_10008704_pt1 | contig 11474 bp, 14 predicted proteins | sample OliLakLV19P2IB_FD_148628 | JGI IMG/M metagenome (GOLD analysis project Ga0163150, IMG submission 148628) | Freshwater microbial mat bacterial communities from Lake Vanda, McMurdo Dry Valleys, Antarctica - Oligotrophic Lake LV.19.P2.IB | ecosystem: Environmental > Aquatic > Freshwater > Lake >...
CGCTCTTTACGTACTACCGAGAAGCGCTCGGAGTTGAAATCAGGGATTGCCTTAAGACCTTTAACTGGGGAGCGGGTTACTACGTCTTCGCACCAGCTAATGAGGTCGAGCGGATCCTTTCGATTGGTAAGGCTGCTGGATACGATCTAATGGATGTCGGTACTGTTGAGGATGGCAAACGGGAAGTGATTTTTGGACCAGAGAATATTACACTTCCTCCACCGGGGGAATAATATAGAATTAACGTATGGATGAACTCAAAAAAGGAACACTGCTAAACGAAGGAAAGACCAAAAAGATTTTTGCGGTCGAAGGTAACCCAACGCGGGTTATCGTTGAATACAAGAATGCAATTACTGCGTTTGATGACCCTTCCTTTACTCAGGAATTCGCTACTAAGGCGAAGTATTCCAATACCACTACCTCTCGCGCGTTTGAGCTTCTGAATGCTGCTGGAGTACCAACTTCCTACGTGCGACAACTCAATGATACTGATTTCCTTGCGCTTTCCTGCCAGATGATTCCGCTTGAGGTGGTAGCTCGCCGGTATGCATTTGGAAGTTATCTGAAGCGCATGCCAGAGTTTGCAGTGGCAGAAGGGCAGCCACCCCACCGCTTCGACCCACCAGTCGTTGAGTTCTTCCTCAAGACCACTAAAGGGGGCTTGAGCGACAACGAAGGGAACGTGCTTGTTGAAGGACTCGATCCACTCAAGGGCGAGGAGGATCCATTCATTGAGAATCCGAAGGAGAGCCAGTGGCGCCTCATGCATCCAAAGACACCAGGCGCTGACCAAGCAGCTTCACTCAATCGCACCATTGATGCATCCCGCGTGCTCGGTCCTGCAACGATTGAAGAGATGGAAGCAGCTACCGTACAGACCCTTCTCACACTTGAAGCATTCTTTGCCAAGCATGACTTCAAGCTCATTGATTTCAAGATTGAGTTTGGTCTCACCACAGACAACAAAGTGGTAGTTTCAGACGTTATTGATAATGATAGCTGGCGCCTCAGAGACCAGAACTGGAAAGACGTAAGCAAGCAGTCATTCCGCGATGGTGAAGCAATGTCTTCGATTGAAGACAAATACGCGCAGGTAGCCGCACTTATGGAGACGTCAAAATCATGAAGGAACTTACCGCGATAAGCCCGCTTGATGGCCGCTACTCGGGAAGTGTTTCTGAACTCTCTCCCTTAGTGAGTGAATACGGCCTCATCCGCTATCGCGTGTTTGTTGAGTGCGAATACTTCAAAGCACTTGCAAAGGTTCCGGAGCTCGGCTTCACTCTTTCGAAAGAGGAGATTGCACTCATTGACGGCATAGCTAATGCAACAGAGGAAGATGCGGCAGTTGTGAAGCAGATTGAGACTGCCGGCTACGAAGGCATCCCAGCTACCCGCCACGATGTAAAAGCAGTGGAGTACCTCATTAAAGGGAAACTCAAGGGCACGTCTCTTGAAGCAAAGAGCGAATGGGTGCATTTCGGACTTACGTCTGAGGATGTAAACAACCTCTCCTATGCGCTCATGATTTCGGATTCTCTAGAGCGCGTGCTCGCACCTAGAATTGAAACGATTCTCTTTGAATTGAATCGCATGGCACAGTCGCATGCATCAGTTTCAATGCTCGCTCGAACGCATGGTCAGCCTGCAACTCCCACAACCTTTGGAAAGGAAATGAAGGTCTTTGCTGCACGCATTGAGCGTAGACTCGCTGGCCTCAAGAGCATTAAGATTCAGGCAAAGCTCAACGGAGCATCAGGGAACTGGAACGCACACGTGGTTGCGTTTCCTTCGGTTGATTGGACGAAGTTCACGACTCAATTTATTGAGGGCTTTAATACAGGCCGTACCTACGGACTTGAGGCGAACCTCTACACCACGCAGATTGAATGCCACGACAGCTATGTGGCGGTCTTTGATACCTTGAGACGAGTTAACACCATCCTTATAGGTTTTGATCAAGATATTTGGCGCTATGTTTCAGACGGCTGGATTACGCAGGTAGCAAAGGCTGGAGAGATTGGCTCGTCCGCTATGCCACACAAGGTTAACCCCATTGATTTTGAAAATAGCGAAGGGAACTTGGGGGTAGCCAATGCACTCTTTGAACACTTTGCCCGCAAGCTTCCTATTTCTCGCCTCCAGCGAGACCTTTCTGATTCCACAGTGGAGCGTAACTTTGGTGTGGCGTTTGCCCACACACTCATGGGCTACGAATCCATTCTTAAAGGCCTCGCCCGCATTGAGCCTGATGCTGCAAAGATACGAGTCGCTCTTGATGAGCACCCAGAGGTCCTTGCTGAGGCTATACAGACCGTACTGCGTCGTGAAGGACAGGCTGGTGCCTACGAGAAGCTTAAAGAGCTTACGCGCGGTGCGTCTCTCACCATTGATGACATTCGCACCTTTATTTGGGAGCTCCCGCTTTCAGAGAAGGTGAAGAACGAGCTTATTGCGCTTACGCCCGCCTCCTACATCGGACTCGCTGAGAAACTAGCCCGAGGCGAGTAAGCTGGGGTATAGTCGTTCAATGAACGTATTCGTCGGCCTCTCAGGCGGCGTGGACTCCGCTGTTTCTGCAGCTCTTTTGAAGAAAGAGGGGCACGCAGTTACCGGTGTATTTATTAAGGGATGGTACCCACCGGGGCTTGCCTGCACCTGGGCCGAGGACCGTAGAGACGCAATGCGGGTTGCGGCAAAGCTCCGTGTTCCGTTTGTAACACTTGATGCTTCGAGCGAATACAAGAAGGGTGTTATTGATTACTTGCTTGCTGAATACGAGGCGGGGAGGACACCCAATCCGGATGTTATGTGCAACCGGGACGTGAAGTTCGGTGCGTTTTACGAGTTTGCTCGCAAAGAAGGAGCGGACATGATTGCCACTGGGCACTATGCGAGGGCACAGGACAGAAAACTCTACCGTGGCGTTGACCCCGCCAAGGACCAAAGCTATTTCCTCTGGGCGATATCCAGGGACGCACTTGCCCACACATTATTTCCGCTTGGGGGATTCAAGAAGGAGAAGACACGCGAGCTGGCACGGAAGTTTGCACTTCCGGTGGCAACAAAGCGAGATAGTCAGGGCATCTGTTTTCTTGGAAGCATTTCAGTTGAGGAATTCTTGCGTTCTGAGTTTGGAGAGGCACCAGGTACTGCGGTCGATGAGAGCGGAAAAGAAATAGGAGGGCACAACGGTGCTTTGCTCCATACGATTGGAGAACGAGTATCGCTTAGAGAAGCACCTTCCGGTCCTTGGTATGTGGTGCGTAAGAGCGTAAAAGAGAACCTTCTGGTGGTTGCTAAGGAACGCAGGACAAAGGTTCTGACCAAATCCATCCCGTTCTCAGGACCGAATTGGCTTACCGATGATATTCCTGATGGAAAACTCGTAGCGCAATATCGCTATCATGGTTCGGTGATTGAAGGGACACTTAATGCAACCGGGACGGCGTTTCTTCCTACACATCCGCTCCCTGACGCGCTTGCGAACGGGCAGTCGCTTGTGTTCTACCGAGGAGAGGAGTGTCTTGGGGGTGGTATCATTGGGTAAATATGCGCGTTGCAGTATCCATTGCGCTCAGTGTTTTTGTACTCATTGGTGTAGCGTATCTGGCGCTGCATGTTGAGTCTTCAATTGCAAAAGACGAGTACGTAAAGGTGGAGGCGCCACAGGTTACGCTTCTAAGCGACTACGACGAAGGAATCCACACCATTGCTGGGTCACTCCGGGTGCCAACTCCCTGCACGCCGGTTTCTGCAGCCTCTGTCCTTACTGCAGACGGCACCATACGTGTAGACGTCACCGTTGGTGAAGACACAGATATCTGCCTTATGCGTGCGACCGAGAAGGAATTTTCCGTAGATTTTGAGGCGCCTGAAGAGGCTACTATCGCAGTGTATGTAAACGAAGCGAAGGCAGTTATCGTTGAAATCCTATGACGGACATTGTTAAAGCAGACGGCACCACAGAGTCTTTTGATGGAGTGAAGCTCGAGGCGTCGTTACGGCGTGTCGGAGCAGGTGACCACACTGCCAAACGCATTCGACAGACGATCCAGGATTCTATTGCGCCAGCTTCAACGACTGATGAAATTTACCGACGGGCTATCACTATGCTTAAGCACGAGGCGAGGCCTGCGGCAGCACGCTACAGTCTTCGTCGAGCGCTCTTTGAGTTTGGTCCTTCGGGACATCCCTTTGAAGACTTCGTCGCAGAGATATTCAAGAGTGAGGGATGGGAAGTGGAGTGGAGGAAACTGGTGCCAGGAAAATGCGTGATGCACGAGGTGGATGTCTATGCGCATCGTAACGGCGAAAACCTTGCTGCTGAGCTTAAGTATCACAATGACCCTTCGTACAAGACTGATGTGAAGGTCGCCCTCTATGTGAAGGCACGTTTTGACGATATTTCAGCTGCGAGCGCGGCAGATGGAACCACTGCACGTATTGATAAAGGCTACCTCATCACCAATACCAAGTTCACCGACCAAGCTATTCAGTTCGCACGGTGCGCCAATATCGGTCTTATGGGCTGGAGCTACCCAACTGAAGGGAACCTTTATGACCGTATTATCGCCTCTGGCATCTACCCGGTGACCGCCCTTATGAGCCTTCGTAAGGCTGAGAAGAAGCTCCTTATCGACCGAGGCATCGTGACCTGTAACCAGTTGCGCGAGTCTCGCGACCAGCTGCGCACCCTTATGATTCCGCCCGAGCGCATTGGGGGGATAGTGGCTGAACTAGAGGTGCTCTGCGCTCCTGTATAATAGGGCGTATGGCTTGGAAATCCCCTACGTTTGACCCGAAAGCAAAAGAGCCGTTTAAGATAAGCCGCTCCAAGATTGATATGTTCACCGAGTGCCCTCGGTGTTCGTATTTAGACTTGCGACTTGGTGTGAAGCGCCCCAGCATGCCGTCCTTTACCCTCAACAATGCGGTGGACGAGCTCTTTAAGCGTGAGTTTGATATCAACCGCGCTGACGCAACTACGCATCCGCTCATGAAGGAGTACGGGGTTGATGCAGTTCCGTTTCAGGACCCACGCATGGAAGAGTGGCGCGATGCGCTTCGTCGCGGTATCGCCACCCACCATGAGCCCTCCAACTTCTATGTGCGTGGAGGTATCGACGATGTGTGGATTAATCCAGCAGGGGAACTCATTATCGTCGATTACAAAGCGACCTCTAAACAAAAAGGTCCATCCTCTGTTGATGACCTCTACGATTCCTATAAGAAACAGATGGAGGTGTACCAGTGGCTCTTTAAGCAAAATGGTTTCAAGGTCTCTCCGACCGGCTACTTCGTCTACGCCAACGGTAAATCCGACATGAAAGCCTTTGATGCAAAGCTTGAGTTCGATATCTGCCTCATTGCGTACACTGGGGATGATTCATGGGTTGAACCAACACTTATCCGTATGCGGGAGACGCTTTCGAGTGACGAGATTCCTCCTGTCGGCATTTCCTTTGGTGGTGGTCCCTGCGAGTTCTGCACCTACCGAGACGCAGCTGGGAAGATTTTGCTCCAACTCCATACCGCCAACAAGAAAAAGAAGTGATTTGGTATACTGTGCGTATATGAAAACAGTGTTTACCGGACGGGTACAATCCATCGTTCGCAACATTAAAAAGGGAAAAACCATGACCTATGGTCAGGTCGCAGCGGCCGCAGGAAAGCCAGGAGCAGCACGAGCAGTTGGCACTATCATGAAGAACAACACGGATAAGGAGATGCCGTGCCATCGTGTGGTGCGTGCAGACGGAAAGGCGACTGGGTACAACGGCATCAATGGTCCAAGCCGTGAGGAGCTTCTACGTCGCGAAGGCGCACTCTAACCTATGAGTAACCGGGAGCGGAGGATACAAGAAATCGCCAACGCCAAAGGTCGCGAAGAGTACAAACTCTGGAGCTCTCCTTCTGGACTTCTGGTGAAGGTCTCTTCAATTGCTGGAGGGAGGTTCGAACACGTTGTAAATCGTGTCATCGCAGAATCTCCCGACGGCGCTAAGCTTCCGCATACAGGAAAAGATACGCTCTACTACCCACCAAAAACACTGAATCTCATTCTCAGGGAGATTTTGAACGAATCGATTCCTCCCAAGAACCGACAGAACATTGAGATTTTTCTTACAGAAAAAGGAGAGCCACTGTAAGCATGGAAGTTACGATTGAGCCGTCGTGGAAGGAGAAACTTAAAGAAGAGTTTACTAAACCCTACTTCGCCGAGTTGCGCACGTTTGTGCGAGAAGCCTACACGTCGAGAACTATTTACCCTGCACCGAAGAATGTGTTCCGGGCCTTCGACCTCACTCCCTTTGAAAAGGTGAAAGTCGTCATTCTTGGCCAAGACCCTTACCACGGACCTAAGCAGGCAATTGGACTTTCTTTTGCGGTGTCTGAAGGAGTGCGCAATCCTCCGTCACTGCAGAATATCTTTAAAGAAGTTGCAGCAGACTTGGGGAAGCCGCTCGTACATACGGACGGAGACCTTGGCCGTTGGGCAGAACAGGGAGTGTTGCTTTTAAACGCTACCTTGACCGTCGAGGCACAGCGAGCGGGTTCTCATCAAGGACGAGGTTGGGAGCAGTTTACCGATGCGGTCATTCGAAAACTTTCAGAAGAGCGCGAACACCTCGTGTTCATCCTCTGGGGCAACTACGCCAAGGCAAAAGGTGCACACATCGATAGAGAAAAGCATCTGGTTATTGAATCCCCGCACCCATCTCCATTTGCAGCACACGGAGGATTCTTTGGTAGCAAGCCGTTTAGCAAGGCGAACGCGTACCTTGTTGCACATGGGCAGGAACCCATCAATTGGCTCTAGCTACCAAATGCGAGCACGGTCCTTAGAAGCTCGGAAGAGACCGTCGCCTTTCTCGACATCAAAGGCAGTGTAGAAGTCATCGATGTTTGAGAGCGGTCCATTGATGCGGAACTTTGCAGGGGAGTGCGGGTCCGTAAGTGCCGCTGTCTTCTGAAAGGCGGGGCGTGCATTCTCCCTATCAAAGAGCGTGACACCCAGGAAGAAGCGTTGCTCGGGGGTATAGCCACCGATAACCTTCCAGCCTGTTTTCTTGAGACGGAGCTTATAAGCGTCAAAGGAGATAGCGATGCCGCCGAGGTCCGCAATATTCTCGCCGAGGGTTAACTTGCCGTTGACTTTCACCCCATCAGCAACGCTGTAGCGGTTGAACTGGTCGACGAGTAGTTTGGATTTCTTCTCAAAGCGAGCACGGTCTTTCTTGGTCCACCAGCTCTTAAGGTTGCCTTTCTCGTCATACTTGGAGCCCTGGTCATCAAAGCCGTGGGTAATTTCATGACCGATAACTGAACCAATGGAGCCGTAGTTAACCGCGTCATCTGCTTTTGGGTCAAAGAAGGGTGGCTGGAGAATGGCGGCAGGGAAGGCGATGTCGTTGAGGTTGGGGGCGAAGTAGGCGTTCACCGTCTGTGGGAACATGAACCATTCAGTGCGGTCAATCGGCTTGGTGAGCTTGCGCATCTCGCGCTTGTGCACGAATTCAGAGACTCGTAGCAGGTTACCTACGTATTCATTCGGTAGCACAGAAAGACCCTTATAACTCTTCCACTTGTCAGGGTAGCCAATCTTGCGGTTAAGTGCGCGAAGCTTAATGAGTGCCTTCTTCTTCGTTGCAGGGCTCATCCAGTCGAGGTTCTTAAGCCGTGCTTTGTAGGCGGTAAAGAGGTCATCAACGAGGATATTCATCTTTCGCTTTGCCACAGGACTGAAGTGCTTCTTTACGTAGATGCGACCAAGGAGCTCACCTAGATTTCCGTTGACGCAGCCGAGTACCTGGCGCCACAAAGGCTTCATGACCTTCATGCCGGAAAGCACCGTGCCATAGAAGGCAAAGTTCTGCTTAACAAAAGGTTCTGAGAGAGCACCTGCGAAATCGTTGAGCACATGCCAGGTGAAGTACGTGCGCCAGTCTTCAATAGGAACCGTGACGAGCATTTTACCAACCGCCTTGAGAAACTGCGGCTGCATGGCGATAACGGCCTTTGTGTTCTTTGCATCAAGGCGCTCTAGGTACTCTTTCCAGACTATCTGCGGGGCGAGTTTCTGAAGTGCTCCAAGTGTTTTCTTGTGATAGACCTTGTCGGCGTCCCTGCGGTCGACCTTGGTCATGGAGACCTTAGCCAGTTCCGTCTCAATGCGCATCACTGTTGCCGCTGCTTTTGCTGCGGGCTTTGGAGCAAGGCCTGCAAGTTGGAACATGGAAGTTACATGCGGTACGTATTTCTCCCGCACTCGCTTTGATTCTGTGTCGTCCTTGAGGTAGTAGTCGCGGTCGGGCATGCCAAGACCATCCTGGAAGAGGTGGATGATGTAGCGCTCGCTATCCTTTGAGTCCTGGTCTATGCCAGCACCGAAGAGTACGCCAACTCCTACACGATGGAGCTTGGCCATGGTGCGGAGCAGGTCTTCCTTTGTTTGCATGAACTTCACTTCTGCGAGCAGGGAAGCCAGAGGGGCGAGTCCAATGGCATTGCGATGCTTCTGGTCCATGCCGGAGCGATAGAAGTCCCGAATCATTTGCTCAGGGGAGCCCTTGGGGAGTGAGCGCTTCTTAAGAAGGCCTTCGAGTATGGCTTTGAGCTTCTTTTCCGTGTCGTAGCGGAGAATCATGAAGCTGCCCCAGCGTGCCTCTTCTTTAGGAATCGGGTTGCGCTCGAGCCAACCGCCAGAGGCGTGTTGGTAGAAGTCGTCTTGTGGACGTGTTTTTGGGTCTAAATCCTTAGAATTAAAGCCCCAGTTTCTTGAACTCATTGGGTGAAGTATAGCGTTCCCGAATCAGTGGCGCCATGTGGGTTCGAATCCTGGGCGGCCAGCAAGAGGTATACTGTCGCTATGAGCGATGAATGGCCGTCAGGGAAACCAAAAGTACCTGCAGGAGTGCAGGAAGGATATGACGCATTTATGCAAAACTCTCAAGATGAGCTTAGAGAATTTATTACCAATATGGGCCACGGCTGGTACCGACTTATCATTGAATTTCGAAAAGTGGGAGAGAAAACCAGACTCGAGCATCTAGATGCTGGCAGTTTGGATCATCTGTTTGAAGAGCTGAGAGACACTGAACTTGATGAAAGACTTGGTCGAACGCTTGCATATCTTCCAGATAGCAAATTGGATCAACTAATCTCATACATGGACCCGGCTATCAAGGCTCAGTACGGGTGGGCGAACTAAGCGGGTTCCAACATCGTCCCAGACAGCCAGCGATACGTTAGAATATTGATATGGCTGAACATATAGAAAGACACGCTTCCTCCTTCTTGTTCAGCGAAACACAAGAAGGAGATACCTTTCGATTCTCTTGCGAGCGTGAGGGAAAGAAGATTGCGGCCGCTTCCGCCACGCTCATCGGCGACAACTTATACGGTATCGGAGGCGTGTTTGTAGATCCGTCACGTCGCAATGAAGGCGTCGGCTCAAGTTTACTGAAACAAGTAAACGAATTTCTAAGAAGAAAGAAAGCAAGAGGCCGGTTAGTAAATACGGCCCAAGGAGACTCTGCCCGCTTATATGAAAGTAGTGGATGGAAGCGAGGCCAACACGCATCCCAGGGTGCATATGGCGGCTATGAATATACTTTTGATGGAACTGGCGCGTGAGTTCCAACATTGTCCAAGACAGCCAGCAACAATGTATAGTTATGAGCATGAAGATTTACGTTGCCCATTCAAGTGGCTTCGACTTTCAGAAGGAGTTGTACAGCTCAATAAAAAACAGTGCGGCAGCACAGGAGCACACGTTTATATTTCCGCATGAAAACAGCTCCGAGCCTTTCAACTCGAAAGACCTTTTTGAGAACGAATGCGATCTAGTTCTTGCGGAAGTTTCGTATCCTTCGACAGGCCTTGGAATCGAGCTAGGGTGGGCGGAAATGCTCGGTATTCCTGTGGTCTGCATATACAAGACTGGCTCTAAAATTTCTAATGCACTTACCAAAGTTTCAAAGACGTTTCTTGAGTATGGTGATGAGCAAGAGCTACAGAAGGCGATAGAGAAAGCAGTGAAGGCTTAAAAAGGTTCCAACATCGTCCAGACAGTCAGCCGATGTTATATTTAACAAATGAAATTAAACACAAAAGACAATCGACACCTGTTCTCAGAAATTGTGTTTCTCCTTGCGTCTGTTCTAGTCTTCCGGAGCGCATGGCATCTTCTTGATAAGTATCCTCTATTCGATGAACCGCTAATGCTCATCCTTTTGCTTGTGCTGGGCTTAGCGCTTGCTATACCGTCTATGCGACTTATCATTAAGAACAATTAGTAGAAGGGTTCCAACATCGTCCCAGACTGCCACTTTGTGGTATCTTTCTTCCAATGAAGGTAGCTGAGGTGCGCAAACGATATCTAGAGTTCTTCAAGGAACGCGAGCACGTGATTATTCCGTCTGCGCCTATCGTCCCCGGCAACGACCCGACGACCCTCTTTACCTCCTCGGGTATGCAGCCCCTGTTGCCGTATCTGCTTGGGAAAGACCACCCGGAGGGTAACCGGGTTGTTAACTCCCAGATGAGCTTCCGTGCGGGAGACATCGAAGAGGTGGGTGACAACCGCCACACCACCTTCTTTGAGATGCTCGGGAACTGGTCCCTTGGTGATTATTTCAAAGCAGAGCAGCTCCCCTGGGTCTTTGAGTTCCTAACTTCCAAAGAGAAGGGTCTTGGGCTGAATCCTGAGAAGCTCTACGTCACCGTGTTCGCTGGAGATGCGGAATCGGGAATGGAATCTGATAAGGAATCGGTAGCGATTTGGCAACGTCTCTACAAAGAAGCGGGAATCGATGCTGATTTTGTTGAAATTGGAACTGAAGAAGACGGCTACCAGAAAGGAATGCAGGGCGGCCGCATCTTCTCCTATGGCGCCAAGAAGAATTGGTGGAGCCGCGCAGGAGTTCCAGCAAACATGCCAGCAGGAGAGCCAGGAGGACCTGATTCCGAGGTCTTCTACGACTTCGGTCTTCCGCACGACCCGAAGTGGGGTACTGAATGCCATCCTAACTGTGACTGTGGACGTTTCGTTGAAATAGGGAACTCGGTGTTCATGCAGTTTGTGAAGGAAGCAGACGGCTCTTTTACACCACTTCCTAAGATGAACGTGGACTTCGGAGGAGGACTTGAGCGCATTGCCTTTGCGGTCCTCAACAACCCGGACATCTTTGCTATCGATGTCTTTGAAAGCGCACGGCGTGCTCTTGAGGCTCGCTCTGGGAAGACGTATGGCAGTGACGAGGCGACCACTCGTTCCTTCCGCATCATCCTCGACCATATTCGCGCTTCTTCCTTCATGCTTGCTGAAGGGGTGTTGCCCTCCAACACCGAAGCAGGGTATGTGCTCCGTCGTCTTCTTCGTCGTGCCATTCGTGAGGTAGACCGTCTTGGCATCAAGGAAGCGATTCTTCCTGAAGTTGCTGCAGGCTTTGGAGATGCGTATGCCG
>Ga0163150_10008709_pt1 | contig 11468 bp, 6 predicted proteins | sample OliLakLV19P2IB_FD_148628 | JGI IMG/M metagenome (GOLD analysis project Ga0163150, IMG submission 148628) | Freshwater microbial mat bacterial communities from Lake Vanda, McMurdo Dry Valleys, Antarctica - Oligotrophic Lake LV.19.P2.IB | ecosystem: Environmental > Aquatic > Freshwater > Lake >...
CACCAGTTCAGGCCGGCACCGACAAAGTCAGTATGGAGCAACTGGCTGATCAGATTCGCGGGGCCGGGTCGCAATATCGCCCGGTGACTGAGGCCGATGTCGCAACGGCACGGCGGACTCTGCTGGCAGAGGTTAAGAAGCTCGATCAGCGGCTCTCCAAGGCAGGCAAGTCCGGGGCTGACTGGCGGAGGTTTCTTCGCTGGTCACAAATGCAACAGCAGTTGGCGGCCGGAAACGAGGCCGATACAGAACGTCTGGATGAAATAGCTGTACTGTATCGAACTGGATATCCAGGTCTTGAACTCCCGGTGGTTGCCAACGTTGGCAGGGCTCTGCAAAAATTCAACAACCGACTGGCAACTTTTAAAGACGAAGAAGCGGACAAGCATTATCAAAGTCGGTTGGATGCGCTGGCGGACGAAGTCACTGCATTGGCGAAAGTGCCTGCCATGTATGACTCAACTCGCGCCAGCCTGATACTGAATGAGCTGTTGGTATCCGGACAAGCACCCGAGCTCGTGAGGAATGTGCGTCGCCATATCCATTACCCCAATCTGCATGTGGGTATCAATCCCTCGATCTTAGCCGTTGGAATCAATGATCCTATCAACGAGGTCAGCAAGGTCCAGGACGTCATATTGGGCACACGGATCAGCGGCACGGCTCGCACCATTGGCCAATTGGATACAAAAGTCCGCGAAAGCTATCAGAATGCGACGATCGATCTGAACTTGCTGGCCACAGCTCACTCGCGGACTGTCGGGCGTAATGGACCTGCTGTTGTTCACAGCACCGGCGTGACGAAGCTCAGTGGTGTCAAACGCATTATCCTGGATCCGAACGGATTTCGTGGAATCCCTGCAGTATCGACGGCCGCGACTAAGACCACATTTACTTGCATTGCCGTGACTTCAAAACTGTTTCGAAACTTAATCCAACAGATCGCGACCAAGAAGGCGTATCAAAGCAAGCCTCAAGCTGAGCGAATTGCCGCGGCGCATGCTCAAACTCGCTTGAATAATCGCTTGAATGAGCAGGCCGCGAAGTTTCTGGCCGAAGCTAATCGCGGTTTTGTGACCCGATTTCGCAATCCTCTTCTGCGGTTTGGGGTGTTTCCGGACGACCTGTTGTTCCGCAGCAGTGCGAATAAGATTCAGATTTCTGCCACCCAGGCCGATCCAGGTCAGATCGGTGCCACCACGGTCGCACCAAGCCTGCCGCAACCGGCCGATATTTCGTTACGTGTTCATCAGTCGCTGATCAACAACCTGGCAACCAGCGCCTTAGGGGGTCGAAGACTTTATAAGGACGAAGTGAATCAGTTGTTGGTTGATTTAACCGGCAAAGTTCCTGAAGAGTTAGAAGACTCGGAAGAAGATCGCGATTGGTCGATCGTCTTTCCGTACCAGAAGCCAATTGAGGTTACTTTCGATGACGATGGGTTTGTGTTTACGCTGCGTGGCGAGGAATACACTTCCGGGGATAGCGCGTTTCCAGCGATGAACGTCACCGCCCGCTACAAACTGGAGAAAGGCCCGAATGGAATTCGCGCCATCCGCCAAGGGGCTCTTGAAATTGCTCCGCCGGACTTTGTCGAAGGAGAAGACCGTCTCTCCACCACAGAGACTTCGGTCAAGCGAATCCTGACGCGACGTTTCGATAAGATATTTAAGCCAGAAATCGTCTCGAAGGGCATTCAACTGAAAGGTCGCTGGCAACGACTTGGCAAAATCAATCTGACTCAACTAAAATTTAACGACGGCTGGGCGTCTCTCTGCTGGGACAGTGTCCCTGCGGCTGCACCCGCTACAACTGCGAGCGCAGGGCCGACTGGCGCCGCAGAGCCGACTGGTGCTGTAAGGCCAGAAGTTATCGGTGTCGGATCGACCATCGGAACTGAGTCTACTCCGACGTTTGCAAGAACTTCTGCGATATCGGTATCCGCTCCGCCTGCACGTTAACGATTTAGTTCAATCATCGCGGCCTGACCATGCATCAGTTTGTCGAAATCAACTTCGATTGCCTTCCATTGCGCTCGGTCGGTCGGCTCGATATTCCAATCGATGCCTCGCCCAAGTATCGACTGCGTTGCGAGCGGATCAAGCAACAGATCGACACGCATGGATCGTTCAATAGCTACTATCTGTACAATGCCCGGTGCAAGTACCACCTGACTAATGAGCCCGAGTTTGGCATGCTGGAATTCGAGTTCGACGGCACCGTGCTAACCGATTCCTCGGATACCAAAACCGATCAAGCGCATCTGGAAGTAAAATTGCTGCACGAGACGTGCGACTGGCTGACCGAACCGGTTGTGGCTTGGTTTCGTGATTCCGTCCTGCATGCTGTAAGAGTCGAATTCGATCGGTACATTGCCGCCGGCAGTTTGGAACAAACACGGCAGCGAATTGCCGCGCTGCAACAGCAGGCTGACGAAAGTGGCGGGTATATGGGGATGTATCTGTAAAACCTGGTCTCGCTCATGCCCTCCTCCTATATCATTACTGGCTGCCGCACGCCGATTGGTCGCTTGCTCGGCAGTCTCTCGTCCCTTCCCTGCACTGAACTAGGGGCAATTGCGATTCGCAGCGCGCTGGCGCGCAGCGGAGTTGACGCCGCAAAGGTCGATGAAGTCATCTTTGGCAATGTCCTTTCTGCCGGTGTGGGTCAAGCACCTGCCCGACAGGCGGCGCTCCTTGGCGGACTTCCGCCGACCGTGGCAGCCCTCACGATTAACAAAGTCTGCGGGTCTGGATTGAAATCGGTCATGCTGGCGGACCAGGCGATCCGGGCCGGCGACGCTAGCGTCATCATCGCCGGCGGCATGGAGAGCATGAGTCGTGCGCCACACCTGCTGACCGGAGCCCGCGCCGGTTGGAAATTTGGCGATCAACCCGTGCTGGACTCCATGCAGCATGACGGGCTGTGGTGCCCGTTTGAGAACGTATCGATGGGAGTCGAGGCTGACTACATCGCCTCTAGCCGCGGAGTGTCCAGGGCAGATCAGGATGCCTTTGCACTGCAAAGTCACCAGCGCGCGCTGGCCGCAATCGAAGCGGGGGCGTTCCAAGCTGAGATCGTGCCAGTGACGATTCAGACTCGTCAAGGGAATCAGGTTGTGGCGGTGGATGAAGGCCCTCGCGCTGATACCAGTGATGCGGTGCTAGCCAAGTTGCGGCCAGCTTTTGGCGGCGAAGGGACTGTCACCGCCGGCAACTCTTCGCAGATCAGTGACGGTGCAGCAGCGGTAGTGGTCGTAGACGAAGCGACCACCAAAGATTTAGGAACTTCCCCTCGATTTCGAATCGTGGCCAGCGCCACCAGCGGTGTCCCACCCAAGGAAATCTTCATCGCTCCGGTTTCCGCGATTCAAGCAGTCCTAAAGAAAGCCGGAATGAGCATCGAACAGATCGACCTGTTTGAGCTGAACGAAGCTTTTGCCGCGCAGTGCTTGGCATGCCTCCGCCCGCTCGAAATCGCCAGCGAAAAGGTCAACGTCAACGGTGGAGCGATTGCCCTGGGACACCCCATCGGTGCGAGTGGCGCTCGCACACTGGTGACACTGATGTATGCACTAGAGCATCGGAAACAGCGGTTCGGCCTGGTCTCGCTCTGCCTCGGCGGGGGCAACGCGGTTGCGATGATCATCGAACGTGTAGAATAAACTGGATTCCCGCCCCACGCCTTCGCGGGGGCAGACTCTTCGCGGGAATGACAATCGAGTAATTTCTCAAGACGATCGCGGATTTTGACTGGTGCCTGCGGCTGGACGGCCGCTCAGGCAACAATCCACGGGGCACACATCGTGGCTGGCCCCGAGCGAGCCTAGTGCCAAGCGTGGTGAATCGGGACGGATTCGCTCTTCAATCAGTTCGCGAATCATGCGGATGAATCTCGGATGCGTGCCAACCGTGCCCGCACGGACCATGCTCATGTCCAGTTCCTGAGAGAGAGCCGCGGCCTCGGTATCCAGATCGTAGAGCACTTCCAAATGGTCGGAAATAAATCCGATGGGTGAGATCAGCGCCTTCTTGATGCCTTGCTCATTGAGTGATTTTAGATGATCGAGAATATCTGGCTCCAGCCAGGGCTGACTCGCCGGGCCGCTGCGGCTTTGATAGACCAGATCCCAGCAGTCAGCCGGCAGGTTCATGGCATCGACCACCAGTCGACACGACTCTCTTAATTGCGCTTCGTACCGGCAGTTGACGGCCATTGCCGACGGGATGCTGTGCGCCGTGAACGCCAGGCGGAATTTTTCCCCAGGTGACACTTGCAGGTCTCTCAGGGCATTTGTAACCCGATCTGTGACACTTTCGATGTAGCCCGGATGATTGAAGAACATCCGCAGCTTACTAACCTGCGGTGCCTCTGCCCCGACCGTCTGCTGGGCCTGAAGAATATTCTCGCGGTACTGTCGGCAGCCGGAATAAGAACTGAAAGCTGAGGTAAAAAAGCCAAGTGCGTTCTTGATGCCATCATGTTGCATCTGGCGGAGCGTATCGGGCAGCAGTGGATCCCAGTTACGGTTACCGAAGTAGATCGGCAAGTCGAGACCATTCTGCCGCAGTTCACCTTCCAAGGCAGCGATCAGCTCGCGATTCTGCGCGTTGATCGGGCTGACCCCGCCAAAATGCTGATAGTGCCCGGCGACCTCCAGCATTCTGGCCTCGGGGACATTTTTGCCCCGCAGGACGTTTTGTAGGAAAGGCATGACCTGGTCCGGCCCCTCGGGACCACCAAACGAAACAACCAGAATGGCATCAAAGGGTACTTCGGGCATGAGCGACCGTTGGGAGAGGCAACCGGGGGATCGGAGGTGAGCTGCTGCCTATTTGGATGGCTAGTTGGGTATCGATACCTGGAAGTCCCGACACCAGGGACCCGACACCTGGAAATCGATGCTTGCGCTGGATCGGTCGGCTCCTGACTGGGCAGTACGGAACTGATACTAATTATGACAGAACGGGATCGTGATGGCGAACGGCCTCCGACCCCCAATTCTGTCCCGCAGCATGCAGCCTGCCCCTCTTGCCGCCGAGTAGCCATGCTGAGGCACCAGTCTGCTGCTAGCACCATTTTTCAGCTTTTGAGCAAACTCGTGCCTTCCGAGTTCCGCCCGACGGTGTCTCTAGCATCCGAGAAGTCCGTGAATTACGTATTTTTTTAACAGGTGTTATTCGTCTTAGTTAGCTATCAGACTTGAGCCTAAATCGGTCTTTCCAAAATAAAAGTAACTGGACACCTGGCACAACGGGAAAAACTGATATGCCTATTTAATAGGCAGTCCGGCAGTGCCGCGATCATGGCAGCCCTGCCCAATAGATGTGCAACAACGAGCGATGGTTCGCAAGTGCTAGCAGTGCAAGCACATACGATGACAGCTTGACCGTGCTGGCAAGATTGCGTCAAACCCGGCCGGCGTGGTCGAGGAGCGTGAGGAACGGATCCTGACATTAAGGAGAACGGAATGCAAAAGTTCATCGAAGCACAACAACTGGCAAGAGCAAAGTTTGATATGGACCAGGAATGGGTCGTCTTTTTTCGCGAGGTTCTAGGAGTAGACGGTATCGTCCGCAAGATGTTCCCTTCGGAAGAGGAAATGGCGGAGTTTGAAAAGAGTGAAGAGTATGCCGAGATTCACACGATGCTGGCCAAGCTTCGCGAGAAGAATAAGGGGAAGACCCTGGACTGCGAGCCGACCCGGGTTATCACCGTCCGGCTGCCAGTTTCGCTGCACCAGTCGCTCCGCGTCGAGGCCGACGAGCGCAATACAAGCGTCAACCAGCTTTGCATCTCGAAGTTGATCCAGTTCATCGATGGCGACTATGTTCCATCGGATGTTCCAGAGCGTGCCCCGAAGGAAACCAGGGCCATTCAGCCTCAGACCGCCTTGGAAGCCGTTGTCTAAATCCAGAGTGATTCACGGGTTCCAAAGTGGAATCCCCTATCCCGGGCCAGACCCAGCTAGCACAAAAAACGACAGGCAGTTCGCTGTGAACTGCCTGTCGTGACGTGCTGCAATATATTGACACCGCAAATCACCACAGCGGCTTATTCGGCAGGACTCTGCTCGATGATCTTGCGATATACCGTGCGGGCATGGTCATAGGCCTTGATCGCGGCGTCTCTTTCGGTGGCGCGGATGGCCCCCATTTTGGACTTCCAGCAGACATCGACAGCGTCGAGGCACCATTGGGCGCTGCGACGGCTGGCACGGATCGGCTTTTCATCGACTTCCACAAAGATCGGATTGGTGTGCGCCGCAGCAAAAATCCGGACTGCCACCCAGGAAGACTCCTTGGGAACATACTCGAACGAGACCTCATTGATACTGCCATCAGCCGGAACTTCCTTTTTCTCGACAACGTTACCGTTCACGATAAGCTCGACCGGCACGCGATTGGTATTACCGACTCGCGCGCGTTCGATATGCCAGAAAGGCTTGTTACCCAGTTTCTGATTTTTGATTTGTTCGTTGGGCTCTTTGGCTAATAGCCCCTGCGCTTGAACTTGTACTTTCAACTTCTCGCCGGACTTAATGGACAGCAAACTCGGTTTGCCGGCGGTACCAGTCTCGCCAACGCCAAGGCCATTGATCTTGAAGTCGAACAAATGGGTCAACCCTTCGCTGGCATAACAACGGCCATCTTTCAGGCCTTGGATCCAGTTGTCAAAGTCGAGCGGTTTACCGTCCAGCATTTTGATGTAAGAACGGCAAAGCCCGACTCGATCGCCGTAAATGCATGGGAAGTCGGTCTCACCACTGATTCGCGTAGTGAAGCCGCAATTGAGCGTGTGATACCAGATGCTCAATTCCGAAATGATCGGCGTGTCAACTGCTGAGATAAAGTCGACCGCGTCGTGTGTCACATCGACGATATATTCGTTAGCTCCAATCCCATCGAATTGAGGCATTTTGTAACTCGGTAAAGTCGTATCGTCGACCATCAGTCCCCAGCCACTGTGCGAGAAACCGACAACGGCTCCTTGCTTCTTGCCCCACTGTAAGACTGGCAAATCCCAGCTTGGCCATTCACTAATCTTTTTTGTCCCTGGGTAATCGTCTTCCGTCAGACGTAGCAAGCAGAGGTGCCCGGCATGCGAGCTAGGAAATCCAGAGACCTCTACGTCGTAACGCATAACGTAGTCCGATTTGGAGAGTGGGTGCACCTGGCCATCAAAGAATTCCTTCTGAGCGTACCAGCATGGTCCCCAGGAAAGCACACAGCCGACATTCAAGTCTTCGCCGAGAATATGCCGCATCATTGACTCGGGACTAACGCCTTGCGTCGGCGACTCATAGTGGCTGCAACCGGCGCCATGGATATGGTGGTCACCAGAATACCAGCCATGCTTTGCAAGATGCGCCCAGCGTTCTAACCGGAATGATTCTTTCTGCTTTTTATCGTTTCCGACAATCACCTTGCGCTTCAATTCGCGGTACTCGGGGCCGCGCGTGTACATAAATTCGTACTCGCCGGGCGGAAGCGTCACACTCTCGCCACTGTGGCGATAAATCTGATCGTGAAAGAAGAAATCCGGTTCCAAACGGCGCGTTCTCACCGGATAGATCCGCTGGCGCTGGTCGCGAATCACAAATTGTCCGGTCGTTGGTTTGCCATCGTGATCCAGCACTTCCAGCGTGACTTCCACTGCTGGACGGCAATTAAAGAGAATATTCAGTTCGCTGCGAAACCCGAGATCCTGCGTGGCCTGGCCGACGTCAAAGCTGAGTTGCGCTTCGCGCTGCCCTGCATCGCGACTATAGATTTCCAGAATCCGGTACTCCAGATTGAGCCCGGATAGTCTTTGAACCAGCGGCTGGCCATTGAAAAAGCTGACTTCCAGAAATCGGTTAGCGATATCTTTAGGTGTGATGTCAATTTTTGGGCTCGATTCATTGCTCGACTGTTTGACGATTGGTGCATTGTTCGGGCTGTGAACGCGAAGTTGCGCGGTCACTCCTGCCTCGTTATGTACCTTGACCAGAAAAACGCTCCAACCCTGTTGTGTTAGTTCTGGTTTCGCACTGCCGATGGCCGCCTTCACGCGGCTCTCGGGGTTAATGTTCACACCAGCCAGGCAGAGCGGATCGAGCACCTCTTGAATCGCCTGAACCTGTTGTTTCGGATCCTCAATAGCAAGGGCCTTGTCGAGCGCTGCGCTCTGCTCCTTGGTCAAGGGAGCACCGACAAATTCAAGTGCCTGCTTGACGCGTTTGACTTGTGCAACAAACGGTTGTGCGTCGACATTCGATACCAACGGAAGGGCCGGTTCCGACTTTTCCTCGGCCGCCAGAGCGAGCTTGAAACTTGCAAGCGTCAGCAAAGTGCCAATCGAACAAAGCAGCACGACTCTCTTTGAAATGAACAAATTTCGCATCGACTATGGTTCCTTAGCTGGATGCGCTTCGATCTCTGAGAGATCAAACCGGCATGGGGTGAGCACGAGCAAAGCAGGTGGGGCCAAATGTCAGGCTGGCCAATCGCGGCCAAACCAAGTGTGAAATTTGGCAGGAGCCGAATTTGCCGCTTGGGGCAAATTTGGTCCCTATCTTCCAATTTATCCGGGGGAATCGCCGTGTCAACAAAACTGGGTGATTTCTGCTGAGATGCGTTCAAAAACGGTAAAATCTTGCTCTTGCAAGTGCTACGGACAATTTTCGCAGTCCGGCTTTGACCGTTGCTTTGTTTTACTCTTTTGGAGACTCGGTCAGAATCTTCCGGTACACTTCGCGTGCGTGATCATAGGCCTTCATGGCAGCCTCCCGTTCGGTGGCACGAATAAACCTCTTCTTTACGTTCCAACAGACGTCGACCGCATCCAGGCACCATTGTGCACTCTTTCGACTAGCGCGAATCGGTTTTTCGTCTACCTCAACAAAGATGGGATTGGTATGAGCGGCTGCGAAAACACGCACCGCAACCCAAGATGACTCTTTTGGAATGTACTCGAATTTGACTTCGCTGGTATTGCCATCGGCTGAAACTTCCACCTTGTCGACAACCTCGCCATTGACGATCAACTCCACCGGTACCCGATTGCTGGCCTTAATTCGCGCTCGTTCAATATGCCAAAAAGGCTTTTGATCCAGAGGCCGATTCCTGATTTTGCTTGGTTTGTCACCCAACATGCCAAGAGCCTGAACTTCAACCTTGAGCTTCTCGCCCGACTTCACTTTCAACAAGCCAGCTTCACCGGCTGCGCCGATTTCGCCGACACCAAGACCATTTATTTTGAAATCGTAAAGGTGCATCAGTCCTTCACTGGCGTAGCAGCGGCCATCCTTGAGCCCTTGGACCCACGCATCAAAGTCGAGCGGTTTTCCGACTGGCATTTTTACATAGGAACGGCAAAGACCGACTCGATCTCCATAAACGCAAGGGAAATCGGTCTCACCGCTAATTCGCGTATTAAAGCCGCAATTCAGCGTGTGATACCAGATGCTTAGCTCCCAGACAATCGGCGTATCGACTGCGGAGATAAAGTCGACCGCGTCGTGAGTGACATCCATGATGTATTCATTGGCACCGATACCATTGAATTCCGGCATCATGAAACTCGGCAGCGTAGTGTCCTTCACTGCCAACCCTGAGCCACTATGTGAGAATCCAACAATGGCCCCTTGCTTCTTGGCCCAGTGTAGGATGGGCAAATCCCAACTTGGCCATTCTTCAATTTTCTTCGCGCCAGGATAGTCGTCTTCGGTCAATCGCAATAGACAGAGGTGACCGGAGTTCGAGCTAGGAAATCCGGACACCTCGACATCGTAGCGCATCACATGGTCCGACTTGGACAGCGGATGCACCTGGCCATCAAAGAACTCCTTTTGAGCGTACCAGCATGGTCCCCACGAGAGGACGCAACCAACGTTCAGATCCTCACCAAGGATATGCCGCATCATCGACTCTGGCGTTACGCCTTGAGTCGGCGAGTCGTAATGAGCGCAACCGGCACCGTGAATATGGTGGTCTCCCGAGTACCAACCCTGCGCGGCAAGATGAGCCCACCGCTCTAAACGAAACGACTCTTTTTGTTTCTTCTCAGACCCAACCAAGACTTTCCGTTTCGATTTGCGATACTCTGGACCGCGCGTATAGGTGAATTCATACTCTCCAGGTGGAAGAGTGACTGATTCACCACTGTGACGGTAGACCTGATCGTGAAAGAAAAAGTCTGGCTCCAGCCGTCGCGTTCGCAACGGATACACTCGCTGCCGTTGGTCGCGAATAACAAACTGGCCGGTCGTCGGTTTGCCGTCGTGGTCCAATACTTCCAGCGTGAGTTCGATTGCCGGGCGGCAATTGAATAAAATGTTCAGCTCACTGCGAAAGCCGAGATCCTGGGTCGCTTGACCAACATCAAAGCTGAGTTGCGCTTCACGGTTCCCTTCATCTCGACTGTAAATCTCAAGAATCCGATACTCTAGGACAAGTCCGGAAAGATTCTTTTCTAGTGGCTGTCCGTTGAAGAAGCTGACTTCCATCCAGCGATTCGTCACTTCCTTGGCATCAATTTCGTCCTTCGGCTTATTCTGCTTGGAGAATTTTCTTGCAACCGGTGCACTATTTGGACTGTTGACGCGCAGCTCTGCGGTCACACCTGCCTCGTTATGGACCTTGACCAAAAAGACGCTCCAGCCTTGCTGAATCAGCTCCGGCTTGACGGCTCCCATCGTTGCTTTCACACGACTTTCTGGATTGATGGTAATACCTGCCAAACACAGCGGGTCCAGAACATTCTGAATCGCGGCCACTCGTTCCCGTTCATCAGCGATCGATATTGCCTTGTCCAGCGCGGCGTCTTGCTCAGTTGTCAGCGGTGAACCAACGAACTCCAGCGCCTGCTTGACTCGCTGGACCTGCGCCACCAATGGCTGAGATTCAACTTTCGCAACCAGCGGCAAAACGGGGGTGGTAGCCTCCGCAGCCGAAAGCGTTCGGCATGAAAACGTCATGAAGAATGCCGTCAGGATTATAAAGCAAGCTCGAAGCGGCATCATGAAGTTCCTGTGTTGGTGGCGTATCATCATCGGCTGGTCAAACATCTGTCAAATCGAGATCAGAAAGGCATGCAGTTCCCTTTCTACCAATTTATGCAAGAAAAGTAGACTGTTCAACGAAAAAACCGAGCGGAATCACAAGGATCCCGCTCGGCGTCAAATTCAAATGAGAGAACAGTCAAACGTCCGGTCAATTTGACCAGTCAGTTTCACGATTTTTTACTTAGCCAACCGACGACGAGCCACCCAGCCAACTAGGCCGACGGCACCCAGGCCAAGCAGCGCGATTGCGGATGGTTCTGGAACAACTTCAAATTTCATGCTTTGCAGCACAAACGAACGACTGTTGGCACCGTTTGAGAGCAAGCTGCCGAATCCTACGCCTGTGATTCGCGTCATCTTGTCGTGAATCGTGCCAGCGGCACCAAGTGGTACTGCGACTTCGGTGTCGTTCACCCAAAAG
>Ga0163150_10008711_pt1 | contig 11464 bp, 7 predicted proteins | sample OliLakLV19P2IB_FD_148628 | JGI IMG/M metagenome (GOLD analysis project Ga0163150, IMG submission 148628) | Freshwater microbial mat bacterial communities from Lake Vanda, McMurdo Dry Valleys, Antarctica - Oligotrophic Lake LV.19.P2.IB | ecosystem: Environmental > Aquatic > Freshwater > Lake >...
GTGGACACTGGGGGACTCTCCGTTGGATGAGGGGGTGAATCCAACGAATGGTACGCCCGCCGGGAAGGGGACGCAAACAGAGATCCCGGCTCTCCGGCGATCCTGTCAGGCACTCAGGTGGAGCATCCGCCGCCCTCCCGGCGCGACCGCCCGGGTTCAGGGGCTCGGTCGCTTGTCCCGTGGGAACAGGATCGCGTCGAGGCTGATCGGCCCCGCCCCGCGGGCCGCGATGAAGAGGAAGAGAAAGCAGTAAAGGACGGCCAGTTCGCCCTTGTTGACCGTCGGAAAGAAGCTCGATTTTGCGTGCACCATGAAGTAGGCCACCGCCATCTGGCCGCTAGCCAGGAACGCCGCAATGCTTGTCAGGAGGCCGAGGGCAATCAGGGTGCCGCCAACGAATTCGATGATTCCGGCGATCAACATCACCGGGTTGGACAGGTCGGCCCTCTCGCCGAGGAAGCCGAACAGCTTCTGGGCACCATGCAACGCAAACAGGAACCCGGCAACGACTCGAAGCATGGTGAAGAAAGCGGTCTCATACCTGCCGAGAAATGATTGCATGAATCCTCCTCAATAGAATTGGATGGGCATCCGGTCGAGGCTAGCACCGTGCCGCGGTGGGCGATAGAGGCCGCGAGTCTGCGGCCGTCACCGCACCCCAGGTCGACGATGGTCGCCGGCGCCTCGAGAGGCACGGCCGCCAGCAGGTCCAGCGCTGGTCGGTGCCGGTGTCCCGAAAACTTGCGATATTGCGAGGGGTCCCAGCCAGTCATGTCGCTTGCCGGCACATCACGATTGATACCAAAAACCCCACCCGGACCGAGTTCCTGCCGCTTTTCATCAATCAGTCCTCCTGCCCCGCCGCACCGCCAGCACGGCCTCCACGAGCAGCGAAACCGCCAGCAGTGTGAGGGCCATCGAAATGACACCGTTCATCAGGGTGATGTCGGGGCGCAGACCGTGGGTTCGAATCGACTCGATCGGGCCCGTCACCTGCTTGAATAAAGACCAGAGCGTGATCGTCATCACGAAAACCATCGGGGGGAGGGTGAACCAGACAGGTTTCCTGTTGCGATGCAGCCAGACGGTCACGCTGAGCAGGGTGAGTGCCGCCAGGAGCTGGTTCGAGGTGCCAAAGAGGATCCAGAACTTGAGATACGCCCCGGGCTCCGCGGTCATCAGGATCAAGGCGGGGATGGCGACCATGAGGCCGGTGGCGGCCAGGGCCCCGGCATTACGCGCCCAGCCGAACAGTTCCTGGATGATATACCGGCCAAGACGCGTCGCCACGTCCAGCGTGTCGAAGACAAACGTCGAAAAGGCCATCGCTCCGAACGTGATGGCGATGAGACGGTGCTGTTTGCCGATCACCACGCACAGGTAGTCGCCGATCCCGTTACCGTAAATGGTACCCGGTGCCAGCCTGCCGGCGGTGATCGTGGCCTGGCTGACGATCATGACCGTGGACAGGGCAATCAATGCCACGAACGCCTCGAGAAGCATCGCTCCATAGCCAACCGGTTGGCAATGCGATTCGCTGGCAATCTGGCGCGAGGTGGTTCCCGAGCAGACGAGCCCGTGAAAGCCGGAACAGGCTCCGCAGGCGATTGTCACGAAGAGAAATGGAAACAGCGAGCCCGTCTCGCCGGGCGCATTCCATGTCTTGAAACTCTCCTGCTGGATGGGAAAGCCGCCGAAAAAGATGCCGATGACGCCGGCAGCCAGCGCCAGGTACAGGACGAATCCGCCCAGGTAGCCGCGCGGCTGCAGCAGCAGCCACATCGGCAGGAGCGATGCCACGAAGCAGTAGCCCAGGATGATCAGCCCCCACGCCTTGCCCGGTGACAGGTACGGTATGGCCGGCAGCACCATGAGCGAGTCGAATCGGGTACCGATCCACACGACGCCGAGCGTGGCCGGCACGAAGATCAGCGTCACCAGCCAGAGGGGCGGAGCAAACCGGTGCTGGACAAGTCCCATGACGATCGAAAGAAAAAGGTAGAAAATGCTGGCCCCGGCCACGGCACCACCGCGGTTGAAGTCGATGGCCACCCCGTTCAGTTCCTCGATCCGGCCAAGAAAGGTATTGGCGGTGATGTCGACAAACGCCACGATCACATAAATCAGCGCGATCCAGATGAAGAGCATGATCGAGATCCACGCGCGACGGCCAATGTTTTCCCGAACGATTTCCGCCACCGATCGGGCGTCATGTCGCACCGAGGCCACCAGCGCCGACAGGTCGTGCACCCCACCGATGAAGATGACGCCAATGGTGATCCAGAGAATGCATGGTAACCAGCCGAACGACTGGCATGCCAGGATCGGACCGGCGATGGGCCCGGCCGCCGCGATCGCGGCAAAATGTTGACTCAGGAGATAGAAAGGGCGGGTGGGGATGAAGTCGCGCCCGTCATTGTGGCGCACCGCAGGAGTTTCGCGGCGGTCGTTCAGGCCAAACTGCCGGGCGACCAGCCGCCCGTACAGCCGATAGCCGACCACCAGCACGGTGAGCACGACGACGGCCAGCAGTGGAAGCGTCATGGCGGGAGATCCTACGGAAGCATCGGTCGGTGTCAAGGTGGGCGAGCGCTCTTCGCCAGGGAAGATCTAATCGGCTCCCGGTAAATGCGAGCCACCTCGGGAACCATGCGCCGGTCGGAGCCTGGATACTGTTTCGAATACAGGAGCCTGGAACTCGGTCCAGACCGAGTTTGGTGCAGGAAATCTGATGGGATCAGATTTGGTTTAACTGCGGGTACTGGTTTCGAAACGGACTATTCATGCCCGCCGGGCCAATCACCTGCGCAGTCCCACCCTACTTGTACGCAATCCCCGCGCTGGCCGGCCCGTGCAGGTGAATCACCTCGAAGCGCGTGAAGCCGGCTTCCTGGCACCAGGAAAAGAAGTCGGCGGCGGTGTAGTCGAAGGCGTCGCCGAATTCGATCAGCATATTCAATGACATCATGAGGCCGAACACGTTTTCGCGCCGGGCGTCGTCGATCAGCGCCTCGATCACGACAAGCGCGCCGCCTTTTGGCAGGGCGTCGTAGGCGGCCTTGATCAACTGTTTCTTCTTTGGCAAATCCCAGTCGTGCAGGATCATTCCCATCGTGATGACATCGGCCATCGGCAGGGGGTCGGCAAAGAAATCGATGGCCCGGGCCGACACGCGCTCCGAGAGGCCGGCCGCCGCAATTTTCTTTTCGGCAATCGCCGTAACTTCCGGAAGATCGGCGGACAGGCACTTGAGATGGGGATGTCGCGCGGCCACGAGGCAACTGAGTTGCCCGCTGGCGCCGCCGACGTCGCAGAGTGTGCGGTACTTCGAGAAGTCGAACTTCTCGGCAAGTGCCTGGAAGTTCACCGCGGAGATGCCGCTCATCGCGTCCAGAAACTGTTCCAGACGCTTTGGTGAACTGTACAGCTCCGCGAACATGGGTGCTCCGGTATGCCGGATCTCGTTCTGGGGTTTGCCGGTTCGAAGCGCCTCGGTCAGATCGCCCCAGAAGCCGTACAGGCGAGAGTTGACCATCTCAAGAAATCCACCCATGTACGACGGCTTGGCCGTGTCGAGAAAGGTACCCGACTCCTCCGAATTTCGATACTGGGCTGTCGGCCCGTCGCCGTCGCGCTCGAGAAATTTCATTGCGACCAGGGCATCGAAGAAGTCCGGATTTGAACGGGCATGCAGCCCGAGCGCGTGCCGTAATTCCTCACCGGTCATTTTTTTCGTGCCGAGCGTCGTGAACAGGTCCAGTTCCATGGCTGACAGCAACGTCTTGGCCGGCCAGAAGGCCATGGCCGTCTGCATGATGCGATCGGGCGTGACGGGGGTCATCGGTTCAGGCTCCCTGGGATTGGAATTGTGGTATCGACTGTCGGTCCCGGCCGATGGAACTTCGCTGGCCGGGATCAGCTGGTGATTAGAAACGCCAGGGCGCCTTGGAACGGCCCACCGTTCCGTGCTCTTCCATGAGCGATGCGAACTGTCCCCAGGTCAGGCGCCGCTTGTTGGCCACGAGTCCCCCCGGAAGCCATTCCAGATTGCCCCGGCTGACCACCAGCGTCCCCAGCTTTTCAGTGCCCGATTTGACGAAGATCTCGAAATCCTTCGGCCCGACAACGGCCGAATCTATCTTGACTCTCACTTCGTTGGCCATGTCGAGCTCCTTGGAAGATGGGAAGGGGGTCAACCACGGCAACGAGGCACCCGGAAATTCCGGAGCTTCATGCGGTTCCGGGGCCATTCTAACCCAATATCGGCCTCCCCGCCGGGCTTCCGACCTGTCCGCCCGACCTTCCTAACCCAGAGTCTCCATCAGCCACCCTTGCGGAACCGACCCCTGCGTCAGCATCCAGCGATGGAATTGCTTGAGCGTGCCTCCGGGATTCATTGCCATCCAGGCATCGCGCAAGGCCAGGGTTTTCCCCTTGCCCAGCAGATAGCTCATCGGTGTGCCGGGACTCTGGGTGTACCAGTTCAGCTCGGTCCTGGCCCTCATGGGTGTGAAGCCAACTTCCTTCTGCAGCATCAGGACGGCCTCGTCGACGGTCATCTCTCCCGACTGGACACTGGAATCGATGACGATACGGCACGCGCGCCAGAGCTGATCGTTCAGGTAGCCGAGTTCGTACACCTTGCTGGGATACCAGCCGAGTTCAACCATCAGTTGTTCGCAATACAGGGTCCAACCTTCCATGAAAATGATGTGGTCGGCCAGCTTGCGAATCAGCGAGGGGGCCTGGTTGGCCCAGCAGAGCTGCACGTGGTGACCGGGATAGGCTTCGTGCGCACAGGTTGGATCCACCGGAAAGTGCTGGGCCACGTTGGCCAGATATTCGGCCTTCGGCAGGGACTTCGGCGGGTCACTGACGTAAAAGATGCCGACCTGGCGCTTGTCCAGCGGGCCCGGGGCCGAGTAGGCCGCGGTTGGCAGCATCGGGCGCAGAAAGGATGGCGTCGAGATGACATCGCATGACTCGCCCGGAGGCAGATCGAGGATCCCTTCATTCACGAGGCGATCCCGTAGCTCGAACGTGACACGCTGGTATTCGGCCAGCATGTCGGGTCCGGTTTCGGCCCAGCGACGATTCTCGCGGTCGATGATCTGGCCCGGCGTGGCATCGGGATCAATCTCCTTTGCCAGGCGGCCCTGGGCGGCCTTCAGCTCTTTGATTTGCTTCCGGCCGTACTCGCGCACCTCGTCGATGCTGTCGGAAAGTCCATGGTTATACCGGATCATGTCGGTTAGAGCCGCCCGACCGATGGCCGGGTCGGTGGAGAGCTTCTTGTCCCTTAGTTCCTTCAGCCATGAGCCGTACATCTCCAGCGCCGGTGCCGCCTGGCTCACCGCCGCATCAAGGCGCGAGGCCAGCCCGGGGTGCTTTTCCTTGACACCGTCGGCCAACTCCTTGAGGAACGGAGCACCGCCGTCAGCGGCTTCAATGCCGACGTCCACCCACAGGGCCACCGGGTCGTCGAGGCGCGAGATCACGGCATCGAGGTAGGCGGGCACTTGTTCCATGCGCGCGATCATCGCCTCGGCTGTTTCTTTCGAATCGACATCGCGGCGCATGAGGAGGTAAAAGAGGCTGGTCACGACCGAGTCGGCCGGTTCAGCCGGATTGCGGCGCCAGTTTCTTATCGTGCCGATGTTGAGGATGGCGACGCGAAGCTGGGCCTCGAATTCCTTGCGATCGAGCACTTCATCGTGTCCGGCGTCGGCGACCGGAGCGGGAATGGCCTCGAGCTGCGTCAGCGTCTGGCGCGCGTCCGCGAGGGCGTCTTCCATGAGGCCGGCATCGGGGGTTTCGAGACGGGCGTCGTATTCGGTCAGGCCGACGATCGAGCCGATCGAGGGAAACCGGTCCCAGTTGCGGCGATGGTAGGACTCGGCCAGTGCTGTCAGCCGGTCGTGATTCGGCGAATTCGGCATCATCTCTCCTTGGCCGTTCGACGGCCGGGGCGACAGATCAGGGATTCAGGAATCGGGCCAGCCAGGCGTGCACTTCGCCATACCAGTGGCGTGAGTTCCGCGGCTGAAGGATCCAGTGATTTTCGTCGGGATAGGACACCAGGCGGGCCGGGACTCCCTTGGCCTTGAGCACTCCGTACACTTCCAGCCCCTGTGTGGCCGGAACACGATAGTCGTTATCGCCATGCAGGACCAGCATGGGGGAGTTGAACCCGCTCGCGAATCGGGCGGGACTTGCTCGGTCGATGTTCTCGATCCCGTTCCACGGCTCACCGCCATACGCCATGGCCCGGCCCTGGCTGACGTCGCTGGCGTACTGGGCGTGCAGGTCGTATACACCGGCGTGATTCACCAGGCACGCAAAGCGATCAGTGTGACCGGCGATCCAGGTGACCAGGTAGCCGCCGTAAGAGCCGCCGGCGGCGGCCATCCGCCCTTCGTCAATGAATCCGAGTTTGAGGATCTCGTCGGTGGCCGCCATGATATCCGCGAACGGTTTCGTCGGATGATCCCCCGTGATCGATGCGGCAAATGCCTGGCCCCAGGATGTCGAGCCGTGGAAGTTGACCATGGCCACGACGTAGCCGGGAGCCGCGAACAGGTGGCCGTTCCAGCGCCAGTGAAACTGATCACCGGATATGCCATGCGGGCCGCCGTGGATGACGTGGACCAGCGGGTATTTCTTCGATGGATCGAAGCCGGGCGGATAAATGAGATACATCTGCACCGGGGCGCCATCGGCGCCCTGGAACGTGTTCGCCTCGACCCGGCCGAAATCGAGCGCAGAAAGCCGCTCGTCATTGAAGCAGGTCCGCTTCCGGGGAGTCCCGCCGGGCTTGTCCAGGACATGCAGCTCGACCGGATGGGAGTGGTCCTGATACTGATACCAGAGCCGCCCGTCCCGGGCCGGCGCCGCGCCGCTGACCACGCCACCCTTGACGAGGATCGTCGGTTCGCCCGTCGGTCGGGGCGGCATCGTGAAGAGGGCCTGTCGCCCCTCCTGTTCGGCCGTGATCCAGATGCTGCTGCCGTCGGGGTGCCAGTCCCAGCCGGCGAGCGAGCGATCCCACTCTTCCGTCAGCACTTCATGCCGTCCCGTAGTCACGTCATAGCGCGCCAGGCGCACGCGATCAGCATAGAAGTAGAGATCGGTGTCGCGGCCGTAAAGGATTGAGGCCCCGTCAGGGGAGTAGCGAGGCTTCACGTCGTTGCCGGGGTTGTCCTTCGTGATATTGGTGAGGACGCCTCCGCGCAGGATGCCGTCGGCATCTCGCGAGAGCTTGACGACAAACAGATCCCAGTTCAGGACCTGGTGCGGCGCCAGGCTTGAGTCAGCCGAGAAGACCAGTTCCGAACCGTCGGGGGCCAGGTCGTACTGGCCGTTCGGCTCCATGAAGTCGAACCAGTGGGTCGAATCGGGCGTCAGGTCGGAGAGGACGCGCGACTCGATGTCGATGGCGAAGAGATGGGGCACCTCGCCGCCGGTGAGCCAGCGATCCCAGAAGCGGAAGACACGGTCTTCGGTGACGCGGGCTTTGACGGTCTCCTGCTCGCGGGTTGCCAGAAGGCGGCGGGTGTTGGCGATGGTCTCGGGCTCGGGGGGTGCTGATTCAGTCGGCGCGGTCGTCGTGGCGGTTGGTGGAGTTCCGGTGGTGATGGGGGCTTTGGCGTCCGGCACTGGCGTGGCCAGTGCCGGCTTCAATTGGTGGATGACGGGAGACACCAGCAACACCCGCGTGCCATCCGGAAACCATTTCGGGTCGCCTGCGCCGAGCGGCAGATCGGTCAATTTCTCCGCTTCGCCGCCGCCGAGCGGCATCCGGTAGATTTGCGGCTTCTCGCCGTCCTTGCGACGGACGAATGCCAGCCATTGGCCGTCCGGTGAAAAGGCTGGCTGGTCGCTTGAGACATCCGACGCCGTTAACGGCGTCGGAGGCAAATCAACCGCCGGTATGCGCCAGAGGCGTGTCCGCCCCTTGTTGGCCGCCATGTCGTACGTCGTGACCGGCACGACGGCGAAGCTGCCGTCCGGCGCAGGGGTCGGCACGCCGACCCGCGCCATGGCCCAGAGGTCTTCGCTGGTGATCGGCCGATTGGTCTTTGGGTCGGACATCGAATGGGCCCTCAAGGATTGTCGCGTTGACGCCGGGCATGTGAAAGTCAGGCTCCGGCACGCGCCGGTTCGCTGACCATGACGGGCGCGGGGTGTCCGGCCGGCACCACCTCATCGTCTTCGATTCGCTTCAGGCGCGTGAAGCGGGCCATCAGGGTGTACACGACCGGCACCACCACCAGGGTGAGAAAGGTCGAGAATATCATTCCGCCGACGATGGCAATGCCCAGCGGCTGGCGGGCCTCGCCGCCGGCGCCGATGCCGACGGCGATCGGCAGGATGCCGAAGATCGTGGCAAAGCTGGTCATGAGAATCGGTCGGAGCCGGATTCGAGAGGCTTCCTGCGTGGCATCAATCACGCTCATTCCACGCAATCGGAGCTGGTTGGCAAACTCCACGATCAGGATGGCATTTTTGGTCACGAGTCCCACCAGCATGATCAGACCGATCTGGCTGTAGATGTTCAGGCTCTGCCCGAAGATGAAAAGTGAGATCAGCGCACCGACAACGGCCAGCGGCACGGACAGGAGAATCGTCAGCGGGTGGATGAAGCTCTCGAACTGCGCCGCCAGCACCAGGAAAATGAAGGCGATGGCCAGGATGAACATGAAGTAGAGGCGGTTCGATGACTCGCGGAACTCGCGCGACTGTCCACCCAGATCGGTCTTGATGCCCGGCGGCAGGTGCTCCAGGGCAATCCGGTCGAGGTCGTCGAGCGCCGTGCCCAGCGCCACGCCCGGTGCCAGGTTGGCCGTGATCGTGGCGGCGCGGACACGGTTGAAGTGATTCAATTCTTTCGGCGTCACCGACTCCCGCACCGTGACGACATTGGCCAGTTGAACCATGCCGGCCGGCCCCCGCACGTACACCTGCTCGATCTTGTCCGGCGTCGAACGATCCGACGGCTTCATCTGGATGATGACGTCGTATTGCTTGCTGCCGCGCTTGAAGTTGGTCACGGCGCGGCCGCCAAGCAGCGTCTCGAGCGTCAGGCCGATTTCGGTGACCGACACGCCCAGCTGGGCGGCGCGCTCGCGATCGATGTCGATATCGAGCTCCGGTTTGTTGAGCCGGAGGTCTGAATCCAGATTGATGAGATAACCGAGCTTCTGCCCCTCGGCCATCATGGCCCGAATGCCCACCTGCAGTTCGTCGTAGCTGTCGCCGAGCAGGATGTACTCGATGGGGCTCGACGAAAAGCCACCGCCCAGGCTGGGGGGGTTGATGAGGAAGGCCAGAACCCCCGGGATACCGAGCATCTGCGGAAAAAGCTCCTGCACGATCTGTTGCTGACTTTTTTCCCGTTCCTTGCGGTCTTTCAAGTTCAGGAAGATGAAACCGTTGGTCACCCGTCCCGGACCACCGAATCCGAGTCCGGTTGCGGTGAAAAGGCCCTCCCGTTCCGGAATTTTCAGCAGGATGGCCTCGGCCTGTCGCATGTAGCGATCCGTATACTCGAGCGTGGCCCCCTCGGGCGCGAGGACAATGCCGAAGGCGGTACCGCGATCTTCCGTCGGCACCAGTTCGCGTGGGAGCATCCGGAAGATGAATCCGGCTCCGACCATGAGGGCCACGGCGGCCAGGAGGACCAGCCCCCGATGCCTCAGGGCGAAACCGATCGTGGCGGCATAACTGGCGTCCAGGCCGCGGAAAAAGCGCTCGAGCGCCTTGCCCACCCCCGACTTTGGTGCCGAGTGCGGCTGCAACATCCGGGAACTGAGCATCGGCGTGAATGTCAGCGCCACGAGGCCCGAGATGGCCACCGAGGCGGCCACGCAGGTGCCGAACTCATTGAAGAGGCGGCCCACCGAACCCTGGAGAAAGGCTACCGGCACGAACACGGCCACGAGCGCGACGGTCGTTGAAATAACCGCGAAGCCGATTTCGTGCGATCCATCAATGGCCGCCTGCCAGCGGCTCTTTCCCATCTCCATGTGCCGGTAGATGTTCTCGAGCACCACGATGGCATCATCGACAACGAGGCCGATGGCCAGGACCAGCGCCAGCAGGGTCAGGATGTTGATGGTGAAACCGAGGAAGTAGGCCACCGCGAAGGTGCCGATGATCGAGGTCGGAATTGCCAGTGTCGGGATGATGGTGGCCCGGAAACTGCGAAGGAAGAAGAGGATGACCAGGACGACGAGCCCGATCGCAATCAGGAGTGTCTGGCCGACTTCTGATATCGACTCGCGGATATACTCCGACGAATCGAATGCCACCTCGATCTTCATGCCGGCCGGCACACGGGTCTGCAGCGCCGGAATGGCCTTGAAAATCTCGTCGGCTACGTCGATCGTGGAGGCTTTCGATTTCTTGATGATGCCGAGGCCGATGGCCTGCTGGCCGTTGTAGCGGGTTTCGGTCCGCTCGTCCTCGGCGCCGACGGCCACCGTGGCCACGTCCGAAAGGCGGACGAGGATATCGGCCTCCTGCTTGACGATGATGGCTGCGAACTCCTCCGGCGTGGACAGATCGCCGCGGGTACGCACGGAAAACTCGCGCGCACTCCCCTCGACGCGGCCGCCGGGAATTTCCGCATTTCCCTCGCTGATGGCGTCCTCGATGTCGCTCGTGGTCAGACCGTGGGCGGCCATCCGGTCCGCGTCCAGCCAGACACGCATGGCGTACCGGCGTTCCCCGCCGATGAAGACCGCGCCGACGCCCGGCAGTCGCTGGATGCGCTCCTTGAGGACCAGGTCGGCCGTCTCTGACATCTCAAGCGTCGAATGCCGGTCACTGGAAAGTGCCAGCCAGATGATCGGTTGGGCGTTGGTGTCGACCTTGGCCACCACCGGGTCCTCGGCCTCGCGCGGCAGTTCGCCACGAACGCGGCTGATCCGATCGCGCACGTCGTTGGTGGCCTCGTCGACATTACGGTTCAGCTCGAACTCGACGGTGATCGAGGACCCCTGCTCCTGGCTGGAGCTGGTAATCGTCTTGACCCCTTCGAGCGTGGCGAGCTGTTCCTCGATGATGTCCGTTATCTCGGTCTCGATGACCGACGGGGAGGCGCCGCGATAGTAGGTGTTGATCGAGACGATCGGCGGATCGATGTCGGGATACTCGCGGACAGGCAGGCGCAGGAACGAGATGACCCCGAAAAGGATGATCGCCAGCGACAGCACCGTGGCGAAGACCGGCCGGCGGATCGAGTTCTCGGAGATTTTCATGTCAGTGGCCTCCGCCTGGCGGTGCCGCGGCGGGCGCGCCTCCAGCCATCACGGGAACCACCTTCGCGCCGGGAAAGAGCTTCTGGTGGCCGGAGCTCACGACGCGTGCGCCCGGCGTGAGCCCTTCAATTATCTCGACCGCGCCAGCCGTGCGTGTTCCCAGGCGGACCGGCGTCTGCACGACGGTGCTGTCCGGATTGAGG
>Ga0163150_10008712_pt1 | contig 11459 bp, 12 predicted proteins | sample OliLakLV19P2IB_FD_148628 | JGI IMG/M metagenome (GOLD analysis project Ga0163150, IMG submission 148628) | Freshwater microbial mat bacterial communities from Lake Vanda, McMurdo Dry Valleys, Antarctica - Oligotrophic Lake LV.19.P2.IB | ecosystem: Environmental > Aquatic > Freshwater > Lake >...
GTTGACGGTAGCGCGGGGCGAAGCGCCATATTCCAGCAGCGGCGCGAGGTCTTTCATGCCGCTTGCCGCTGGGTCTCGCGTAGCGAAAATGATGTCGAGGATATATTCCTTGATTTTGTCATCGACATAAATGCTCGTTACGACTGACCGCGCATGACGAATCGCATCTGGCCCAATTACAGGCGCGGGTGGCGCGGGACGTTCTCCCGCCATACGCTCCATGATTTCGCGTTCTTCAACGCGAGTGGGATAGCCGACGATCACCTTGAGCATGAAACGGTCTAACTGCGCTTCCGGCAGCGGATAGGTACCTTCCTGCTCGATGGGGTTCTGCGTCGCCAGCACGAGAAATGGGTCTTGCAATGGATGAGTCTGATCGCCAAGCGTGACCTGTCGTTCTTCCATCGCTTCCAACAGCGCCGATTGAACCTTCGCTGGAGCGCGGTTGATCTCGTCCGCCAGCACGATGTTGCTGAAAATCGGGCCGGGTCGCGGCGTAAATTCGCCCGTGCGCGGGTTATAAATCTGTGTGCCGATCAAGTCCGCTGGCAGCAAATCGGGCGTGAACTGGATACGCTGAAACTGCACGTTGATCGTTGAGGCCAGTGTTCGCACGGCCAGCGTTTTCGCCAAACCCGGCACACCTTCGATCAAGATATGCCCGTTGGCTAACAGCGCCACCATCAAACGGTTCACCAGCCGCTCTTGGCCGACGATAACGTGGCCGATCTCGGACAATACCGCTTGTATAAAACCGGACTCGCGCTGTATGCGTTCGTTTAACTGTTGTATAGAACTCATAATTCCCTGCGGTATCGTAAAAACGCGAACATTGTACCGCATTCTAGCGCCGAATCTAGACGCCGTACACCGAGCGTATGGCGCTGCTCATCTCGGATGAGACTTCCGATAGAGTCAGGAGCGGGTATAATCATCCTACTATACCGTGAGGTGTTCCGCCCAATCGGGACGCATCCGGCGTTCATTTGGAGGCAGTGTGTTTACCAATCCTCGAACTCGAAGCATCATAATCTATGCCTTCATCGGCTTGATGATTATCGCTATCTTTCTGGGTGTCAGCAGCGGCAGCTCGGATTCCAGCGGCATGAAGTTCAGCGACCTTGTGCGCTCGATTCAGAACGGCGAAGTGGCCAGCATTCGCGTCGTCGGAGATGAATTGATCGTCACATTCAATAACAATGCCCGCGCCACCACCAACAAAAGCCCCGAAGGAACAGCTCAGGAACAGCTCGCACAGCTAGGCGTCACCCGCGCCGAACTCGAAAATATTGATTGGGAGTTCCAACAGCCAAGCAACTGGCCGGCAATCGGCTTTAGCGTCATCACTACCCTGCTGCCGATTCTGCTCATCGGCGGGCTGATCTTCTTCATGCTGCGTCAGGCACAGGGCACGAATAATCAAGCACTGTCGTTCGGCAAAAGCCGTGCGCGCATGTTCAGTGGAGACCGCCCTACCGTCACCTTTGAAGATGTCGCCGGAGCAGACGAAGCCAAGCAAGAACTGGTTGAAGTCGTCGAGTTTTTGAAAGAGCCGGAGAAGTTTATACAGCTTGGAGCGCGTATTCCGAAGGGAGTGTTGCTCGTCGGCAGTCCCGGCACGGGCAAAACGCTGCTCTCCAAAGCCGTCGCAGGCGAGGCCGGTGTGCCTTTCTTTAGCATTTCCGGCTCGGAATTTGTTGAGATGTTCGTCGGCGTCGGCGCATCTCGCGTCCGCGACCTTTTCGATCAAGCCAAGCGCCACAGCCCGTGCATCATCTTCGTGGATGAGATCGACGCCGTAGGCCGTCAGCGCGGAGCAGGACTCGGCGGCAGCCATGACGAACGTGAACAAACGCTCAACCAGATTCTCGTCGAGATGGATGGTTTCGACACCGACACCAACGTCATCGTGTTAGCAGCCACCAACCGACCTGACATCCTTGACCCTGCGCTGCTGCGACCCGGACGTTTTGACCGCCGCGTGGTGCTAGATCGCCCCGACGTGCGTGGACGCGAGTCGATCATCATGGTACATGTGAAGGGCAAGCCATTAGCATCCGACGTTGACCTCAAGACGCTGGCCAAAGCCACTCCCGGCTTTGTCGGTGCTGATTTGGAGAACATGGTCAACGAGGCAGCGATCTTGGCTGCCCGCAAGAACAAAAAGACCGTCAGCGAACATGATTTTCACGAAGCAATCGAGCGTATTTTGCTGGGGCCAGAGCGTCGCAGCCGCGTCATCAACAAGGAAGAACAGCGCATCACCGCCTACCATGAAGCCGGTCATGCCGTCATCGGTCACCTGCTGCCCAACAGCGATCCCGTGCGTAAAGTGACCATTATCCCGCGTGGCATGAGCGGCGGCTCAACGTTGTTTCTGCCAGAAGAAGAGCTGTCATATGTCAGTCGTTCGCGCATGAAAGACATGATCGTAGTCGCGCTTGGTGGGCGCGCCGCCGAAGAGATCGTTTTGGGCGAAATCACGACAGGCGCGGCCAGCGACCTCGAACGAGTGACGCGCCTCGCCCGTGCGATGGTTACGCGCTTCGGCATGAGTGACAAGCTCGGCCCGATGATGTTCGGGCAAAAAGACGAGATGATCTTCTTAGGGCGAGAGATTTCGGAGCAGCGCGACTACAGTGAAGCCGTCGCGGAAGAAATCGACACAGAGGTTCGCACTATCGTCAACGATGCCTACGACGCAGCGCGCCGAATTTTGAGAGAAAATCACGCGGCACTCGAAACGGTTGCACAGCGCTTGCTCGAAATCGAAACGCTGGATGCCGATGAGTTTCTCACACTCATGGGCGAAGATGTGCCACCGCGCCCAACGGAGAAACCGTCCAGTTTTCCGCCGTCGGAAACACCGCTGCCGGATAATCGCACCAGCAGTGACCGGCCATCGCTAGGTGCGGCACCAAGCCCCGCCTAAACTCGTAGGGGCGTTCAATTGAACGCCCTTCTTCTCTTATCTTCCCAAAAACGTGCAGAAATTCACTGCTTCTGGCGTACCGCAGGTTGATAACGTCGAGGCGGCAATCAGCACCAATCCGCCGCAGCCGATCACCAGTCCAATCACCACCGCGCAGCCGCACCAAGACATCGGCCCGCCGCTGACGACATCCATCAGTACGCCGCCTAAGCTGCCGACTGTGCCTAACGCCCCGCCGACAAGCTGTAACCCGAACATCAATATGATCCCGCCAATGCACAGTCCACCGCACACCAGCGCTATAGTCAACGCTGAATTGCCATCGATATTTTGCAAGAACTCCATGCTGCCGCTCCCGCCCTTTTACAACGGGCAATCCCCTTGCGCTGTGCTGAGTGGTGTATAGCGTCCCGCTTCACTGGGGCGCGCATAACATTCACAGTAGCCAGTGGAGTTTGCCGAACCTTGCCAGAATATAAAGCTCACGTTCGTCTGCACACAAACCTGATTATCGTCACCGCCCGCGCCGGAGTGCAGCGATGCGTTCGAGATACCAAGCCCGCGTTCTCGCGCTTCCATCACCAACCAGATTCGCAATTCATGGCCCGGTACGTCGCTGTGTTGGATAACGATCTGACTCTGAATCACCAGCGCGATAGCCACCAGCGGCAGCAGCAGGCAGATTCCCCAGAATATGAGTCCGACGATGCAGCCAACACGCCCTAATCGACCTCTACGCCAATAGGGAACAAACGCTCCGCTATTCACCGCACTTCGCTCTTCGCTAAGATCACCATAGTCCGGCAGCAAATCGGTTTCCGTGCCGTCGTTGATTCGCGTTTCGTCATCCTGTTCGGACATTCGATTTCACAGTCCATTCATCTGTTAGGCGATTAGCATAACACCCCGATTAACGCTCTACCATAGGCCAGAGTACGCTCAAGCCTCGGCAAAACGCAGCACCATCTTGTCGGCATCGTTGTAACTGATATGCACGAACAACGGCGCATCTGTCCGCCCCATCGCCAGCATACGCGGCAGCAGAATCGGCAGGTCTTCGATCAGATCGAGTTCGCCCACATGCGCCTGCGGAAACCAGTCGAGCGTCCCCTCATCGCTGTCGACAAACGCTCGATCATCGCTCACCGCTGAAAACTGGAACAGCAGCACCCCCGTCGCTGCTCCCGCGTCGATGCTGTAAACGGATCGCAGCCGGACATCACGCACGGTTAGTCCGGTTTCTTCAAAGACTTCACGCCGAACGCCCGTGAGCACATCCTCATCACGCTCGATATGCCCGCCCACACCATCGTACTGATTCGGGAACACCCGTTTGTGCGCGCCGCGTTTGAGCAGCAGCACATCGTCGCCGTTGGTGACGAAACACACCGCACGCGGGATCATCAGCCAGCGCCCCTCAACCGCATCCGCGCCCTGTTCTTTTGCGCCCATAATTCCCTCTCAACTAAAATTCGTCTTGGCGTTCTTGGCGGTTCAGTCGTTTTATCCCGCGTTGCCACCAATATCCGTTCGTGCTACTCTCGTAAGCACTGCTGTGAACTGCTCAATAGGACAACCGCTGAGGTTTTGTAAACCATGATGCAGCCCGGCCAAAACAGCGCACCTACGCCCGATCTACGCATCGTCGCCACATCCCAGTTGCGCGCTCACGAACAACACGACTCGCAGCGCTCAGAACCATTGATGGAGCGTTTGCAAGACGACGACTGCGTAATTAACCCGCCCATCGTCGCACCAATGGATAACGACAGTTACGTGATTCTCGACGGTGCGAACCGCTGCTTTGCCTTCTCGAATCTCGGCTACTCGCACATTATCGTTCAGGTCGTTACCTATGACAGCAGCTATGTCGATTTACAAACGTGGCGACATATCGTCAGCGGTTGGAACATCAACACCTTTTTGAGCGAACTTCGCCGCTTGCCGAACGTCAGTGTCGAGCAAGGCAGCGAAGCCTACGCGCTGGCGCATCTCATTTTGCGCGACGGGCGAACCATCTCGCTGCTGACTCAATCCACCGAAGTTCACGAGCGCAATCACGCCCTGCGCGATGTCGTCAGCGTCTATCAACGCAGCGCCAACCTTTTCCGTACCGCCAGCAGTGAGCCAGAATGGTCGCTGTACCCCGAAGCGATTGCGCTGGTCGTCTTCCCGCCCTACCAGCCCGCCGATATCATCGCCGCCGCTCGCCACGAAGCCTTTATCCCGCCCGGAATCAGCCGCCACATTATTCACGGGCGCGCACTGCGCGTCAATTACCCGCTGGAACTCCTGCGCGACGAAAGCATTTCGCTGGTGGATAAAAACGCTGAACTACAACACTGGCTGCAAGACAAACTCTCGCGGCGGCAGGTGCGTTACTACGCCGAAGCGACCTATCAATTTGACGAATGAAAGAGGATTTTCGCCCCATGCCCCAAACGATTGATCAAGCACTCGCCGCCGCCAAACTCTACAGCGATGGACAGCAGTACATCTTAGCGCGGCTGCCCCTCGCGGCGATCACCGCCGCCGCTAGTGTAATCGCTGAAATGAGCGAACCATTTGCCGCGCTCATCGTTGATAAGGACGAGGTAAGCCTGCTGATTCCCGAAGTTGCTCTAGCCGACTTTGCACGTCGTCTGCCCGGTCACACAGCCAGCCCGGACAAGCTGCGCCTCATCACCTTCGATGTCGTACTCGAACCAACGCTTGTGGGCTTTATGGCCCGCATCACCGCCGCTCTTGCCGCCGCCAACGTGACCGTATTCCCCTATGCCGCCTACAGCCGCGATCATCTTTTCGTTCCAGCAGCCCAATACGACAGCGCCATCGCCGCCTTGAAAAAGCTCGGCGCTCGTTAGCGCTGGCTGTTTTGTCGAATCCACGCCTGAATATGACCTTCGTGCAGCGCATAGTGGTCATAGGTATTGTTGTTCAACACGCCTGCCACCGAATCGCCTAAGATACGTTCGAGTTCGTTATCCGGCTCGAACGCGCTCTCAGGCAGTGATTGAACCGTCACCAGCACTTGATCGTAAGCCCGTTCGAAATCCGTCAACACTTCGGCTGGCGAACGATCTCGATAATGCGCGACTGACCCCGCATTGATTTCGTCCTCGTGCCGTGCATCATAGTCGAACTGCCGCCCCGCAAGCGCGGCTTTGATTTCGTGAGTTGGGAAGCGCGTCCAATGAACGAGGTGCGCCAGTATATCTTTCACCGACCACGTACCGAGCGCCCCGGCTTCGATCATCTGCGCCGGAGTGAGTTCCGCTACCGTTGCCACCAGCCGATTGTGTTCTCGATCAAGCCGTTGCAAAATCTCCGCACGGCTGAGGCGTTCATCCATTTCCATTGACGAGTTCCCTCACGCAGCTTTTTAACTATCGCAGTCCATAGGATACCCGTATAATTGCGACTATGGACATCCCAATTTTCCCCACCGACGAAGCACCACAATCACGAGATAACGTTCGCATCGAGCAAGTCGAGGTACAGCCGTATCGTGACCGCCGCCGCATCTTCATTCATCTGAAAGTGACGGCGTTTTTAGAACGTCCCAATCTGCTGATTGTTGCACACGACATGGACGATAACATCGTCAGCGAACTCGACATCATCGAAACCATGCACCACGACATGGAATTTACGATGCACCTGCGTAACCTTGTCACGCCCGATCCGGCAGGCATCTATTCGCTGTCCGTCGATCTATTCTACGAAACGCGCAACCCGCCGATTGACCGCCATATCGAATCGTTTGAAATCCCGGAAGCAGAACCTGAAGACACAGGGCAGCATGAATAATCCGAGCGGCATCCTGTGGCTGACGGACGAGCAAGCGCAAGCGATCACGCGCCACGCCCGCGACGAAGCCCCCCGCGAAGCCTGCGGCTTGATCGCTGGTGTTGGTTCGCAAGCGCGCCGCATCTTCCCGATTCCTAACGTCGCAGAATGCCCTAATGAAGCCTATCGCATGGACGGAGCGGCCTTCGTTCGCGCCTTTTATGAGTTCGAAGCAGCGGGACTCTCGCTGATCGGTATCTATCATTCGCACCCGTCCAGCGATCCTATTCCGTCGCCAGTCGATATAGCACAGGCCGCTTATCCCGATGTGCCCTATCTGATCGTCGGCCTTAAGCATAATGAGCCGCGTCTCGCAGCGTGGCAAATCGGGCGTGGCCGCGTCGATGCGCTTGATCTACAAATCACGCCGGACGGAATTGCGCCGCTGTATCCAACTGAGCCTGAACACCTACCGTTATCACCCGCGCAGCGAGCCGCCATCCTCGCCAGCGCGTTAATTGCTCTCACACTGATGCTGGTGATGGCGTTATCACTGCTCCCCTCGCCGCACATGGCGACGATAGGGCGCTAACAGGAGTCCGTTTCAAAGTTATGCTGGAAGCAAACGTCTTTAACATCATCCGCTTCGGTCTGATTGGTATCCTCATTGGCGGTGTCTTGAACGTGCTTGCCGACGATTTACCCCACTATCGTCGCCCGCGCTTGCCCCATTATCCCGATGGCACCTTACGCCCGATCAGTGCGTGGTTCGGCCTCAGCGCTTTTCTACTTGGTAGACGCACCTCACCCAGTGGCACAAAGCTCTCGTGGCGTTACCCACTCACCGAACTCCTCAGCGCAGTCGCCATGATTGTCGTGCTGGTGAACGTGGTCGCGGAAGACCCTGCCATGCCGCCGCTGCACATGTACTTTTTGCTGTTCTACATGGCCGTTTTCGTGCTGATTACGGTCATCGACATCGAACACAAACTGATTCTGTTCTCTGTCATCATCCCATCATGTATCGTCGCGCTGCTCGATTCACTGCTAACGCCAACACCCTACGGCCCCGGCCTCGTTGACGCGCTGCTTGGCGGCGCGCTTGGTTTCGGCGTTTTCTTTCTGCTGTACCTCGGCGGCTATCTGTTCACCTACGTGATGGCCAAAGCGCGTGGAATCGAACTAAACGAAGTCGCCTTCGGTTACGGTGACGTGATGCTGGCGACTCTCAGCGGCCTGATTCTTGGCTGGCAACCGTTGATCTTCGCCATGTTCATCACGATTTTTGTGGGCGCGTTCGGGGCGTTTATCTACTTAGTGGCCGTGCGCGTCATGGGCAGCCGCTATACGATGTTTACAGCGCTGCCCTATGGCCCGTACATCGTCATCGGTACGATTATTATGCTGGTGTTCAGCGAAGCGGTCAGCGTTTTCCTACGTTAAGCGAGGGCGACAACCTCACGGGTGCGCTCGATCACGCCACCGCCGAGGCACACGTCGCCGTCATAAATCACCGCGCCCTGCCCCGCCGAAATGTCGCGCATGGGCATATCAAAAGTGATATGCATCCGGTCATCATCCAGCGGTTCGATGAGCGCGGGCATCGGCTTGGCCTTGTAGCGAATCTTTACCTCAGCGCGGAATGCTTCGGATGGTGTTTCGCCGCTCACCCAATTGACTCGTTTGGCCGTTAATTCGCTGCTGCCAAGTTCGTCGGCTGTACCTACGATGAGCGTATTACGCGCCGAATCCATGCCAAGCACGAACAGCGGTTCAGAGTATTGCACCCCAAGCCCTTTACGCTGACCGATGGTGTAGTTTGGCAAACCCTCGTGCGTACCGAGAATTTCCCCACTCCGGCGCATGATCGGCCCGGCGGACATCATCTCCGGCGCGTGTTCGTTCAGAAAGCGCCGATAGTTTCCATCACCGATAAAGCACAAATCTTGACTGTCTTTCTTGCTGGCCGTCGGCAAACCGAAGCGCTCCGCCAGTAAACGCACATCCGGCTTGGCATACTCGCCCACCGGAAACAGCGCGTGACTGAGCTGTTCCTGCCCCATTACGCTCAATACGTAGCTCTGATCTTTCGCGTCATCCAGCCCTTTCTTAAGCAAGAAGCGCCCGTCATCGCCCTGAGCGACACGCGCATAATGCCCCGTCGCCAGATAATCCGCGTCCAATGCCAGCGCGTTTCGCTGGAGATAATCAAAGCGAATGTGACGGTTACACTCCAAACACGGGTTGGGAGTAACGCCTTCGCGGTGCTGCTCGATGAAAAATGACACGATGGTGCTGCGGAACACGTCTTGCGTGTCCAGCACGTAAAACGGAATACCGAGCTTGTTGGCGATACGCCGCGCGTCGGACATCTGGTCAGGCGTACAGCAGCGATTATGCGCGCCGCCAGCCACCGTCGGCTCTGACCACAGGCGCATCATCATGCCAACTACGTCGTAGCCCTGCTCGACCAGCAGCGCCGCCGCAACAGAGCTGTCCACTCCACCGCTCATGGCCACAACCACTCGAATGTCTGCGTTATTGCCCACAATAAGCCTTACTTCCTGTCGAGGCTTTTACTCGAACCCCATCCCTCGAACCTTATCTAACGCCTAACCCTAACTGCTGAATCTTCTCCACCGACTCTGCCAGCACATCCACCGCGTAGTCGATGTCGTTGGCTGTCGTGCTGCGTCCAACCGTCAGGCGTAAGCTGCTGAGTGCATCCTCACGGCTGTAACCGAGCGCCAGCAATACATTAGACGGCTCAGGATTGCCCGTCTTACACGCCGAGCCACTGCTGGCCGCAATGCCCTTCATATCCAGATGCATGAGCAGCATATCGCTGTTGATGTCGTTGAAAATAAAACTCGCGTGAGTCGGCAACCGTCGTTCAGGGTGGCCGCTCAAACGCGCATCCGGCACACGCGTCAACACGCTGCCGATCAGCCGATCTCGCATCACCTGATAATGCTGCGTGTGCTGTTCAAGTTCGTCATAAGCTAATTTCAACGCATACGCCAACCCGACGATTCCCGGCGTATTCAGCGTTCCGGCACGGCGTCCGTTCTCGTGGCTGCCACCGCTCTGGCTCGGCACAAGGTCGATGCCTTCGCGCACATACAACGCGCCGACACCTTTCGGCCCGTAGAACTTATGCGCCGAAACGCTCATCATATCCACGCCGAGTGCCTGCACATCGAGCGTAAGCTGACCCGCAGCCTGTACGGCGTCCGTATGAAACAGAATGCCACGCTCTTTCGCGTGGGCCGCAAGCTGCGCGATAGGCTGAATCGTACCAATCTCGTTATTGGCGTACATAATGCTGGCTACCGTCGTGCTTTCGCCGCAAGCCGCCGCGAAATCCTCGACATCGACCAATCCATCGTGGTCAACAGGCAGCACCGTCATTTCAAATCCAGCTACATCGGCAAGCTGTTTCGCGGTTTTGCCAACGGCATCGTGTTCTAACGGCGTCGTGACGATATGCAGCCCCTTACCATGCCGACGCGCATCCCATGCCGCGCCGCGAACCGCCAGATTGTCGCTTTCAGAACCGCCGCTGGTGAAAATCACTTCCGACGGTTTGCAGTTAAAAATCTTTGCGATCATCTCTCGCGCATCTTCAACCGCGCGGTCAGCCTTGCGCCCAAACCCATGCGCCGACGATGGATTGCCATAGCTTTCGTTGAAATACGGCAGCATCGCCTCAAGTACACGCGGGTCGGTGGGTGTCGTCGCAGAATGGTCGAGATAAATGGCGCGTTTTGACATGGGGATTCGCCCCTTTAGACTTGAGATCACGGAATCGAAACCGATGTATGCTCATTTTAATGCAAGTGGCAGCGTCTGTCAGTCCTCAGAAAGAGGTCAACTACCGCCAGCTAAAGCAGGCGGCTTGTAAGTCGGGAGCGCGGCGAAACACGTTTCGCTAGGCGCTCGTGCCTACGTTTGGCGGGCTGACTTCCGCCCTGCGCCGAATTTCCAGCGCAGCGAAGTAATCGGCATGTCCAGCGCGTCCACACCGAATACACAGGAACTGATCTTGCGTCTTGCGATTCGCTTTATCAACATGGCGACAATCGGGGTTCGGGCAGGTACGCGATGTGTTGCGCGGATCAACCGCCTTGCAGCACACGCCTACCCGTTTGGCTTTGTATTCGATAAAGCTGCGAAGTTGACCAAACGACCAACTGTGCAAAACCGTGCGCTGGCCGCGTCTAGCCGTTACCCGTTTGCGGATACCCTTGAGATTTTCAAGGGCGATCCCGCGTCCGGTGTCTTGAGCGGTTTTCGCGATTTGCTTGGCGATAACGTGATTGACGTTGGTCGCATAACGGCGTTCTTGACCCGACAAGCGTTTCAGCTTGCGGCGGGCGCTGTCGGTGTGTTTGGCTTGCAGCTTTTCACGCAGAGCACGATGACGATAACGGACATTCTTGATACCCTTGCCCTGATGAAACGTTGTGTCACTGTCAACCGCGATATTGGCGATGCCCATGTCGATACCGAGAAATTCATCGGCTTCGATTTCGGGTGCTTCCTCAACATCGCAGGTTTGGAAAAGATAGAACTCGTCCTTGCGATAAACGAGGTCGCATTCGCCGCGAAGCCCTTGCAGCAAGGCAAGCTGCTGTTCTCCGCATACAAACGGCATCTTTTGTCGCCCGCCCATCGTCCAAATACTGACGACTTGGGGCGTGAGTTTGTAGGAAACAAGGCGTTCGTTGAATGGGAA
>Ga0163150_10008714_pt1 | contig 11457 bp, 14 predicted proteins | sample OliLakLV19P2IB_FD_148628 | JGI IMG/M metagenome (GOLD analysis project Ga0163150, IMG submission 148628) | Freshwater microbial mat bacterial communities from Lake Vanda, McMurdo Dry Valleys, Antarctica - Oligotrophic Lake LV.19.P2.IB | ecosystem: Environmental > Aquatic > Freshwater > Lake >...
CTTACGCACTGCGGATCATAGCTCAAGATCGGCGCGATACCACCGCGATACCAAGAGAAGCGCATTTGATGTGCTTCTACGCGACGGTTGTTGGCGGTCCCATCAAGAGGTCCACGAGCGGCTTGTTGATGAAGAACTTGTGCTTGCCGACGGATTGGCGTTCGAGCAGCCCCGCCGTGGTCAGCTCCTCCAGATATTTCGAAGCCGTCTGACGCGTCTTGCCGGTCTCTTGAGCCAGGTACTCGATGCGCGTGTAAGGATGGCGAAAGAGATTGTTGAGCAGGTCCTGCGAATAGAGCTTCGGATGGTTCGTGCGGATTCGCTCTTTGTATTCGATCATGAGTAGGCTGACGCCGTCGATAAGTCTCAGGGTCTCGGTCGATGTCTCCGCGATTCCGCGCAGGATATAGAGCAGCCAATCTTCCCAGCTTCCGCCATCGCGAACGGACTGAAGTAAGCGATAGTAGTCCGCTTTGTGCGCGGTGATGTATCGGCTCAGATAGAGTATCGGCACATGGAGCAAGCCCGTCCGCGTGAGGTAGAGCACGTTGATGATGCGACCCACGCGACCATTTCCATCTGGAAATGGGTGAATGCTTTCAAACTGGTGGTGAATGATCGCCATCTTTATCAACGGATCGAGATCGGATGCGGCGTCATCGTTGATGAAGCGCTCGAGCGCCGTCATCTGCGCGATGATCTCGTCTTTGCTCTGTGGCGGCACGTAGACGATGTCGCCGGTGTGCTCGTTCTTGAGCGCTGTTCCTGGCGTCTCACGGAAGCCGCTATTTGTTCGCTTCAAGACCTGGAAGATTTCGATGATGACGTTGTTGGTCAGCAGCCACTTCGACTGCCCCATCAAGTCCCAACCGCGCTTCAGAGCATCGCGGTAGAGTGCGACCTCTTTTGCTGCGCCGCTATCGGGACCTTCAGGAAAGATGGCCGCGTGGAACATCTCTTCCTGAGTTGTGATGATATTCTCAATTTCAGAACTTGCTCGGGCTTCTTGAAGCGAAAGGGTGTCGATCAAAATGCCTTGGTTCGGAATGGCCGTGGCTCGGCCTTTGACCTCCGCTAGCCGACGATGTGCTAACGCGGCTGCCCTCAGGACCGCCTCGGTTTCCAGTTTTCCTGGCGGGGGCAGGTCGGGGAGAGAATAGGTGGATTTTAACACGAGGAGACTTTCATGTTATAAGAATGCGATTTCTTTAACATGAGTCGCGTTGTAGGTTAAATTAGTAGGCGAAACCAAACATGAGCCACCCATTGGCGGCTACGGCCCGTTCGAGGGTCGTCGGTAAGCGAGTGCCCGAACTCTCGTTACACGTGTTGTGGACACGAGTTTGAATCCCGAGTCAGAGAAGGTTGGGGTCGTGAGTTCGAATCTCATCGCCCGCTCCAGTTTTCATTGAGTTTTTCTTGGTAGCAAACCGCCCCGTCGGGCGATCTCCACAGGCGTGCTACCACTTTGCTACCACGTGCATCGCCTTGCCACCGGTCAGACAGCTTCTGTGAGTAACAAAAAGTGCCGTAGCGCTCCGCCGAAGGGCCACGGCGTGAGTAGGAATCGAACGGGGACCTCTGCACATCACTCGATGTTGGATCGAGCCGGACTATCTTTTTGGAAGCGTCCAGCGCTGGCGATCGAAGCCGCCGCAGCGAGTTTGCGAAGTGTGCATGGACGCCAGTGACAATTAACGACACGCCATGCGTCTTCCCTGTTGGATCGGGGCGCTTAATCCGCGTTGCGAAGCCTCGGAGCGTGATCACGTCGCCGCAACGCTTAGCGCGGTCGATCTGCGCGCACAGGCCCTCGTGATCGCAATAACAGCCCAGCACCTCAACCTGATGCAGGCGCCACTTTCCGAAGTCCAGGTGCGGGGTCTTCAGAAGTATCAGATACTCGAAGCGGTCGAACACTCGGCCGGTCGCGCGCCACTTGCGCATGGCCTCAGCCCTTCCGGCCCATGACGCGCAAATCCTCAATGGTGCTCAGCAATATGCGATGCGCGCCCGGGTAATCCTCCGGATCAATGACCTCCGCGACGACGCTCAGCTTGGCGGCGGCGCCGTCCACTGTGAGCGCGGGAACGCCTCGCAATCGCCGGACGATACGAACGCCTGCTCGCACACAGCGCTCGTACTCGTCATCGATAGCGTAAAGCAGCTGCGCTTCCGGCAGCGCCCGCTGCTCGGCCTTGCTGAGGCTGAACCAATCGCGGTTGTCGCCCAGCCACGCCTCGCGGTCGCCCCAGTGGCGCATGAGAAGCTCCTGGCGGCGCGCAAGCTCGCCGTAATGAGCACACAGCAGGAGGACTGGATCGGCAGCGACAGCGGCAGTGACCTTGCCGTCCGCGAGCAGCGGCGCCGAACCCAATGCGGCGACGACCTTACGGCGTGAGAGGCGAGCCATCAGCGCACCCGTCGCAAGCTGTATCGAACCATCTCAATGAGACAGCCCGAGACGATCACTGCCGCGAACAGACCGGCGCCAACGCTATCGAACTGAACGCCGACGAAGTGCCCGGCCACGATGCCGGCATAGCTTGGCGGACCCAGCACGAGCAGAACGATCAGCCAATGCCAAAGCAGCCGAAGCACGACGATCGCCATCGTGAGCAAGAGCGCGAAGCCGGCGAGCGAACCCCAATCCATTCGTCAGCCGCCGTGCAGCGCGCGATAGTCGCGTAGGATGCTGACGATCAGATGATGCGCTTCCTCATTTTCTTCGAGGCATACCTCGATGGCGGCGATAACGAGCTTGCCACAGATGCCGAGAGATGAAGTCGCGACGAGCGCCGGAAGCGACGCGAGCAGAACGCGGTTCTCCTCGTGGAGCGCGTCCATGCGATCATTGAGATCGTCCATCTCGTGTTTTTCGAGGAAGCGCTTGCGTTGCGCTCGCGTGAGCTTGGGCCAGTCGTGATCTCGGAACAGCCGAGTCTCGATCTGTTGCCACCGCTTGCCGAGACGCTCGTGCTCGGCATGACGCGAAAGCCAAGTCTCACACACGGGCGCGGCAGGATCTGTCGCACTCCCAGAAAGCAACGGCGCCGCCGCGCCACTCAGTACAAGCCGGCGCGTAGGGGATTGCGCGCGTGCGCTCTCGTTCGCCGTTCCAGGGGGACGTCGAGACATTGTTTAGACCTTCGAGTATTTAGTGAGCGAGAAAGTATCACCTGCGCCGTTATCGCGCAACATTAAAACGCATGTGAGCGAAAATAGTGCTTCTTGCTGGTCAAATACGGGCTGCGCGGGCGCTGCTGGATTGGAGCCAGCAAACGCTGGCGGACCAAAGCGGGGTTTCGCTAGCGACTGTACGAAGGATCGAGAGCGACCGAGGGCCGGAGCGAAGCACCGTGCCCAACCGCGATGCGATTCAACGCGCGTTGGAAAAGGGCGGCATCGTATTCATGGCGAAAGACACTAGCGGCGGCGCGGGCGTACGATTGAAGCGTTAGGTCGGTTAGCGGCTCGGAGTAGACTCTCCTCGTTTCTGCCTAACCCTGCTACTTACACGCGAATGTGGATTTTGCTGATCATCCAGGGCGTCATTGGCTGCGCCTTCTTGCTATGGTTCGCAGTTGAGGTGGCCGACGCATTTGCTCGGGGCGCTGTTGGCGCTTCCGTTTCCCGGCCTCTTCATCTTCGGCGGCTGGATGATGCGGCAGCGGGAGCAAACGCTGAAGCCTCAGCGAAAGGCCTACCTCGAAGGAAACGAGACAGCGCGGCGAGAATTGGATCGAGCCCGGCTTATCCAACGGGGATCGATGGCCGCCGTTCTGATCGTCGTCGTCGTGCTCGCGCGTGCAATTCCTCGAAACTACGAGGGAAGCGCGACCCTCGTTTGGATCGTGGCGGGCGTTCTTATCGCCGCAATAATTCTGCCGGCGCTCTATAGCTCACTCGTGCAACACCGTATTGAGGAAGCCGCGCCCCTTCAGCACCCAGGCGAACCGCCGCTTACATCCGAAGCGAAGCGCACACGCACAATCTGGTTTGTTGCTGGCGCAATTCCGCCCAACAGCGGGAATCGGACCATCGCGCTGGGCGTCGTCGTTATTCGGCGGCGATCGATTCTACCGGCGCATGTACTAAATCGCTCCACCGAGGCCAACGAATTGAGCGAACAGATTGCCAATCTGTGCCTGCGCAGCATGTCTCGAGGTTCGCCACCCGTTCGTAGATCAAGGCCCTGCGCAATTAGCACTGCGAGAAAACCGAGTGCGTCTGCTGCTCAACCTCGGTGATGAAGCGCCGGAGCTCCTCCCGCCCGGTGGGAAGTCGGTCGCGCCGTCACGTGGCGATCGTTGGAAGCTGCCGCCTGTGTGCTTTTTGAATCGTAACGCTGACGAATGAGTCGCGCTTCGCCTCTGTGGACTCTGCCTGATCGATCACCTGGACGTCGCGGAGAGGAAAGTTCAACGCGCGATTGCTCAGCATGAGCAAACACGTTTTACCGAATGGGTTATCCAGCGTCGGCGATCCTGGCGCTGGGCCGGCCCAGGGATCTAGCCGAGTTGCTCGACGCCTTCATCAGTTAAAGGTTCTGGTCGTCCGTCAGACGATACTGTTCGTGATGCTTTCGAATCCAACGATTTCAACCTCCACCGTGTCCCCAGCAAACAGCGGCGGCGAGACGACAACGGCACCGGTGAAAAGCAAATCACCTGGTTCTAAAGTCATGTACTCGCTCAACTCGCTGATTAGCGTACTAGCGTCTCGATAAAGATCGCGCGGCGAACCTTCCCCCATTTCCCGGCCGTTGACTTTCATCGCGAGCTTCATTTCCTCAATGGGCAATCCGCGAATGATTTGGGCCCCGATGGGAGCAAACGCGTCCGATGCCTTCGAAACGAAAAGGTGAGTCATGTCCACGGGCAGGCCCGTAATGTCGTTGCCGATGAGTACGCCCGCCACACAAAGCGACGCCTCGGAGGGAGCGATTCTTGAAGCCGACGCGCCAATTACAACTACTGCCTCCGCCTCAGCGATGACAGAAGTCATATCCGACGGGATTCGAATTTCTGCACCGCTGGCGACTAATGCGCTGGACGCTTTGGAGAACATTGTTGCCCTAAGTGGGCGGGTTTGCATTGAGATTGGGTGGTTTGCCCCAACCCCAACGACTTTCCTCGGATAAACGGGCGAGGCAAATGCATAATCGGCGGTCGGAACAAACTCGCCCAAAGGCGTGAAACCGTTTGCTAAATCGCCGTCGAGTAGCTCGATGACATCGTCATTCAGGCGACCGTATTGAATCACGCCACGGCGGTGGAAACGAATGATGCGCTCAATCATGGCCCGCACACGTGCAACCGTTCCTCACATCCATACTCCGCCGTTGGGGCTCAGCGATTGTCCTGTAAAATAGCTGCTCTCGTCCGAGGCGAGGAACGCTGCCGCGGCACCAATTTCCGGCGCTTTGCCGCGCCGCCCGAGAGGAATTCGAGATTGCAAACTATCGAGAAGCGCGGTCGGCAAGTGCGCGCCCATTGGTGTCTCAATCATGCCTGGGAGTAACGCGTTCACGCGAATCCCGAGCGGCGCCACTTCCGCGGCCACGGACCGCGTCAGACCACAGACGCCGGCCTTCGCCGCAGAATAGTGGGGCAAGCCAGCGGTGTTATCGACGGCGCCTATGCTCGAAATGTTGATGATGGATCCGCCTCGTCGCATCAGGCCCAGCGCCGCCCTGATGCAATAAAAAGTACCGGACAGATGTACATCAATCATGCGACGCCAAGACTGGTCGGTGATTTCGCGCGTGATGTTCAAGGGCTGTGGGTCGAGGCCGGCGTGGGGTTTTACAAGTTGCAATCGCGTTTGCAGCTTTTGAAGCTCGCCTGACGCGCCCTCTGCTATTCCCGCGCAGTTCACCAACACATCGAGATTGCCGTAGATGCGCTCCACGCTTGCAAAAAGTGCCTCAACTTGCGCGGAGTCCGACACATCGGTGACAAAAGTTTTTTCAGCGTCTGCGTCCGCTGGTTTCCCAGATGGAAATAGGTCGGCGATGACTACAATCGCCCCCTCGCCAACAAACCGCGATGCGATTGCGGCCCCGATGCCGGACGCACCCCCCGTTATCACCGCGGTTTTTCCTCTAAGGATCATGATTCGCTCCTCGCGATCACAGCGGAACCGGCATCAATGTTCGAGCGCCACCCGCGTCAATAAGGTCGACCCGCTTCGACTCGATCTGAAATCCGCTGGAGTGAATTCTCAGCTTATGGTGCACGGTCGCGGCGAATACCCGATGGTCGTCACGCGCGTATTCTCGCCTCTGAAATTCATGAACGATGAGTTTGGACCTGACCAGAAGCGGTGTCTCGCTTTCGATTGTCACGTTCGAGATGAGGCGACATGAGTGCGGCAACGGTTGCATCGCATGCGCATTCGGTTGCTGTAATCGCAGCACGCGCAAGGAGAGGGCGGCTCTATTGTCATCAATGAGAGACGAGGAAAAAGCTCTATCGGGAGCGTCTTTATCGCAGGGCATCCAATAATGGGCGTCCGACGAAAATAGGGCCAGCCAGTCAGCGTAGCGGCGCTCGTCAAGCAAGTTTGCTTCGTGAAACAAGAACGTTGGCACGGCTTCGGCAAGCTCGCCCGTGGTGCTCGAACGAACCGGCCTCATGGCCAACTACCGGCGAGATACTTGCTCCAAGCTCGGTACTGCTGGCGAATATACACTTCACTGGTGCCGTTACCCTCATCATCGGCACTGTCGGATTCGACTAGCAATCCACGCTCGAAAGACATGGCGTAGTCGCGGGCGAAATCCGCTTGGATCAATTCATAAATAAAGAGATCGTCCGACAAAACTGGCGAGGCTGGGGAGCCAAGGGAATTATGATAGTCCTGCGCTGCGCGCGTTACCGAGTCAGGCGCTCCGTGCAGACGAAAAAAGAGCGTCGTCACTTCGGTTTCGTCCACCGCGATGGGGCGAATTATCCGTATGCTTTGTGACCCGGGCTTCACCAGAACAGAGGGGTAAACGAGTGATACGTAAAGGTCCGTCGCCAAGATTTGCTCCGCTTCATGCTCGCCTTTTGTCGCGGCTAAGGCGGCGAAATGGTCTTCCCGACTTTCTCGCTCGGCGCCGATAAACGCCGCCAAGCCTGGCTGGAAGCTGTGTCCGAATTTGTTCGTTACGGTGCGCACGCCGCGAATGCCTTGAAGCAGGCGCCCTGGGTTTTGACTAAGCATCTGAGCGGTGGAGCCAAGCTCCTCGCGGCGTTCACTAGCTCTGCCGGCGGACGACACGGACCCATGTGCAAACAAAGGGTGGATCGTGTCGTTCAAGTTTTCGAAGACAAGCTTCCAGTTGGCCCTCAATTTGTGACGAAGCGGAACGCTCAAGGGCTCCATGCTCTTGTCAGGCGCGCGATCCATGAAGTTGTCAAACGCTGCGCGGGACGATCCCAAAAATTCGCGAAGGTCAGGGCCATCCTCACAGAAAGAGGCGAAGATGAACCCGCGATAGCGATCTACTCTCGCGGCCGGTTTGAGCTTTTTGTCCCGCTTCATCGCGGAGATGTTGTAATCTTCCGGCAACGGGAGAGATCGAAGGCGGCCGTCGAGATTGTACGTCCACCCATGATAGGGACACGTGAACATCTTGGTGCGACCGCGGCCGTCGAGACAAACAGCAGGGCCACGATGTGCGCACCGATTTTCGAGCACGCGTGGCTGCAGGTCGTGATCCCTCACCACAATCACTGACGTGCGCCCCACGTGGCCTAGGAAGTAGTCGCCGGGTTCTGGAATTTGGCAATCATGGCCAAGATAAATCCACGCCTTCCCAAAAAGGAGCTCCATCTCCTTCTCAAACACCGATGGATCGGTGTAAGCGCGATGCTGAAGCAGAGTTCCATCGAAGAGGGGGGCGGTCATCATGTCCTTTGATCGACGCGCAATTAGAGAAACGGTTGGATAACCTACGCGGCGTGACCGCGCTAAAAACTATCGATGGAGATAGTCGTTATGTTGGGCTCGGGGGCTATTGTCCGGGCACGAACACTCGCTGAAAGTGCGCAATTGAGCTTAATTGAGTATTGGCGCCAACGGACGCTGTCGCGATGTCAAACGATCGAAGAATTGCGACGAGCTGCTAGGCGCGGTCTTCCCCGGCCGATTTGGGACTTTCTTGAGGGAGGCGCTGGCGAAGAAATCACCTTGCGACGGAATACGTCGGCATTCTCTGATTTTGGTATCCGACCACGCGTTCGTACGCGCGACGCAGCAGTGGACACGAGTGTGCGTGTTCTCGGCCACCTAATCGCCGGTCCGATCATTACCGCACCGGCCGGGGGAGCCGGACTTTTCCACCCTGCGGCGGAGGGTGCGGTCGCGAAGGCGACCGCTTCTCTCGGGCTATTCTACACGCTGTCGATGGGATCCACCCAAACGATAGAGACCATCGGTGCGGCAATTTCCTCGCCAAAAATGTTTCAGCTTTACCCGTTTGCAGATCCAAACTTGAACCGAGCACTCGTGGAGCGTGCGAAAGCTGCGGGATTCACGGCGTTGTGCGTTACCGTCGATTGTCCGGTGCCCGGCAAGCGTTTGCGCGACATACGAAACGGCATGGGGCCGGGTCAGCGCTTGTCTCTCGCCGCCCTCATCCAATTCATGCTTCATCCATTGTGGAGCTTGCGCGCCGCCTCGGGCGAAGGGACGCAGCTCGGCAACGTGTCTGACTTGATGCCGCTTGGCGACAAGAGTTTAAGCGCCGCACGCTCTTTCTTGGGAAATAATCTGGCGCGCTCTTTTCCTTGGTCGGATTTGGAGTCCTTGGCGAAGCGCTGGGATGGCCCACTTGCCGTAAAGGGCATTCTCTCGCCGTCGGACGCGCGAGACGCCGTCGCGGCCGGTGCCTCCGCAATCATCGTGTCCAACCATGGAGGTCGGCAAGTGGATGGCGTCTGCGCATCGGTCGAGGCGTTGCCCGACATCGCTGATGCGATTGGGCAGAAAGCGGAGGTGATTCTGGACGGCGGAATTCGGCGAGGGATGGATATTGTTGCGGCGCTGGCGCTGGGGGCCAAAGCAGTAATGGTTGGGCGACCTTATCTTTATGGTCTGGTCGCTGGGGGCGAGGAAGGCGCTCGGCATGCGCTGAACATTCTCCTGCAAGAACTTCGGAGCGACATGCTTTTGATGGGAGCGGTGAGTCTGTCGGACCTACGGCGCGAGTTGATCGCGTCGAGAGGGAGCTGACCCACAGTGGTCAAATGGTGACTTCATCGGCCCGTCGAGACATCAGCGCCACCGGCAGCGCTAACCTCGATCTTGCGGTCACCATCTCGATTGACTGGCCTTGTGTCAGGCTTTTGCCGGGCCCAGCGGGGATGGCTACAAGAAGGGGTCGAGACAGGGGAGTATTGGCGGGATCAATCCACGACTCTCCCCAGCGCCGGAGCGGAGTCCGGCCTTACAGCACCGCGCGTGATTGCCGCCTCCCGCGGAGCATCGGCCAGCCCGACTTGGTCAGCTCACTGGGACGCGCCCCTTTTTGGATCGTTTTACGCTGCCGCGCTTACGCGACGTCCGAGTAGCGAGCACGTTTCCCTGGCCGCCGCCGACTGACAGTTCCGATAGTCGAGAGGCAGCAACGTTCTGACGGATAACATTCCGCAGGAACCAAGAGAGCGAATTTTTTGGAAGATTCTCGCTAATGGCAGAGGTGGAGGAAAACCATGGCCGCTTATCTGCTCGTCGATATCAGCATTCATGACCGCGCGGCCATGGAGGCATATGAGAAAAACGTGCTGACTTTGTTTGCGTCAGTCGGTGGCAGACCGATCGCTTACGATGAGGCACCTACTGTTGTCGAAGGTGAGTGGAACAGCCGGGTCGTTATCTTCGAATTTCCGAGCAAGGACAGCATCACCGGCGTGTTGAATTCCGAAGCGTACAGACCGTGGCGGGACCGTCGCATTGCTAGCTCGACAGGTCGTTCCGTAGCGGTAGCGGGAGTATGAACAGGGTATGGACATATAAGTCATGAACTCGCGCCCCATATTGCTCAGAAATGCCAATGTGCTTGACACGGCATTTTCACAACCCGTTCGCGCGTCACTCCTAATCGTGTCTAACCGGATCGCGGATGTCATTCACGGCGATTGCCCGCACATAGACGATGCGGAGATCGTTGATTGCACCGGACAAACGGTAATGTCTGGACTTTGTGACGCGCACGCGCACCTAAGCTGGATCAATTCAAAGACGTTCGACGAAATAGGATTGCTGCCGGTGGAAGAGCACGTACTCGCAGCCGCTCGAAATGCGAAAACCTATCTCGACCATGGTTATACGATGTGTGTTGGCGCTGCGGCCGGCAAACTACGTCTGGATGTCGTCATCCGAAATGCTATCGAGGCTGGCGATCTACCGGGACCGCGGTTTCTCGCAAATGGGCCTGAAATATCGTCGACGGGCAGCTACATTGATGCCGGCCCGAGCCACCGACCTTCTTTCGATTTCGGACTCCTAGCCGACGGACCGGTGGAGGTTCGCAAGCAGGTTCGCCGGCTGCTGCGAGAGCGCGTGGACCTAATCAAGCTTGGCCTGTCGGGAGAGGAGATTGTGGGCAGCCCTGGAGCCGAACAAACTATCATGACGAATGATGAGGTCGAGGCTGCTGCGACAGAGGCTGCCACGCGAGGCGTCCGCGTTTGTGCGCACGCACGCAGCGATGCCGCCGTGCGTCAGTGTCTCGCTTTCGGTGTCCAGATCATCTTTCATGCGAGCTTCGTAACGGACGAGACCATCGAAGCTCTCGCGGAAGCTCGAGACCGCGTCTTTGTGGTTCCGTCTCTGTCCTTCATCATGCGGCTAGTCGAAGGCGAGGGTGAACCATTTGGGCTGCCTGCTGAAGTCGCGCAGGCGGTTGGTTACGCACGCGAAGTTGAAGTCGCGCTGATTGCGATGAAAAAGATGAAGGCCGCAGGCATACGGCTCCTGCCGGGGGGTGACTATGGATTCGCGTGGACGCCCCACGGCACCTACGCGCGCGATCTTGAAGACTTTGTTACGCATCTTGGTTTCACCCCTTGGGAAGCACTTGACGCAGCGACCAGGCTCGGCGGCGAAATTATGGGGCGGCCTGATGAATTGGGACGCCCGGCTCGTGGGTACTTGGCTGATCTTCTTGTCGTCGATGGAGATCCGTTGTCGGACGTTCGGATGTTTCAGGACAGTACCAAGATTAAGGCGGTGATGAAGGACGGCCGGTTTCACCGGCGTGCCAACGTCTCCGTGCACTGAAGACGGAAAAGCCGAAGAGTCTCGGGCATGTTCGAAGTTCCTTTGCTAATCGGCGGCGTTGAAGTCGAGGCATCCGGCGCGGCGCGTTTTGAACGCTATAACCCCGTCTGTGTGCGCCGGTGCAAAACTACATCACTGAAGCGGCGTCGTTTTGTCGTCCGCGGGCGGAGTAAAAATACCTCG
>Ga0163150_10008715_pt1 | contig 11453 bp, 9 predicted proteins | sample OliLakLV19P2IB_FD_148628 | JGI IMG/M metagenome (GOLD analysis project Ga0163150, IMG submission 148628) | Freshwater microbial mat bacterial communities from Lake Vanda, McMurdo Dry Valleys, Antarctica - Oligotrophic Lake LV.19.P2.IB | ecosystem: Environmental > Aquatic > Freshwater > Lake >...
CGATCACGGCGAGAATCTGTATCGCCGCGGGCTCTATACCTATTGGTGCCGCACTTTTCTGCACCCGAGCCTGTTGGCTTTCGATGCGCCGACGCGCGAGGAGTGTACGGTCGAGCGTCCGCGGTCGAACACGCCGCTTCAGGCGCTAGTGCTGCTGAACGATCCGACGTATGTCGAAGCGGCCCGTGGGTTTGCTCGGCGCGTCTTGGCCGAAGGGGGCGCCGACACGGCCGCCCAATTGCGTTGGGCCTATCGTCAGGCCTTGTCGCGAGTGCCCTCGACGCAAGAACTGGCGGTTCTGACTGCTTTGCTGGAAAAACATCGAAGCGAGTACGCTGCCGACGCGGCGGCCGCGGAAAAGTTGCTTAGCGCGGGCGAGCTTCCGCCACCCGCGGGTGTCGACCGCGCGACGTTAGCTGCCTGGACTTCCGTGATGCGCGTCTTGTTGAACTTGCACGAGACGATTACCCGAACCTAAGGCGCTTTCCGACCATGAGTTTTTCAGAATCAATTCGGCAGTTGCAAGCGCGACGCGCCTTTTTGGGGCGCGCCACCAGCGGGCTCGGCTCGCTAGCGCTCAGTTCGCTCTTGGGTTCCCGCAATTTGCTGGCCGCTGGAACTAGCGGTTCGAGCGCCGGCGAAGCCGATAAGTGGCCCGGCATCGTCAATCCGCCGCATGTCATGCCGAAAGCGAAGCGCATCATTTATTTGTACATGGCCGGCGGCCCATCGCATTTGGAAACGTTCGACTACAAACCGAAGCTGGCCGAGATGCAGGGCCAGGCGATGCCCGAATCGTTCACCCAAGGCCAGCCGATCGCCCAGTTGCAGGGCCAAAAGTTGACTTGCCTGGCGCCGCAACACAAGTTCGAGCGTTTCGGCCAGTCGGGCCAGCAGATCGCCTCAGTGTTTCCGGAAATCGGCACGATAGCCGACGAGATTTGCATCCTTCGTTCGCTGCACACCGAGGCCATCAATCACGATCCGGCCCACACGTTCATGAACACCGGCACCACGATCTCGGGCCGGCCGGCAATGGGCTCGTGGCTGACGTATGGATTGGGGAGCGATTGCGACAACCTCCCCGGCTTCGTCGTGCTAACGTCACTGGGCAAGTACGGACAGGCCCAGCCCATTGCGTCGCGCCAGTGGCACAGCGGGTTTCTGCCCAGCCGTTTTCAGGGGGTCGAATTTCGCAGCAAGGGCGATCCGGTGCTCTATGTCAGCCGCCCCGGCGGAGTCAATTCCGCGCAGCAGCGCGACGTCGTCGATAGTGTCCAGGCGCTCAATCGGATTCGCCAGGAAACGGTCGATGATCCGGAGATCGCCACGCGCATCAGCCAATATGAAATGGCATTCCGCATGCAGTCGAGCGTTCCGGAGCTGATGGATGTTTCCAACGAGCCCGCGCACATTCTGGAAATGTACGGCACCCAAGGAGGCGATGGCTCATTTGGGGCCAATTGTCTGCTGGCGCGACGGCTGGCCGAGCGCGGCGTGCGATTCATTCAGCTTTATCATCGAGATTGGGACCACCACGGCGACGTCAAAGGCAACATCGCGGGCACGGCCAAGGAAGTCGATCGCGGCGCCGCGGCGCTCGTGCGAGATTTGAAACAGCGCGGGCTATTGGATGAAACGCTGATCGTCTACGGCGGTGAATTCGGACGCACGCCGATGGCCCAGGGCACCGGCCGCGATCACCACATCAAAGGTTTTTCGATGTGGCTGGCCGGCGGCGGGATCAAGCCGGGCATTTCCTATGGCAACACCGACGAACTAGGCTATGCCGCCGTCGAAAACCCAGTCCACGTCCACGATCTGCACGCCACGATGTTGCACTTGCTGGGCATCGAACACACGAAGCTGACCTACAAATTTCAAGGTCGCGATTTCCGGCTGACCGACGTGTCGGGAAATGTGGTGCAACCGATTCTGGCTTAGCATCACCGCTCGCTGTTTCGCCTGGCCCTGCCATTCATCAAAACATTCAACGACTGGCAGTGCCAGTCCGGAGCATACTCATGGCGAAAGTTCGTTGGGGAATTTTGAGCACGGCAAAGATTGCGTTGGAGAAAGTTATTCCGGCCATGCAGCGCGCCCAACACTGCGAGATCGTGGCGATCGCCTCGCGCGATGCGGCCAAGGCGCAGGCCGCGGCCCAACGACTGGGAATCGCCACGGCTCACGGCTCGTATGAAGCATTGCTGGCCGATCCGGCGGTCGAGGCGATCTACAATCCACTGCCCAACCATTTGCACGTTTCCTGGTCGATCGCGGCGCTCGAGGCTGGCCAGCACGTGCTGTGCGAAAAACCCATAGGCCTCTCGTCCGCCGAAGGCCAGCAACTCGTCGAAGCCGCCCGGCGTCATCCGAAACTGAAGGCCATGGAAGCCTTCATGTATCGCCACCACCCGCAGTGGCAAACAGCCCGGCAGATCGTCGAGCGCGGAGGCATCGGAAAGCTGCGTACGATCCAGTCGTTCTTTTCCTACTACAACGACGACCCCGCCAACATTCGCAACCAGGCCGATATTGGCGGGGGCGGGCTGGCCGATATCGGCTGCTACTGCATCTCGCTGGCGCGATTTCTTTTCGATGCCGAGCCGACGAAAGTCGTCGGCCTGGTCGAGTACGATCCGCAACTGAAGACCGATCGGATCGCTTCCGCGATTCTGGAATTTCCGAACGGCACGTCCACGTTCACGTGCAGCACCCAGTTGGCGCCCTATCAACGGGTCAATATCGTCGGCACGGAAGGCCGAGTGGAAATCGACATTCCGTTCAACGCCCCGCCCGATCGCCCCTGCACGATGCGCCACCAGCATGCCTCTGGCATCGAAGAGATCGCGCTTCCGGTGTGCGATCAGTACACGATTCAGGGTGATTTGTTTTCGCAAGCCGTGCGGAATAACACCCCAGTGCCGACTCCGCTGGAAGACGCAGTGGCCAACATGCGCGTGATCGAGGCCGTCATCAGCAGCGGCAAAAGCGCCACCTGGACCAGGCCGTAATCCATCCAGCCGGCGGCCCGAATCACGGATGACGGTTTAGCAACCTACGAACTGTCGCGCGCGCTCACCAAGAATCCCAGACGAGTTGCCGCTCCATCATTCGCCGGGCCAGGACAGCTCTTCGACGCCGCTGACGTGGAGTCCAGCCTTTGCGGATCTCGGCGGCCAGGGCGCGGACGTTTGCGGGAGTGGGAACGATAACGGGTATTTCCTCCGCCCAAGACGTTGCTTCGGGCCTGCGCTTGGTCGAATTCGTGACCATGAGTTTCTCCTTGCGGGCTATTGGCCAGCTCCCTGCCCAAGCAGAGTGTAATTCGAGCGGCGTACAATGTGAAGCATTTACGCTTGTGAAAGCGCACTGGCTCAATCGTTGGCCATGGATATGCTGGCACCCGCACGGCACCAACGAAAAACCCCTGCCGCGTTTTAGTCGCGGCAGGGGCAATTCGTCATCGGAAAGATGTCTGTCCGTTGACCGGACATTGACATCGAACCTATGCAGTACGTTTGCGACGCGCCAACTTGTGGGCCTGCTCCCAAGCCAACCACCAGGCCGCTGCCTGGCTGGGCGCTTGCGCGATGATCCAGTGCTTACGACGCTGACCGGTGACAATCCAAACGCGGCCTTCCGGCCGCTCGACACAAAGATCGCCCATGGCCCAGCCGCCACGACGAAGGCGGTCTAACGATAGATCGACTCTAGGATACGCGAGCATAGCTGAACTCCTCGTGGGGTCGAGACGAACCCGACCCGAATCCTGGAATAAGGAATAGATGAGAAAGTGCCTGTCCGCCTCAGTTCCCACATCTGCCAAAGAAATGCTGCAGATGAGTCCCGAACGTGAAACTATGCTAACTTCGACTGTCGCGTAATTCGAGATGCAAGGGTAAATTATTAGGAAAATCCGGAATTGCCCGATGGCGGAAACGTGGCCTCCCCGAACAGGAGAAAGAAAATGCCGAAAGACCGGTCGCGTTAGGATCAATTCGCGCGCATCAAATCGCTTTATTCCCGATAGGCGCAACACCCGTTTGCACAACTGTCGCGCGCCAATTGCTCAGGCCGCGGCGGCTTGCGCAACTCTCTTACGAATGGAATGTGCGATGGCCTGGAGCCCGCGCATGCGCACCATTCCCAACGACTCGGCCAGGCCGAAGCGCTGCACCAGATTGGGGTCCAGAGCCAAGACTTCCTCCGGCTTTGCGCCCGCAAGAAGATCCACCAGCACGCTCACAAACCCTTTGACTGTCGGTGCCTCGGGCGCGACGTGAGCAAAGATTTGCACACGATCGTTGTCGGTCGTGACCCACAAAAAAACCGGCGTTTGGCATTCGTGAACCCGGTTCAAGCCCGCGTCGCGTTCCGCCTGATACTGGCTCGGCAACGGCGCGAGCTTCTCGGCAAACTCGAGCAACAGTTCCAAGCGTTCGCGCGGTTCCAGATCGGCAAACTCAGCGGAAATCGAATCAAGTCGCTGGGCTAACGTATCGCTCACGAACCGCTCCTAAGCGCTTCAGCAGACGCTGTTGCGGCCGAGGGCACCGGCTGGCCAGCGCCTTTTTCAATTGGCACGCCCACCGTATTGCCCCATTCGGTCCACGAGCCGTCATAGTTCTTGACTTTGGGAAAACCGAGCAGGTATTGCAACACGAACCAGGTGTGACTCGATCGCTCACCAATTCGGCAATAGGCGATCACCGGGGCGCGCCGTTTTAGACCGGCCTCGCCCGCGTAAATCTTTTCGAGCTCTTTGGCCGACTTGAAAGTGCCGTCGTCGTTGGCTGCCCGCGACCAGGGCACGCTGCAAGCGCCCGGAATGTGTCCGCCGCGCAGGGCCCCCTCCTGGGGATAGTCGGGCATGTGCAGCATCTCGCCCGTGAACTCGCCCGTCGAGCGAACGTCGACCAGCGGCTTGCCGGCGCGCTGGTGCTTGATCACTTCGTCGCGGAACGCGCGGATCGAGGGATCGGGATCCTTAGCGATATATTGAGTGCGCGGATACTGGGGCTCGGGATCGCGCGACCAGGGGCGATTGTCCAACTCCCAGCGCTTGCGACCGCCGTTCATGATTCGGCAGTTGGCATGGCCGTAGAGCTTGAAAACCCAGAACGCGTAGCAAGCCCACCAGTTGTTCTTGTCGCCGTAAAAAACAACGGTCGTGTCGTTGCCAATGCCCTTGCTCGAGCACAGCTCGGCAAAGCGATCCTTATCGATGTAATCCCGCACGATCTGGTCTTGCAGATCGACGTGCCAGTCGATTTTGACCGCACCCGGTATGTGGCCTTGCTGATACAGCAAAACGTCTTCATCCGACTCGACAATGCGAACGGCCGGATCGTTCTGATGCTGCTCAACCCACGCCGTGTCCACCAGCATTTCCGGGTGCGCGTACTCTTTTGCCATTGCTCGATTTTCTCCCAGTGCAGATCGAATGCTTTCGATCGCGAGACTGTTTCCGCCAATGCACGAATTTTAGCGCTAAGGGGCAAGGAATGAAAGGGAGTGGCAGCGGGATGTACTGCCGCCCTAGCTTGGGCTAGCCTTGCTTCCAGGATTCCTGCTGCCACTGCGCTTGGCCCCGCTTGACCCGCGGGTTTCGACAACGCACACTAAGTGCGGTTTTGCAGGCTTGTCGCTTACCGGCGGCGCCAAAAATAGTTCTTGTTTAGGAGCTCTGGCGATGCGACATTGGGTCCATGGGCTGCTGCTGGGAGGTTTTGCCATCGTGATGTCCGCGACTTCGGCAATCGGTGATGAGCCAAAAACACTTCGAGCCGGTGTGATCGGCCTCGACACATCGCACGCGCCGGCCTTCGTCGAATTGCTCAACGGCCCCAAAGCGGTGGGTGACCTGGCCGGTGTAAAAATCGTTGCCGCGTTTCCTGGCGGCAGCCCCGATCTTCCGGCGAGCGCCGATCGAGTGGCCGGATACACCAAGAAAATTGGCGACTCGGGTGTTGAGATCGTGCCGTCAATCGAGGCGCTGTTGGCGAAGGTGGACGTTGTGTTCCTCGAAAGCGTCGACGGCCGACCGCACCTGGCCCAAGTGATTCCGGTATTGCGCGCCAAGAAGCCGGTGTTCGTCGACAAGCCGGTGGCCGGAACATTGGCCGATGCCATCGCCATCTACCAATTGGCAAAAGAATTAAACGTGCCCTGCTTCTCCAGCAGCTCGTTGCGATTCAGTAGCGGCATTTTAGGAATGCGCAGCGACTCGCGCGCCGGCGAAGTTCGAGGCTGCGAAGCTCATGGACCCTGTTCGCTGGAACCGCACCATCCCGATCTGTTTTGGTACGGCATCCACGGTGTCGAGATCCTGTTCACAATCATGGGCCCGGGTTGCACTGCCGTGTCGCGCGTGCAGAGCGACGGCACCGACTTTGCCGTCGGCCGGTGGAGCGATGGTCGCGTCGGTTCGTTTCGCGGACTTCGCGACGGCGCCGCGGGCTATGGAGCCACCGTCTTCGGCAGCAAAGCAATCGTGCCGAGCGGCAGCTACGAAGGCTATCAACCGCTGGTCGTCGAAATCGTCAAGTTTTTCAAAACCGGCAAACCGCCCGTGAGCGCCGAAGAAACCCTTGAGATCTACGCCTTCATGGAGGCCGCTGACGAGAGTAAGCGTCAGGGCGGAGCGCCGGTCACTATCGAAAGTGTGATGACCAAAGCCAAACAAGCCGCGGCCGCCAAAAACCTCAGTTCTGCCGCCCCCTAGCCTGCTTCGCATCCCAAGAGACCCACGGCCGGCGAGTCGATTCGGCCGCTGTTTTGTGTTAAGCTCAAAGCCAGCATGGCCGGATGCCACAAGGGCCAGAAGGTCGGACAGACTGCACGAAGCGGTCGCAGTTTTGGCGCTAAATATCAGGAACCAGCATGAGCACTCAGCATTCCACGCCAATCGTCCATCGGGCCGGCTGTAGCCCCGTGGTCTCGCGGCGACAGATGTTGCAAATCGGTGGCCTGGGGCTAATGGGCCTTTCGCTGCCGCGTTTGTTAGCTGCCGATAATGCTCGAACCCTCGGTGGAATCGCACCGCGGGCCGATTCGTGCGTGCTGATCTTTCTCAATGGCGGACCCAGCCATCTCGACATGTGGGATATGAAGCCGGACGCGCCCGACGGTATCCGAGGCGAATTCAAACCGATCTCGACAAGCGTGCCAGGCATTCAGTTCAGCGAGCATCTGCCCAAGTTGGCGCCCCACGCGCATCGCGGCACGATCGTGCGTTCGATGCACCACAGCGTGAACAACGCGCATGCCTTGGCCGTGTACACCAGCATGACTGGCCACGATCGGGGCGATGGCAACGTGGCCATTGGTAGCGGCGGCGGCGATTACCCCGCGATCGGATCAGCGCTGGGCAAGCTTCGTCCGCCCGAGCAGGCCATCGTGCCGCACGTTTGCCTGCCCTACATCACCAAAGAGGGCGCTGGCGGGCCGCCGCAGCCTGGCTTTTTCGGCGGCATGCTCGGTCGCGCCTACGACCCGCTGTTTGTGCTCAAAGATCCAAACGCCAAAGACTTCGCCGTTCCCGAGCTGACCCTGCTGACCGATGTGTCAATAGAACGGTTTTCGGCGCGGCAGGCTTTGTTTAGCTCAATTCAGGAGCGGTTCGAACGCGGCCCCGGCCGGTCGGCCTACGATGGCATGGATGGCTTTCGCCGCAGCGCCTTGAACCTTTTGACCTCGGAGCGCACTCAGGCGGCTTTACGGATCGGGGATGAAACAGAAAAAGTGCGCGACAGCTACGGCCGTAATATCTATGGACAGAGCGTGCTGCTCGCGCGGCGATTGATCGAAGCCGGCACCCGAATGGTAACGATTTCGTGGGCGCCCGATGCCAACGCCACCTGGGACACGCATGGTTCGAACTTCAAGAATCTGAAGAACAGGCTATTGCCACAATTCGACTCGGCATGCAGCAGCCTGGTAAGCGATCTGGCCGAACGAGGATTATTGGATCGCACCCTGGTGGCGGTTCTGGGCGACTTTGGCCGTTCGCCCAAGATCAACGCCAATGACGGTGGTCGCGATCATTGGAATTACTGCTATAGCCTGATGCTGATGGGCGGCGGCATCAAGGGTGGTTTCGTCTATGGCGCGAGCGACAAGATCGGAGCCTTCCCGGCACGCGATCCGCTGGTGCCCGGCGATATCGTCTCAACCATTTACCACTTGCTGGGTGTGCCGCACGATTTCGAGTTGCACGATCAGCTCGACCGGCCGCATCGGCTCGTGCCGGCCGGCAACGTCGTTCCGGCGCTCTTGGCTTAACGCTCCCCGCCTGGCCAAGAGAATTGCAAATTGCCAGCGAAGTCGAACCCAAGAACGAGCAAACGACGGACGCGAAGGGTTTTGGTTTCGTGCAAGCGTCCGAACTTCTCCCCCACACTCACTCCGATTTCCATGCTTTGAGACCGCCTCATGAAGTTCTGTTTGCCTTCGTTGTTGTTATACCTGTTAGCAACGTCAGCCTTTGCTGCCGACAAGGAACTGCTGCCGGCCTATCCCAACCATCAACAGCTTCGCGTCTGGCTCGATGCCGATGGCAAAGAACACGCAATCGAAACGCCGGCCGATTGGGCCAAACGGCGTGGTCACATCTTGCAAGGCATTCAGCAAGCGATGGGCAAGCTGCCCGATCGCTCGAAACTGGGGCCGCTCGACGTGCAGGTGAGCGAGACCATCGAAGGCCCGGGCTTCACGCGATTGACGCTTTCGTTTGCGGCTGATCAAAACGACCGCGTGCCCTGCTATTTGTTTTTGCCGACTGACCGTCAAGACAAGCGCGTGCCCGGCATCCTCGCGCTCCATCAAACCACGCCGACTGGCAAAGGCCAGCCGGCCGGCCTGGCCGACAGCGAAAACCTGCACTACGCCTTGGAGTTGGCCAAGCGCGGCTATGTCGTGCTGGTGCCCGACTATCCGAGCTTCGGAGATTACAAGTACGACTTCAATTCCGACACGTACACTTCGGGCTCGATGAAGGGCATCTTCAATCACATGCGGGCCGTCGACCTGTTGGCTAGCCGCCCGGAGGTTGATCCCGAGCGGATCGGCGCGATCGGTCATTCGCTGGGTGGGCACAACGCGATCTTCGTGGGCATTTTTGACGAACGCATCAAGGTGATCGTTTCCAGTTGCGGTTGGACGCCTTTCCACGACTACTACGGCGGCAAGCTCGCCGGCTGGACCAGCGATCGTTACGTTCCCAGCATTCGCGACGAGTACAAGCTCGATCCCGACAAGGTGCCGTTCGACATGTACGAGATGGTCGCCGCGCTCGCGCCGCGTGCCTTCTTCTCGAATTCGCCGCTTCATGACAGCAACTTCGACGTCGCAGGCGTGCGAAAAGCAATGGCCGAGGTCAAGCCGATCTACGACCTGCTGGGCGCGCCCGATCGATTGCAAGTTCGCTACCCCGATTCGGCCCACGAATTTCCACCGCAAGTGCGCCACGAGGCCTATCAGTTCATTGACTTGATTCTCGATCACACGCCACCAAAGGATCTGAAATCGCAGTTGCCTCGCATCGCGCCGCATGAACCGCCAGATGCCCTATCGACGTTCAAAACACTCGCGGGCTTTCGGTTAGAGCAAGTCGCCGCCGAGCCGCTGCTGAGTAGCCCCGTGGCGATGTCGTTCGACGAAGATGGCCGGCTGTATGTCGCCGAAATGCGCGATTACTCCGAGCAAGACAAGGAACGGCTGGGGCAGGTCCGCTTGCTGGAAGATACCGACGGCGATGGCAAGTTCGACAAGGCGACCGTCTTTGTCGAAAAGCTCTCTTGGCCGACTGCCATCACTTGTTTTGACGGGGGAGTCTTCGTTGGGGCTGCGCCCGACATTCAGTATTTGAAGGACACCAACGGCGACGGCAAAGCCGACATTCAGAAAACCGTCTACACCGGCTTTGGCCGCGGCAACGTGCAGGGTTTGTTCAACAGCTTTCAATGGGGACCCGACAACCGCATTCACGGCGCCACGAGCACCAGCGGCGGATTGGTGTCGCGACCGGACGTGCTTGGGTTCAAACCAGTGTCCCTTTCGGGCCGCGATTTTTCGTTCGACCCGCGGACACTCGATATTCGGCCCGAGAGCGGCGGCGCGCAGCATGGCATGACATTCGACGATTGGGGGCGAAAGTTTCTTTGCTCCAATAGCGATCACATTCAAATGGTGATGTTCGAGGATCGCTATCTGGCCCGCAACCCGGCGGTCAGCGCTCCCAGCTCGCGCGTGAGCATTGCCGCTGACGGTCCGCAGGCCGAAGTTTTTCGCATCAGCCCCGTCGAGCCGTGGCGCATCGTGCGCACCCGGCTGCGCGTCACGGGCGCCGCGGTGGGTCCGGTCGAGGGTGGCGGCCGCGCGGGTGGATATTTTACCGGCGCTACGGGCACGACGATCTATCGGGGAGACGCGTTCCCCACTGAGTACATCGGGCAATCGTTCACCGGCGACGTGGGCAGCAATATCGTGCATCGCAAGATTCTTAAACCCGACGGCGTCGGCTTTATGGCTCACCGCGCCGACCCTGGCAAAGAGTTCGTGGCCTCGACCGACAATTGGTTTCGGCCTGCCCAATTCGCCAACGGGCCCGATGGAGCACTATACATCGTCGACGTCTATCGCGAAGTCATCGAACACCCGCTGAGCTTGCCTCCTGAGATCAAGCAATTCCTCGATCTCACCAGCGGGCGAGACCGTGGCCGCATCTATCGCGTCGTGCCCGAGGGGTTCAAGCAGAAGCCAGGAACCGCATTGTCCAAGGCTTCGACCGCCGAACTTGTGGCGCAACTTGAGAATCGCAACGGCTGGCATCGCGACGCGGCGGCCCGAGTGCTGTTCGAGCGCCAAGACCGCGCGGCGATCCAGCCGCTGGAGGTGTTGACAGCTCAATCGAAGTTGCCGCAGGCCCGCATGCAGGCGATGTACAGCCTCGCCGGACTGAAGGCCCTATCGCCCGCGGTGGTGCTAGCGCGCCTGGTCGATGAAGATCCGCGAGTGCGCGAACATGCCGTTAGGCTCGCCGAGTCGGTGGCGCTAAAATCGGCCGACGTTCGCGGAAAACTGATCGCGATGGCAGACGATCCAGATATGCGAGTGCGCTATCAATTGGCCTTCACGCTCGGCGAATTGAAAGACCCGGCTCGCACCGGGGCTTTGGCCGACATTCTGCGCCGGGATTCCGCCAACTCATGGATTCGGCTGGCTGTGTTCAGCTCGCTAGCCGAAGGTGCGGGCGAAATGTTCGCGGCGCTCGCTGCCGACAAGCAATGGCGCTCAAGCGACGCAGGCCGCGGTTTGTTGGCTGAGACCGCCAAATACATCGGCCGGCAGAACCGCCCGCAGGAACTCGCCAGGGTATTAACTGTGATCGATTCGCTTTCGACCGACGAAGCCCCGCTGGCCGCTGGTGTTGTTCGCGGTCTGGGCGAAGG
>Ga0163150_10008717_pt1 | contig 11450 bp, 19 predicted proteins | sample OliLakLV19P2IB_FD_148628 | JGI IMG/M metagenome (GOLD analysis project Ga0163150, IMG submission 148628) | Freshwater microbial mat bacterial communities from Lake Vanda, McMurdo Dry Valleys, Antarctica - Oligotrophic Lake LV.19.P2.IB | ecosystem: Environmental > Aquatic > Freshwater > Lake >...
TTCCCTTCCTGTTGCAGCAATGTTATCACATTCTGGTTATTGAATAATAAGTCGGTTGCTTCTCTTCGAGCTTGTTGCATCTCGCTATCAGCTCCAGCACTCATACTCTTCACATCTGGGATATAATTAAATGTACCGTTCATATCTTCAGGAACCATACTTAGCTCCGCCTCTGTACCTGTTTCATCAATCTTCATCTTAGGTTTTATCTTCAGTTTTTCATAGTCTTTTTCTTCTGGGTTTTCGACAACTGGATACTTAGGTGTGTACCCCGCATTCATCAACTCTTGCATCTGTAAGTCGTTAACATCGCCATTTTGAGCTAGAACTGCATCAGCTATCGTCTGAGTAGCTTCATGATCCAACATCATCTCATCAAGACCAGCCTGCTTGAAGAATGCAAAGTCTTTCTCGCCGATAATCTTGAGTACATACTCACTCATACCTGGATTTGCGAAGAGGAACTGTTGATTATTCGATAACCACATGTCCATCATGTCCACTAACGCATCTGATAAGGCGTTTTGATTGTCCTGGTCACGTACATTCTGTTGCTTCTCTTGTTTATTGACTTCTGTAGCGGTTTTATCTGGATTGAATGGGTCAACACTTCCAACACCCTGACTAGAATCACCCATAGCTGTGCTGAAGGCAGATTTCAGTGCTGAGTAGGTGGTTTGGAAGTATCTAAGTGGCTCACCTGATCCGACGTGTTCGGTAACAGCGTTCTCCTGATTGATAATCCATTGTGCTTCTGGTCCCCATTGGATCGTTTCCATTCGCACCAATCCCTCTAAGATCTTAAGCGGTGGCTTCATGTGGATATTCATTGTGTCTAGGAAGCCGTTAATGGTCGCTTGTATGCCTCTCCAGAGTGGTAAAACAGACTCAACCTCTGACTCACCCCACGCATCATCTGATAAGGGGAAGTACTTAAGTTGAACAACAGGAATCTTGCCGTGTTTATATGGGTTTGGAATGTCACGAAGGAGAATGTTGTGTTTTGGTGAGAAAGTAATCCAACGATCAGGTCGATACTCAGTGACAACCTCAACTACCGGAAAAGCCTCATCATCACCAAGTCTATCAGTTAAGCCTTTAAGTGATTTGATCCTCGAGGTGTAGTTTCCATCTCTGCGATCTTGTGATTTCTCTGCGAGTGTTTCCTTCAGCTCAGAGAGACCAGGGTATTTCGGTTCGCCAGGCATTTGATTCTCGGTTTCTAGCTCCTCCAAGGTAAGCCATTCACTTACTTGCACCCACTTGGCATTACGGACATTATCACCATGAGTCAGTCCTACGTTGCGGACATCGAGGTGTTTGAACTCATTGCCATTAAACGTAACCTTTTCTTTGCCATCTTCATCTGTGTACTCGCAGTACTTCCAGGTAACTAGCCCAAAGCATGAAGCGAACAGTCTGGTGTCCTGATCCATCAATCCCCACTTGTGGTTCATCGATCCGCCATCTTTAGCGTTGTCCCACTGGAAGTCTAGTAAAGCGTTGTTAATTCTTGCCCCAGTAATATCCGCCCCTTCACGAGGAACTAAGCGGCCTCTTAACTTAGAGTTAGTTAGTCGCGCTTTCTTTTCAACGATTGTAGTACGAAGCACTGGGTCGACAACTTGAGATAGGTATGGCCAGTTCTCAGGTAACCTACCAAAGTAAGCATCTAGCACATCATTCCAACCATTCTCTCGAGTCATTCTAATGTCACGGTCTTCAGTCCAGTCGGTATAGTGAGTTTGAACTTCTTGGATGATAGGAGTTTGTGATTGTGGGGTTTTGCGTTTCTTGTATTTTCGTTCAGCCATGCAGACGGTATATAACAGTCTATTTGAGGTTATCAATCACGGTCTATACGCACAATCTTAATTATGGTTTCAATTGAAACTGTTCGTTTTGTCTGTGAAGCAGTGTGAGTGCAGGGTGGACAAATTCGAATATAATCCCCTGGATAGATCTCAAACAAGAACGGCTTGATCTCTTCAAGCATTTCACAGCCACAAGTCTGACAGAACCATAAGTCTTTTATTCGTTCTTTTTTAAGGCCAGATATTGCGCCACCATACTTAGACCACTTCCCTGTTTTTAATCCTTTGAGTGGGTCATCGAACCGGGCAGGTTGGTTTGGCATTATTTTTTCTCCTCGTTTAAAGTGAGATTCATTTGTGGTGATGGTTTATCAAAGTTAATAATAAACCTTATTACCTTATCTAATACTTTTTTGTCTAAATAGTTATGAACCCTGGTGACTTGTTTTAGATTAGCCATTATATTTTCTCTCTCCGCCTCCCTACCTATGCGTTCTCCTTTGGCTTGGGCTTTAGCAAGTTCTTCTGTTGTGTGTTGTTTCATCCTATCCTCCATTTATCTTTTTTATACGTTGAGAGGAGTGTTTCTCGTTGCGGATTCATGCTTGCAATGGCATAGCGAATATCATCCATGTGGTGATTCATATAATCTACTGGCTCGTTTATGATCTTACCGTTCTTATCTGTTTGCCAGAGGTAATTGCGATACTCTTTGATGGTATTAGTACTGCGTTTGGTTACGGATATTCTTTGGTTTTGTACCAGCTGTATGCCTTGCAGAACAGATCCTTGACCCTTAGTAGAGGGAAGTAGAGTAACTCCGTACGACTTAATCTCATCGTTTGATTTAGGTTCAGCACTATCTGCAATGATTAATGCTCTTGGTAAGTTCTTAAATACGTTTGCTATCTCTGAGTTCACCAAACCCTTTTGGTGAATAACCTCATCAATGATGAACCCACCATTGTATTTATAGATTCCGTCAGAGGCAGTAGGATCGTTTGAATACCCATAATCAAGCCCGTATCGTTCCAATCTCGCTTCATGTGGAACTTCGTCAATAATCTGCCAGCCGGTGTATATGCGTCCCTCGGATTCTCCAAGTTGACCAAGCCCATACACATTCCACCAATTCTTATTCCCCCTGCGACTTTCAATAGAGTCGACAATTGATTGCTCGAGTCCCTCATTATCTAAGTAGGTAAGAACGATAAAATCTACATCTCTATTCGGTTCAACATCTGTATACCACCAGAACTCTGCTACTGGATTCCAGTCAAGCCATACCTCCTCACTTGTACGAATTTCTAACTGGTCGAAAGTCTCCAGAGGAATGTTGTTAGCTTCGTTTATAAATAATCTCTGCCGTCTTGGGCCACGCACTTTATGTGGCATATCAAGAGAGAAGAACTCCATGCGTGATCCGGTCTCAAAGGTGTAGATAGAATCTGTTTTGTTCCAAGCGTTGTCATTGAAGTAGTTATGCGTTTGCATGATACTCAGAAAATCTCGAATAGCACCACGCTTCAAATGAGGCATTGACTCACTGGTAATTGAAGTTAGTTTAGGAGTCTTGTCGCTTTGTGATTTATCAATCAATATTTGGAGAATGGAGATAGTCTTTCCAGCAGAAGTTCCACCGGCTACGCCGCGGATTCTCTTGTTTAACTTAAGCAGCTTTTGGGTTGCTGTCGTTAATTGGAACATTAGATACTCCTCCCAGAATTGGAATAACGTGTGTAATTTGGACTTTAGTAGGTGTGACATCAAAGCCAGCTTCACTCAATCGTTTTTCAATATCCCCACGACCTTTAAATGCTCGACGAAGTTCTTTACTTGCCTTTTTACGAGCTTCTTTAGCTTCTTTAGTTTTCTTCCATGCGCTAATTGTGTCACGATCAACACTACATAGTTCTGCTAAGTATGTAGAGTTCTGCCAAAAACCATCTTCAACACATTCTATGAAAAACTGGTAATCATCAATCTTTTTAACTTGAGGTTCTTTAGCCGATAATGCGGATTTGTTCATTCCTTCTCCAATTCTTCTTTTACTGCTTCCCAGAGTGCATCACAGAGTTCTTCTTTGACAAATCTATCGCCATTTATATACCACATAATGTGTTCATGTTCTTCACACCATTCGCTTTCTATTTCTATTGGCATATCTAAAAACTCAATCATCCAGCCAATATTTATTTGGAAATAATGAACCGCCCATCTCAATTCTGGTTCTGTTTCTGGATTAAATAAATCTTCGACTTTTCTTTGAGCTACTTTAGATAGTTCGTTCCACTGTTGACTATTTATATGTTGTTTCATAGGTCATTCACTCCGCCACTAAAATATACCAACTGGGTATCTTTGCCACATCTCCTACAAATAGAGTCATACATTTTTATTCCTATAATAGTAACCGCCATTTTTTGATACCTTTTCCGCTCTGATTTCGCCTGAGTATCATGCCCAATTATTCGACAGATCATCTTTTTCATATTCATAGGTTACTCCTCTGGAAATAAACAGTTAACACACCGTCTTTGACTGGATGATCTGCCTACAAATGTACTTTTACACGTACTACAGGTGCTTATTTTCTTTGGCTTTGGTTTATTGAGTGACATATCTCTTAAAGACATAGATTGATCTTGCGTTCTATCAAAAGGAATATCTTTATCTTCATTCCAGTTATAAGACTTTTCTAAATGCTCGCTGTCAGTAACAAACATACCTACAAATATACCACAAAGGGCTAGGGCTACTGTAGGCCTACTGTAGGCCTAGGGTTATTGCACAGTTTGATACAGAACGTGCTAGTTGCTAGGTTCTTTGAGATGAGCTATGTTTATAGTTGTGAAAAGCAACGAACAAGTCTCAAAACAAAAAATTGAATCTTTAAAACAGCAGGAGTTCTTTGTTCGTTCGCCTGCTGTTTTAAGGATTACTATGACTGGAGCTATTATATGGTCGAAAGATACGACTGCTGAGTACATTAGAAACCGGGCATTGGCTTAACTGCGAGTGTCTGGCTTTTAGTGTATTAAAACACTAACGCACAACAAGCCGTGAGGTGGTTCTGGCGAAACGGTGAACCAATCAAAGACGAGCCAAGCGGAATCTTGGCCAGGGTATACGCAATACCACAGATCTGAAAAGTTCCTTAAAAGCTATTCGCGCCGTAAGGCAAACTGGATGGGAAAGTCTCGAAAGAGAGTAATGTAGCATCAGACTGAGAGTGCGCTAGTTCTGTCGTTTTTATAGTCGTTTATACTTATCTCTATATATAACAACAAGTAATACCAACAGGATGCCGCAATATACCCATACCTATCCACATACTTATGCACATACACATCAAACCACTATCAACAAACAAACTATTCCAAGGTCGCCGGTTTAGAACACCTGAGTACGACGTGTACGAATACCTCATTCTTCAAGCTATCACCAGCTGGAAGCCTCTACTCTACGACAAAATGACGTTTGTATTACAGGTTGGACTATCGAGCAAGAACGCTGATCTAGACAACTGTATTAAGGCGTTTGTGGATATTCTACAAAAGAAGCTCGTATTTAACGACTCACGTGTGTACCGGATAGAGGCGCAAAAGGAGATTGTTACAAAAGGCGCTGAGTACATTGATATTGAGATTTTACCGTTCCTTGATTGACGCTTTTTCCCTCGAGTCCTGCCACTTAGGTGATGTGAGGATAAGTATTTTTGCTACTGTACAACCGTTACAGAACGGATATACTAAGCACATGATACAACCCAACTTCACCGATTTAAAAAACGACGTCATCGACCACTGGGAGAATGAAGGCACTAAGTATTTTTCAACTGAGAATAACGGTTTCTATTCACCAGATCCAACTAACTACGAAACGACAATATTGCCAAAGTTTCAAGAGATTCTCAATGATCCTATGGCGTGTCTTACAGAGCTAGGATTTAATAGTATTAGCCAATATATAGGAAGTAAAACATGACAGAAATATCCACAAAACAGCAATCAATAGCCGAGTTTTTATCAAGTCCGGTTATTCAAAAGAACATTGAGAGCGTAGTAGGTGAGCGAAAACAGCAGTTCATCACCTCTGTGGCGTCCTTAGTAAACTCTAACGAGGCATTACAACGAGTAGACCGCAAGAGCTTATTTGCAGCCTGTCTAGTAGCTGCCAGCTTAGATTTGCCAATCAACCCCAACCTCGGATTTGCCTACATCATCCCGTATAAAGATCAGGCTCAGTTTCAGATGGGATACAAGGGATTCATCCAACTAGCGATGCGGTCCGGACAATTTCAAACACTCAACGTCACTGATGTTCGAGAAGGTGAGATTGCTGCAAATAACAGGTTATCTGGTGAGATAGAGTTTGTCTGGTCTGATGATCGAGACAACCTGGCCGTTATTGGCTATGTCGCGTACATGAGACTAACCAACGGGTTCGAGAAGAGCCTGTACATGACCACTAAGGAACTCACTCAACATGGAATGCGATTTTCCCAGTCCATGAAGAAGGGGTACGGCCTCTGGAAAGACGATTTCGACTCGATGGCCAAAAAGACGGTAGTTAAGATGCTCTTATCAAAGTACGCACCAATGACTACGCAAATGCAGACCGCAGCCCTAGCCGATCAGGCGGTGATTGAGGGTGAAAAGTACAAATACCTAGACAATGAAACAATTCGTCCAGAAGAGGTTGCATCGGAAAAAGAACAAGCGCGTATTCTCAAACACATTCAGGGCAGTAAAAGCATGGATGATTTAGAACTATGTAGAAACGCAGTTGAAGCGCTCTCAATTGAAGATGAGGCGTACAAAGCGTTCGGCGTAAAGTTCGACGTATTAGCAAATATAAAGGAGACAGCATGAATGACCTAGTAAAACTAACCCGAGAACTATCGGCGCCAGAAGCGATAACAAAAACACTTATAACAAAGATGTCCTCATTCTTTGAGGAAATAGAGGCACAAAAAGCAGTGATTGAGGGGATTGTAGTTACACAACCAGACCAAGTGGCAGAGATGCAACGGGCCAGAGGTATCCGCTTGATGATCGCCAAAAAGAGATTCATTGCCCGGGACATTGTAAAAGAGGAACGTGAGAAGCTAAAGAATGCAATGTCAGACTTCAAGTTACAAGATACATTGTGGCTAAAATCATTCCAAATGCTTGAGGCGGTATGCGACTCTCTCGAGGGAAAGTGTGAGGAAAAAGAGAAGTTTGCAGAGCGTTATGAGGCTGAGCAGAAGCAGATGAGATATGAGTCTAGGGTTCAAAAACTACACCAGTTCCGCACAGATCCAAGTATCTACACGCTCTCAGATATGACTGATGAGGCGTTTGAAAAACTCATGGAAAACGAAAAACTTTTCTCTGATGAACGAATTGAAGCTATAAGAAAAGCCGAAGCAGTTGAGGCGGCAAAAGACAAAGTGGAAGACGACCGACAGGAAGCTATAAGAAAAGAAAATATAGAGCTTAGAGCGCAAGCAGCAAAAGCAGCAGTAGCAGCCGAGTTAAAAGAAAAAGAGCTTGCCAAAGAGCGAGAGGCTGGGCAAAAAATACTTGACGCTGAACGTAGAGCCAGAGAAGCAGTTGAGGCTAAAGCTAGAGCAGAAAAAGAAGCACAGGCACAAAAAGAAGCAGCAGAAGCCACCCGACTTTATACACTCAAAAAGGCTCAAGAGGATGAAGACCGCAAAAAGCTACTTGCACCCGATAAAGATAAATTACTAGAACTGGCGAACATAATCGAACAAATTGGAATGCCAGCAGTTAATAGTAAAGAGGCATCGTCAGTGATCAGAGCTACCGAGGACATGCTTGGTAAAGTTACAAATTATATTCGAGAAAAAGCAAAAACATTGTAGTAAGGACATTTATGAACACAGTCGATTTCACAAAACAGAAGTTCCACCCAAGTAGTCTCAAGCTACTGATGACTAACTCAAGAACAAAGAGCGAGCCGCTCTCAGAAACTGCAAAAGGATGTCTGCATGAGATATACATCGAAGAGGTGTTTGGTCGCAGAAAGACCATAAGTAGTGCAGCCATGAAAAAGGGTACAGCGGTAGAAACAGACAGTCTAGAATTGTTGCAAGCAGTGACAGGAGATGTGTACTTTAAGAATCAAGAGACGATTGAGAACGAGTATTTGATAGGCACTCCAGACGTGATTGACAAGAAGAACAACAAGGTAGTCGATATAAAATCAAGCTGGGATATCTGGACTTATAGCAGGGTAACTGGGGATTCTGCCCTCAAAGACTACTCTTGGCAGGTCAAGGGGTATATGTGGCTGACTGAGACTAGGAATGCGCAATTAGTCTATGCGCTCGTGAATACGCCGGAGTTCATTATCACAGACCAACTTTACAAGATGTCGTTTACATTACCACCAGAAACAGATATGGAGCAATTTAGACCTAACTTCATATTTGACGATATTCCTAGTGAGATGAGAATTAAGCGCTTCGAGGTTGCGTACTTTGACGAGGAGATGTCAGAGCTTCGATCAAGGCTTGATCTGTGTAGAGAGTATTTATCAACATTAAAATTATAAAAGTAAAAGGAGAATAATTATGAAATCATTTAATAAAAGGTTAATAGCTTTTAAGAACAAAGCCAAGATGAATGGAAGAAGTCTGGCTAAATTGTTTGGTTGCTCTCAGTCATCAATCTCAAACTTTCTAAATGGAAAAGCGAGTCCTAGGAGAGCAAGAAGGGAGAAAATACTTAATTACATGGATAACTGCTTTGTTTTTACAACAGCTTATAATGAAATAGTATCTCCACCCGTTGTTGAGGAAAAAACAATCAGAGATGCTCAAGTTGGGGATATTATGATTGGGAAGAACCATGGCGCAGAGTACATGGTTCTTGAGAGATTTCAGAACACCGTTGTACTTTCAAGCGTTAATGACTTCAAAAAGGCAGGTGGCATTTACACCTTTGACGAACTTGAGGAATACTACACCCTCAAAGCTGAGCCAGTAAAACAAACACTCCTAACAATGGATCAGATCGCCGAGAAGTTTGGAGTTGACGTTAGTAAATTAAAAATAGCAAAGGAATAATTATGCAAAGACCAACAAATCTAAAAGTAGGCGACCAATTCAGAGTGATTGAGAGAGACGACGTCTTCAAGTTGGGAGAGATTATCTCACTCAAAGAAGACGATGGTAGTGTTTGGCCATACTTCTGGAATGCAGATAAGTCTGACTGGAATTGTACATTCTTCTCCGACCTAGAACCCGTCGCAAAAACAGTTAGAGATGCTCAAGTTGGGGATGTGGTTGTTGAGAACAGTGGTTATGAACGAATGGTGCTGGAAAGAGGGCAGAATACCGTTGTGCTTTCGTATGCCGATGACTTCAAAAAGTCAGACGACAATTTCACCTTCGATGAACTAGAAAAACAATACACCCTCAAAACTGAACCAGTAGTAGACGATAAAACAGCCGAGGCGATGAAGCTACTCAAAGAGGCTGGATATAAAATTAGTAAGGACTAACTATGCCAGACACTAAAAATGAACTAGATAAAAACACATTCGGAGATAGTAAAGCTGATTCTATTTTAGCAAAAAAGCTGAGTCAGGAGTGCAATAAAAACTTGACTTCGTATGTTTCAAGAAACTTGAATAGTCTTACGAAAAAACTCAACCAAATCAGTAAAATAGATTCAGCAGAAAGGGATTCTTTTTATGAGATGGTAAGAAACAGTTTTATTTCAAATTCAAAAAATAATTATTGGGTAGAGAAATACCCTCATGTTCTGAGTTACTTTACAAACTGTGGCGTAAAAAGAATTAGAAACCACAAAAAAGGGTTGTTAGCTCAGTTGGCAGAGCATGATCCTTATAAGGTCAAGGTCGATGGTTCAATCCCATCACAACCCACCATAGCCAAAGCCAAGACAGAAGAACGATCAATACTCCTACTCGAGCTACTACAAGTGTTCAATGACTACGATGTGCCACTCACTATGACTGCAGAGCAGGTGAGGGATATTTTAGAGGCGTATTTAACAAGAAAGTATTAACCTATGAGAGATTTTCTTATTAAATTACTAGGTGGGTATAGAGCGGTTATTGTCGTGATCGACAATAGGTCTAGCCGAACAATGATTGTTAAAAACATAGTAACCTTCTATCCATTCTGTCAAATGATATTAAAAACCAGATTAGGAATAGTATCTTTTGATAAGAACAATAAGGTTACCTTTAAGGACTAACCTATGACAGACATCACACTCATTGAAATTTATTCTTTTGGAGTAGCTGGAATGGATCGCATCTACTTTACGATAAAGACCGAGATTCCGTTTATGCCTTTCGTTGGATTATTTATCGAACTATATAAAGGAGGCGAAGATCCAGTTGAAGTTACTATAAATTCAATCTCATGGGACGGAAAAATACTTACTTGTTGGTGTGGAAATCACCAATCCAAAGACAGTAAAGAAGATGTTATTAAGATGATGAGTTCTGATGGATGGACTAAAAAGGACTAACTATGACTAAAAATAATTGGCACGATAAACAAGACCGAACAGAAAAGAACACTTTCAAGCCAAAGTGGACTCCGGAAATAATTAAGTGGATCATTACACAACTAAACGAAATGGTCGATTTTGTTGATATTCAATATCAACTTGTAAAGAAACACGCAATAAGCTTGTCTTCAGCTGCTCTCTGGATTGAGATGGCCAGGCGAGTTCATACAGATATGCGTAATGGTTTGAGTATGGATGATGCTCTTGAGCTTGATAGAGAACGTCGAAACCAAATGCGCAGGAGACTGAAGAAGGACTAACCTATGACAGACAAAAAACCAATTACTTGGAAAAAAGGCAAACAAATATGTGTCGTTTTGATTAGTCATGAGGACAAAACCTACCAAGTTGCTCTCAATAATGAGCAAACGAAATCTTTGATTTTTATATTGCCACAATTATTTGATGACCACGTCATAAAAATAGTAGAAGAACCGCTAGCTATTACATTGAAAGAATAACCTATGACAGACACCACTAGGGAAATAATCTCAAAACTATTTATTGAACACTCCATGCACACCAACCAGGCACTGATTAGTGACTTGGTGGTGCTGGTAGATCAGGCCAGAGCAGAAGAACGATCAATACTCCTACTCGAGCTACTACAAGTGTTCAATGACTACGATGTGCCACTCACTATGACTGCAGAGCAGGTGAGGGATATTTTACAGGAATATTTAACCAAAAAGGAATAACCAATGACAGTTAAAGAAATTGCTTTAAAACTCAGAGTATCACCAGAAACCGTCGGTAAGTGGATTAGAAGCGGTAAGCTCAAAGCTACCAAGAGACTCAGACAAAAAATACTGTTTTATGAGATCGAACAAACCGATTTTAATACCTATTTAGAGGAATTAAACTAACGAAGAAGGACTAACGAGCCGAAAGGCAGAAAGAAATATATGGGACCAGAACAAAAAGCATTGTGGCAAATTACTTATAAACATGAATATAGGATATTACATCTTTATTTCCACTGCGAAGAAGATCAGATTCAATTTATGTTCAAGGAAATAGCGAGAAAAGATTTTATGCAACCAGTTGAGTTGATGTCTTATGAACTTCTGGGCGA
>Ga0163150_10008721_pt1 | contig 11446 bp, 13 predicted proteins | sample OliLakLV19P2IB_FD_148628 | JGI IMG/M metagenome (GOLD analysis project Ga0163150, IMG submission 148628) | Freshwater microbial mat bacterial communities from Lake Vanda, McMurdo Dry Valleys, Antarctica - Oligotrophic Lake LV.19.P2.IB | ecosystem: Environmental > Aquatic > Freshwater > Lake >...
GGTCAACAGTTCTTCCGTTAACTAGAGTCAAAGTGTATCCAAGTGATACCTTTTTGATTCCAGGAGTTGGAGTAACGTATGCAAGGATAAAGTTTTTACCCCAGACATAACTCATTGAGTCAGTTTGACCTTCGTTAGCAGTGTTTCTCATTGCTTTACCAATAAGCACTTGTTCAACACCGATGATTGCAGCGAGTAAATCTTCTGATAGTACACGAACACTTGCGGTAGACATTCTGCCGAGCAAGTCTGGGTGATGTTTCAGTTTAGCAAATACTTCATAGCCCATGATTCCTGTGTTAGCAGTAACCATTGCATCTGATTGTATCTCTGCCATTCCAGTTTCAATATCATTGAAAGGATTAGAGTTGGCAAAGTCAGACCATTGATCTGTACCAGAAAGAGTGACGTTGTTTGTGATAACTGCTGTGTCAGTCAAGATATCTGCAACTGCTTTTTCATGTCCAAGAGCTAATCTCTCAGATACATTTTCAGTAGCATCTGCTCTTGCGTCCATTGGAGTTGGATATGTGTCGCGGACTTCGTACTCAATACCTTCTTCAAGTGAATGCTCAAACAGTGGTCCAAAAGCTGTTTTAACCATTCCGTAGTCTACTCTTTGTGCGCGAGTGATACCTGTTCGGCGATCATTCTCAACTCGGAACTTGGATTTATCAAATGTGTAGAAATAACCTGTTCGAGATTGAACAGTAATTCTTGGAAATACCTTTTCAGCAATGAGTTCTGGATTTGAAAATCCAACGCTCATGTTTGTCAGAACTGTGTCGATGGTGTATTGATTTACTTGTGCCATATATTTATTTTATTATGATAACGCTGCAAACCTTTGTGAACTTGGTATAAATTCGATTATGTCTCCAGCTACTCCTGCTTGATTTGCTCTACCTAATACTTCGTCTCCCACTGTAGTAGTAGCAACTGCTTTACCTGCTGAGTCTGCTGTTAAAAATGCACCTCTTGTAACAGTGCCACCGAGAATAACTTTTCCAGTTCCGCCACCTTGGCGACCAAATACTTCTACGTTCTCTCCAGATTTTGGTGTATTCATAATGACACCTAAAAGCCAGTCCGTTGCTGCGGAAGCGAGGGTTGCAGTTGCATCTGCACTCTGTTTAACAATGTAATATTGTTTTGCAGAATAGTCAGCTACTGCTGAGAATCTTGATTGTCGTGGTCCGTCTACTGTTGTTGCCATATATTTATTATTTAATAATTGTTTCTAATTTGCAAGTACTATTTTTATTTAGAGTTTAGCTCCTGCTCATATTGTAATGATAACTCTTTGTTATTTGCAAGCACCTGTTTGGTTGCTTGGATAACAGTCAACTTATCGTTAGCCTTCATTGCCTCTTTAACAAGATTACTTATCTTTTCGTTTGCTGTCAATAGCTCAGCGCGTGCTGGATCGCCTTCTTCACTGGCAAGTTTGACTGGTGTGAGAGCTGAAAGGATAGAGAAAAAGTCTTTCTTCTGGCTATCATTGCATTTCATAGTGAACTCTAAAACTGATGCTTTCATTGCTGGTGTAATTCTTGCACCCTCTTTAGCAATCAAAAACTTTTCACCGATTTCTTTTTCTGTCGCATCATGTCGCATTTGTTCTTGAGCTACTTTGTGATCTGATTCAATCTTGCGAAGTCTTGAAAGTTCAGAAGCCTTTACGGTTTCCTCTTTATCTTCACCTTCTCCGGGAACTTCTGGTGGTTCTGGTACTTCAGGAACTTCTGGTTTTGCTTCTTCGTCTAATTGGGTTTGCTGTTCAGGAGTAATATCAACAACATTATCAGTCAAGAATTTTACTTCTTCCTCTGATCTGTCTGCTTTGGCCTTTGCGAGTATGTCGTTTATGTTCATAGTGTTTTGGTGAGAGTTTTGTTCCTCTCCTAAAAGTATCACAATTGTTTTATTGTTTGTCAAGTCGTTTGTGACCTTCTTCCCCATATTATCACTTGCAACGAGGAAAGGCAATTCTTTGAACAGTGGTCTATTGGTCAAACTACCTGCAATTAAAACTGAACCATGTCTGGTTCCATGTTCTGGGTCAATATAATCAAATGACCATTCTGGTGAAAAGAGTTTGTACTCTTTATTGTCTAGTAAATCTTTTCCGTATCGAGTCCAATCAATAACGGCATATAAACCATCAGTACCTTTATCAATTAAATCAGTCACCCAGCCTGCAGCTTTTCCTCCATCATGGTCAACATCAACTGGAACTGCTTTTCTAAGTCCTGCTTTGAAGTTCTGAACCATTTGAGAGACATGCGACAAAGTTACCTGCATTGGACCATAGAACTCTGTATTCCATTCTCCAACTGGCAATACTTGAAGCTCTGTTGGAAGTTCACCCTTGTCATTGGCTTGGATGTGAATTATCGATCTGAGGTTTTTGCCTTCAAATGCTTTGTTGTATTCTTTTGTCATAGTTATATATTGTGGAGGTGTCGGGAGTCGAACCCGAGCACCTAGCCTCCGTTTCGCGGTCAGTTCGGTTGAGCCGTTACACCCCCAAGAGTGAAAACTTGAAATAGACTGCTACTAATAGTAATACTCCAAAAATAAATTGTATTGTTGTTGTTACTTTGAATGGACTTGTCGTTATCACTGGAAATGCAGTAATAAAGAAATAGAGTCCGAGTAAAAATTGAATTTCGATTGCTGTCATATATTCATTGTAGCACTAAACTTTTTCACCTTTCAAGATGATCTGTATGAGACACCGGCAAGAAGGATGTGCTGGTGGGTATTCATATTCCCCATTAAACAGTTTATCAATTGGTAGTATTTTTCCATCAAGAGGTTGGCATATCGGGCAAGCTCTGAGCGTGGCATCCCACCTTTTACGGTCTGCCCCTACTTCTTCTGCAACTGCAATTCTTCCGGCTGAATATGCTCTGACTGATTCTGTATGTGCAATTGTTTCAGCTCTGCGAGGATCATCAATAACTTTTCTGAGTCTATCCCTGGCTTCAGCGGTACTTTCCCCATGTTCGAGTGAAAACTTGAGCGATGATTTAACCTTGTCGAGTGTGGTATCTGAAAGATTGCCAGATAGCTTCAATGTATGTTTGTTGAGAAAGTCTATTGCTGAATCGTTCTTTTCAGACCATCCAATATCAATCCTAGTATCTTCCTCCGTCTGTCTGCCACCTGCAATGACTGCAAAAATCAAAGCACCAGCTAAAATGGCTGCAACTGTTTTGTTTTCTGTGATCGTATCCCAGGATATGAGGTCTGAAATACTGGCCTTCTTTTCAAAATTAAATGCTGACCAATTGACGTAGTAGGCTGATCTTTCTGATAGCTCTGAGAAATACTTTTTCATTTCTCTTTTGAGCGTATTATCTGATCTGACTATCTTGCGGAAGTTATCTTCATTCTTTTCATAGTCTGGATGATACGGCTCACCTGATAACTGAGCTGCATATACTTTAGACAAAGAATGCGACACCTGTCGTAGTTCCTGAAGTTTATTGTTTTTCATATTGGTCAATTGCCTTGTTTACTCTTTCCAAGGTATCACTCAATTGATCGTCTGCCTTCTTTTCAGGTTTTGGTGCATTGGCTGCGCTGTCTGATTCCCTCAAGGTATCGATCTCATCTTTGAGTTTGTTTATTTTGTCAGAAATAGTGGTCTTTTTATTAAAGATGTCTAACTGCTTTTTAGCTTGTTCTTCAGGACCAAGCTTTTTGCCTGATGCTTTCATCTCAAGTAATTCTTTTCGAACACCATTATTGAACTCTCGCACTTCTTTGTTGAGTTTTTTGATCTCTGCCTGTTTTTGTTTGATTGCTGGATTCACTTTCTTTTTTGCCTTCCCTTTCCCCTTGCCACCTTTGCCACCAAGTTTCTTCAAGGCTTCACTGATTTTCTTTTTGGTTTCATCGGATAATGGCTGTCCCCTGGCTCCACCTTCGAATACTTTGAACATAGCCGAACCATATCTTTTAATAAATGTTGATTCTGCCAGTTTTTCATGAGCTTCTGCAATATCCTCAACGGTTGGTTCAACCTCCATTGGATTACCCTCCATGTCAAACCCTGGGTTCTCTGGATCTTCCTGTGGTTCTTCTTCCATTTCATCACCAGTAACACTTGCCATTTCTGCATCAAGTTCAGCGAGCATATCATCAGCCATAGTCAAATCGACTGGCATTTCACCTGTAAATTCTGGCAAGTCCATGACATCTCTGAGTAAATTTTCAATACCGGGATCAGGAGTAATGAGCTGTGTTTGAACTGCTCTTTGAAGTGAGGTTGTGAGTGCGTTGATATCGACTGTACCTATTTTATCAAATCCAAGCGTTGGGTATGTATCAACAATGAAATTATAGTCAACCAATTTCTTTACTACATATCTGTTATACATCGCAGCAATATATCTGGCTGTTGCTTCAAGTGATTGAACAAAGAGCTTTGATTGATCTGCAGATAAAGCATAACTTCCAACGGTGCCGCCAAGTTCAAGGAATTGTGCCAATACGTTTTTGCTGATTTGTCTGTCGTGGTGTTGAATGAGTGGCAAGAGTGGTTTTGTAGTTCCTGCTTTCATATCGAGGAAGCCTACTTCCCAGCCATCAGGGTAAACCATGTAGCCTTTTTCATTAGCTCTGAGGTTTTCAAGCAAGATTTCCATCTTCGATTCGTCTGCTGGACCAGTGACACCTGTAGCTTTTGCATACGGCACACCAAGACCTTGACGCTCTGCACCAATTGCATCAATCAGATACAACTTGTCTTTCATGTACCAATGTTTGTATGCACTTCTGAGGATTGATAGACCTTCCCAGTTTTCGCCTTCTTTTTGATTTACAAAGACAATCAACTTTTCCATTGGAATTTCATAGGTACCATTTACAGTCTGTTGAAGAATGCCATTATCTTTATTCTTTAATTGCCATTGAAGAACTGTGTCTGGATATCGAGGTGAAAGTTTGCGAAGTCCAAGCTTCATGTCTGGTCGCCATTCCCAGATAATCTCAAAAGGCATTGAACCATATACTAAATAGAGCAAGATTTCACCGAGTGTTTCTTCCCATGTTCTTGAACCTTCATCCATGATTTCTTTTTCAACAAACTCTGCAACTTCAACATCTAGTTTGTCATCACTGGCTGGATCAACTCTCCAACGAGCTGAAAGAATAGGTAAAAAGATTGCAAGAAGTGTGGCCTTAACTGTTGCATCACCCCAGCGCATTTCATCATAAATAGCTACTCTGCGCGAACCCATAAACTTGTAATTGTAATCTTTAGATACAATGATTCCATTGAGGGCAATACCTGCTGAATCGCCTATTTCAGTTGGTGCTTTACCTGAGGAGTTGATTTTGGGTACTGGTACTTTTGATGTGCTTTGCTTTGCCATAAATCAATGATAACAGTTTAATTATCCTTTTGAAAGCATCCGACAATCTTGGACAATTCCCGATTTTACTTCCAATCAGTACTCCCTATGGTCAATCCACCAACACTTGGTCTTGTTGTAGGTACTACAACTTCTGGTACCCAAGGTCGTTTATCCTCAGCTGGTTTCACTGGCAGTTGTGGTCTGTTTGATCTATCTGGTGGCAAGAACGCCCTGGCAATTCTTTTGAATAGCTGAATAACGCCATACCGGAGCGCGTCTGGTCCGTGATCGTCCTCTTTCAATGGCTCCTGAGAATACAAACCATTAGCGAGCTTTCTTCTTTTGTAACTCATTAGCTCTATTCGAAGTTGTGGGCATGTATCAGTAATCATCAACCTACCAGAAGAAAACAATCTGCGCACAAGATTTATTCCATTATTTATTCGAAGTAATTGACTATCCTCCTGCGTGTTAAGTATTGGTGCACCCTTGAGCTTTCTATCTTCTATTTCGGTGAGTCCATGAGGATCAGGCACCCAGCCTCGGATACTCCCCTTTGACCCTGTAGCCTTGTCTGGTAGCTTCAAACCATAACCGGCTAGTTTATCCCCTACACTATTCCATATTTCATCAGTACCCATATGATCAAGGTAAAGTTCATCAAAGATCACTAGCCTGTCCATTGTTGTTGGAACCCAGCAAAAAAGAATAACGTCTGGATGTCCTTCACCGAACCCAAAGTCCTCAAATATGTACACGTAGCCACCCTTGCCTACTGGTGTCCATTCAACCAGCAAATTATTGTCGTCAGAGTAACTATCCCCATAGATAACACCTTTAAGCCCTGGACGTATACAAATCCACTCTGTTTGCCATGTTTCTTCGTCAAGTGTATTGAACTTCGTTATTGCATCATCCCAGAAGTAGTAACCATTAGCTTTACCGGTATTGGCTGGCAATGCACCCTTGAAGGTGTCCTGAATCAACTTCATTTTGACTGGATCATCAACTGGTAGCTTTTCCATTACCTCCCAGATACACCACATATACACTTTAGCTTTGCGTTCCGGAGCCTCATCAAGCATTCTCTGCATTGGTCCATTGGCGAACTTTCTGGTAGAAGTTAAAACAGTTCGAGCTTTGACTCCCTTTTTAGATTGAGCCATTGAAAGCGCTTGCTGTAACACTGGCCAGATCATCAAGTCAATTTCATCAAGGAATACTAGCTGAGGATGAGGGCTATTGTGTACAACTATTCCGTTTGCAATAAAGTTCTCTGTACCTTCTACCGTCATGTCGTACACGTCTTCGTAGCCTGCAAACTCTACTGAAATAACTTTGTGATTTATCTTGGCTTCTTGCCACTCCAATATTTGTTTTCTTTGGTTTGAGACTATGCCATATCTCCTCATGAACTTTAGCACTGCTTGCCTGGTCACTTTGTTTAATCCTGCAATTTGAGTTCCTGAATAGCCATCTTTAACCATTTGCTGAAGATATTCTTTTTCTTGATAGATTGGCTCGACTTTGTTTTTTGTTCTACTCTTTGACATCTTTTTCAAGCTAATTGCAGTTATTTTAGATTGAAAATTATCTCCAAAATGGTGCTTCATGTGGTCAATTTTATTCAAGCCCTCAAGATTATCAGGCTCATTATTCTGGTGGTTGTGATCTTTATGGTGAACGTGAACATTAGAATCAACCAAGCCACAAACCTCTTGATAGACAAACCTGTGTTCGTCCATATACTCATTTGGCTTTATTCGAACGGTTCTATTCCTGAGTAAACCCTGATAAATATTCTCCTTTGTCCTGTCCCTAACAAAAAATGGTTGCAGCCTGTCACCAACCACCAGCTTTCCAATCCCTTTATATGTTCCATCTTTTAGCAGTAGTGGGTGAAAATCTGTGCCAGTAATAGAATCTTGCTTGTACTCTCCTGTTCCGTGTGAGTTCCAGCCAAAAGTAACTTTATAAACAGGAATCTTTTCACCCGTTTTTCTAACGTGCGTTGCTTTTTTCAAACAAAATCTATTATCAGCGATATCAAACGAGTATGTATAAAACTCTTTACCAACAAGATCTTTGATTGGAATACCTTTTTGATATTTTGACAGATCCCTTGGACAATCTATTAAAGTATCACCTGATAAACAGTTCACGCCTGACATAGTACCAGTGAGGATTTGTACTTTTGAGCCGTTGAGTAACTCTGTTTTACCCATGGTCATAGAGTCAATGTTGTGGACGAATGGAAAGTTCTTGGAAAAGTCCTTGAAGTATTCGTACCCCTTTTGAGCTTGAAATTGAATAGCCCCGACTGTAGCGATCTCTGCACCCTCTGAGTAATACGACATCAGTGTATCTAGTACTCCAAAGTCCAGCGTTTTGCCACCTGAGCGGTTAGCAACAACAATAGCAAAATCAACTAAACCAAAAATATAGTCAGATATAAAATCAAATGGCGCGCAGTGGTCGTGACAAATAGCGACACGAGGAATATCGAGCTTAAAATAATAAAGAATCCAGGCGTGAAGAAGCTCTTTATTTTTTGTCTGAATTATGTCCAACAGTAACTCTCTAGGATTGGGTAGACTATTCTCAATCTGCGGTGTTTTTGTTTCGATAATCATAATGCCAGTTCAGCATCTTTGCCATAAGTTCTGCTTCACTTTCATTTCGTGGAGCGCCGACCAGTGGTATATCGTCTTGATCTGTTGCTTCTTTTCCAATTTTATAAACCTGCGAGAGTAACCACTTGCTGTCATCAATGTCTCCCTCAAGTGCCGGAACAATAATATTGCCCTTTTCATCACGTACTGCTTCCTTGCCTCGAACTCTTTTACTAATGTTTATCATAGCCACTGCCTTGAGGTCGTCAGAACGAAGCTCTAATAAGCGTTGTAATACCAAGCTAGGTTTTAGTGTTCTCCAAGTTTGTTCACTGATGGTAGCCTTGTCATAGCTCCATTCAATCAATCTTGTTTGCAAAAAGTAAAACCAAAACGCTTTGTACTTTTCCAGTGTTATTTCTATCTTTCGTCCCTGCGGTTCTTTTCCACGCTTTATTTCATCAAGGATCAGTTTTAGCTCTACTTCATAGATATCTAGTTCAGTTATGTTTGGCATAGGTTTATTGTTTTTTTGATGAGCTTTTTCAAACCGTTCGATATTTGTTTTTCTTTTGTTTGCCATAGTTTCATTTTATCATTTATACTTCACATGTGCATTTAATCTCTATTATTTTATTAGTTTCCATAATTGCTTGCAACCTTTCCAAAAGTCTTTGAAAGAAAAGTCGGTATTTTCTTTTGGATCCAGAACAAACTCCAAGTAGTCCAAAAACAGTAATGGACTAAAGACAATGAACATTGTTTTTTTACCGAGCGTTTTCAAACCATTTGTAGTAATCATATTTCTCTGCTTCCTTGATAACGACGATGGACTCCCCTCTCTGAATAAACATCCAGTTCATAAACATTCTGCCTGTTCTGCCATTACCATCAATGAATGGGTGAATTGTCTCGTATGCAATATGGGCTGTTCTTGGGTCTGTCTGTTCCCAATTCACTATCCAATTACTCATGGCTTGATTGATCTTGCCAGCTTCCAAACCTTCGCGGTTTCCGATATACACCGCAACTTTTCGATAATGACCGAGTTTATCTTTTTCAAGCTTTCCTTTCATGAGTAACCGATGTGTAGTTAAAATGACTTCATGGGTGAGTTTCTTTTGTTTGGTGAGATAATCCCATGCAACCAATGCGTGTCCAAGACTTTCAAAGTCATAGACTTGCTCTATTGCGTTTGACTCTCGTAAAAATTCAGCGACTTGTATTTGATTCATATTATTTTCCTAAAGTAACAACTATTTGTTTTGCGATTGCTTCCATCATTTTTGGCATGACCGCATTCCCTATTCTTGCCCATTGTTGGTTGTCTTTAATTTGAGTTTTTAGCATGGTGGTTTTTGAGAGCTTCCGCTACTTGCTCCGCTTTCTTTTCTGGTAAATTTGTCGGGACTATTACGAGTTGTTTATGTTTCCAATCAATATCAAGCCTAATAAAGCCTTTGACCATTTGTTCAAACATTTCTGGATTTTCTGCTTTGAGGACTGCTGCTTGAGTACGGATCATTTCTTCATTCATGATCTGAGAAAGGTATTTATGTTCTCTGAATTTCTTGTCAAGGAAGTCTAGTGTTTGGAATACTGCATCGGGAATTGTAACTGGTTTGTGTTGTTTAGCCATAATGGAATTATACCACCTAGCAAACCAATAATGCAACTATTTACTGAGTTCTGGACATTGCCCTTCGCTTGGACATTCTTCAACTGAAAGAATATACCAGTGACGACATCCGGGGCAGAAATAGAGTTCTGGCTTTGGTGGTACTGGCAAGCCATCGTCAACAAGTTGTTGCTCTGTTGATTTGCGTGTTCTGGTCATTTCAGCTAACTTTTCAACCGACCATGATTCATCGTACGCTCGAATGAGTAATTGCTCTCGATCTAATTGAGCTGCAACTACTCTAAAATGCGACCATGAAAGAGCCCTCACTGATTCTCTAAAATCTTTGTTTGGATATGCTTTTGACACATCTCGATATCTACGGATTGATTCAACTGGAATACCGACACCTTTGCAAAACTCTTTGAGGTACTTGGTTCCGAGGGTGTTTGTAACTTCAATAGCAAGATCGCCATAATCCCATGAAATATTGTCTTTCTTTTCTCTGAGTGTCATTCCAATAGAAATGAACTCCTCCAATGATCGGTGGTGTACTTCTGGTCTGATACGTTCTGCTTCAAATTGTGGCATATTATTTTTTGTGGTGTATATTGCACTCTAATGATGTAATTTCTACTAGCTCATCTTCTAATATCACTACTACTAGACACTCATCTTGAGTATCATGAAGAACTAAAATGTCATAATCATCTACAAGAATTTCAGCCCATTCAGAAATTGTAGTATATGGACTCCCCTCATACGGCTGGTAGTTACGCAACATTTTATCAACGCCCCTAGACTCTGACTTTACCCGATAAAGACGAACACTTATTTGATCTGGTTGTACTTTAGGTTGTAATTTTTTCATCTGGTTTTGTTTTTTGTTTACCTGCTTTGACTGAATATCCCATCTTCTTGGCGTCTACTCGACATACAAGGATTTTATTTTCAACTTTAGCAATTGTTGGTCCATCAAGAATGGTGCCAGGAACAAACTCTGTAAGTTTGACGTTATACATCTCAGATGTGCGTTTTATCTTTTTACAAATGTAGCAAACGGTAGCGGTTTTCATAAATTATTTTTCTTCACGTAAAACTGAAACTGCTAATTTTCGAATAAATGTTCCACCAGCAATATACATATCCATTACTACATCAGCTTCAGCTTCATTTTCATAAATATGGCCTACCTTCATTTCAATGACTCTCTTTTTTCCAACATCAAATGTTTCTTTTGTTTCAATTATGTATAGATATTTCATACTTTTAGTTTTGGTAAATTTGGCTCATCTATATCCATTCCCATTTGAGCAACCTTTCTTTCATGTGGCATTTCCAATAAATAACAAACTTGAATCCAATCAATTCCACAATCTTTTGATACTTCATCAGCCATCTTTATTGCAATGTCATCATCTGGTGCTTCAAAGTTTAACCAACATTGAAAGTTCATCCATTTCAGTTTTTTATCAGCTTCTTCTAATTTAATTGTCATGTTTGGTATGAGAAGAAAATCCATGTTTTCCTCTGCCAAGATTTGAGTACCGTTAGGAACATAGTCTTTTGCTTTTTCGTCCCAATCCAAATCTTCGGATGTTTCAACATACCAGTGAAAATAAATTGCGTATTTCATATTAGTTAGCTGTCATTATTTTATGTAACACTTTTGCACACTCCTCAGTTGTTTCGTATTTTTGAACTGCAATAAATGTTTTATTATCTATAACTAAAACAGTTCCATGTTCTGCGTTTTTAATAGCAGTTTTCAAATTCTTGTAATGTTCAATATCTTCTCTTTTAATTTGCATAGTTTTACTTAGTGCGTTTTGGCAAGTAGGCGCACC
>Ga0163150_10008724_pt1 | contig 11446 bp, 14 predicted proteins | sample OliLakLV19P2IB_FD_148628 | JGI IMG/M metagenome (GOLD analysis project Ga0163150, IMG submission 148628) | Freshwater microbial mat bacterial communities from Lake Vanda, McMurdo Dry Valleys, Antarctica - Oligotrophic Lake LV.19.P2.IB | ecosystem: Environmental > Aquatic > Freshwater > Lake >...
GGATATCGACGTCGATGTCGCGAAGATTATGAACGCGGGCGCCGCGTACAGCTATCCAGCCTTGACCCATCAGTGCGCTTTCTTTGGAGAACCCTAAACGAACGATTGTACATGAAGTGCCCAGGCGAGTACGTAGCGAGTACGTAGTGTCCGGCTTTAGCCGGACCGCATTGCGGCGTAGGGATTCGGGACAAAGGACGTGGACCGTCAGGGCGCGAACAATTATGACTTGACAGGACCTTTCCATATGACCATATTGGTCATATGGACACGACGGCCGTCGCCGATCTAAAGGCCCGCCTGAGCCGGTATCTGCGGAGAGTGAAAACCGGCCACGAAGTGCTGGTGACGGAACGGGGCGTCCCGATTGCCAAGATCGTTCCCCTCAGCCGCGACGTGCAGCGGTCGGGCCGGCGGGACCGTCTTGCGACGGCCGGCGTCCTCCGGCTGGGTCGAGGGCGCGCCCGCAAGACCCCGCTGCGGCCGCCGACCGGAGAGCCCATCGGTGCGAGCGTGCTCGCTGCGCTCCTGGCTGACCGCGACGAGGGCCGCTAGTGTTCTGGGACAGCTCCGCGGTCATCCCCCTGTTTCTGCCCGAAGCGCGATCCAGGGCGCTCACCGCCCTCCTCTCCGAAGACACGGAGCCCGTGGTGTGGTGGTTGACTCCGGTCGAATGTCATTCGGCGGTCCAACGCCGTCAGCGCGAGAAAGCGATCCCCGGGAATCCGGCGCAGGCCGCGCTGGCGCGACTCGAGGCCTTCTGCGAAGACGTGGATCAGATTTCGGCGACCGACCCGGTACGCCGCCGCGCCATCCGTCTGTTGAGCACGCACGCCCTCCGGGCAGGCGATGCCCTGCAGCTGGCTGCCGCGCTCGTCTGGTGCGAGGAGAATCCGCAGGGCGAACGATTCATCTGCCTGGACGATCGCCTTCGCGGGGCCGCACGCGCCGAGGGTTTTGACGTGCGTCCGTAGGAACGCCGCGCGACACCGTGCGCCCATGCGCACAAAACTCTGCGTGCTCACAGCCTCATTCATCTGGACCGCGGCGATGACCACGACATCCGGTCAGTACTCCTCGCGGCGGCAGCCGGGCGAGAAGGCTCCCGCGGGGGTGTCATGGGGCTGTTCTGCGTTCGAACTGCGAGAATTGACATCTGATGCGTGATGTTTGATGATGAGCGCATGCGAACCACGCTCGATCTCGACGAAGACATTCTTCAGGCGGCAAAGGAACTCGCCGAAATGCGCGGACTCACAGCGGGCAAAGTCCTGTCCGACCTCGCACGGAAGGCACTGGCGCCGACCCATATGCCCAAAATCCGCAACGGGGTGCCGCTGCTGCCGCACAACCCTGGTGGGCGGATCATGACGATGAAGCTGGTCAATGAGCTGAGAGACGAAGAGTGAGCCGCGTCGCCCTGCTCGACGTGAATCTGCTTGTGGCGCTGTTCCATCCGGGTCACATGCATCACGAAATTGCGCATGACTGGTTCGCCGACCATTACGCGCGTGGGTGGGCGACCTGCGCCGTCACGGAAAACGGCTTCATTCGCGTGCTGGCGAGTCCCACATCCGGGGCCGGCATCCATCGTCCGGCGGAGCTGGTCGATCACCTGCGCCAGTTCTGCTCGAACAAACGCCACGTCTTCTGGCCCGATTCGGTTTCGCTGACGGACAATAAACTGTTCAATACTGCATTGATCCGCGGACATCGTCAGGTGACCGACATCTACCTCCTCGGGCTCGCGAAGAAAATGGGCGGCTACCTGGCGACATTCGACGCCGGCATTCCGCTCGGGGCCGTGAGAGGTGCCACGCCCGATACGCTCATGCGTATCTCGCCCGCGGCCGAGTAGGTCGGGTCCTGCGATCGATGTAGGCCGGGTCCCGCGATCGATATAGGCCGGGTCTCGCGATCGACGTAGGCCGGGTCCCGCGATCGACGTAGGCCGGGTCTTGGTCTAGAGACCCGGCTGGGCGAGCGGCCGGATGGCCACGTCGAGGCGGTACGCCGTGTGGTTCGACGAGACGATGAGACCGCCGTTCGGATTGAACGCCACGCCGACGAGCGACTGCCCGGCGACAATCAGTTCGGTCGATCCGTCCGGTCGAACGCGATACAGACCATTCCATCCCGCGAGCGCTTCGACCACGTACAGCGCGCCCTGCGAATCGAAGGCGATGCCCTGCGGACGGCCGAATCCGGAATAGACCTTGTCGATCGAGCCCAACGCCGGATCGATGCGATACACGTAGTCGTACGGACCGAGCGTCGGTGCCGTCACATACACGCAATCGTCCGGGCCGATGGCGAGATGGTACGCCGCCACGCTGGCGGGCAGCGTCGCGAGAGAAGTGACGGTCCGATCGGGCCGCACCGCGAATATTGTTCCCGAACGATCGCCCACATAAAGGACGCCGCGGCGATCGAATGCAAGCCCGCACGCAATACCGAGATCGCTCGCGTAGGTTTCATACGTGCCCTCGGGATGCACGCGATACACGGAGCCTTCGAAGCGGCTCGAGACATACAGATGTCCCTGCGCATCGAACGTCATCGAGGTGGGATTCACGATGCCGGACACGTACGACTCGCGGCGCCCGTTCGGGCTCACCCGGAAGATCGAGACCGGGACTTCCTGTCCGCGGCCTCCGCTGTAGGTGACGTACAGGTTGCCCTCACGATCGAACACGGGATTGTCCACCTGATGAAGGCCGGTGGCCAGCGGCGTTCCGACTTCGAGCAGCGCCGTTTCGCCCGGTACATCCGCCACGCGCACGGCCGTCCGCCCGCCGTCGAGGCCGCCGGGGACCAGCACGGCGATGATCGACGAAGACGCGTAGACGGGGCGCGCCGGAGCGTCGCCGATGGTGACGTCGGGAAGGTGTGGCCTGTCGATCGGAAAGCCGGTACCATGGATGGCCACGCGCCCGCCTTCCACGGCCCAGTGAGGTTGAATCGACGTCAGCCGGCTCAGGACTCGTCCAGCTCTGCGTTCCAGTACAGGAAGTCACGCCAGCTGTCGGGCGCGTTGCGTAGTCCGATCGTAATGCGGATGGCCGGTACGGACTCCGGGCGCCTCGGATACTTCACCAGATGCATGTGTGCCTCGGCGGGGGTGCGGCCGCCCTTTCGGCGGTTGCACGACACGCAGCAGGTGACGATGTTCTCCCAGTCCTTACGGCCGCCTTGCGCGACGGGCACGACGTGATCGAAGGTCAGCTCGCTGGTCGAAAATCCGTCGCCGCAGTACTGGCAGGCGTGATTGTCGCGCGCGTAGATGTTCGCCCGCGAAAAGGGCACGTAGTCGAATCGGCGTTTGATCTTGATATAGCGAAGCAGGCGGATCACGGAAGGCAGCTTGATGCTGAAGGAGACCGCCCTGATCTCCCGGTCGTAGACCGAGATCACCTCCACCTTCCCCTGGCATAGGAGCGTAATCGCCTTTTGCCAGTTGACGACCTTCAGGGGCTCGTACGTCGCGTTGAGGAGGAGCGTCTGCTCCATGCTTGTGGAAAGATTTTCGCGTGAAGGGGCGGGGCTGTCAAGCCGACCCCCGGGTAAACTCCCGGTAACACGCGGCTTAGGGGTCTGTACTTCTTCCGGCCTCGAGCCGATACTTTACACGGATGCGTGCTCTGACTCCTACAGCCCCTCTCCTGATCATGATGGGCCTGCTGGCCATGAGTGCGGCGGCCTGCGCCACGACAGGCGCCGTGCCCCGCCCATTTCCCGGCGCCCCCGCCTCCGCGTCTGCTGACGCAGATGCGCTTCGGCGTGGCAAGCCCGCCGCACCGGCTGCACCTGACGCCCCCGCGGCACCAGATCTACGGGCGCGCCGATTCGACGGCCGCGCGGTCGCGCAGTTCGCTCTGGGGTTCCGGGGCGTGCCGTACCGGCTGGGCGGCGCAGACCCCGCGGGCTTCGATTGCAGCGGGCTCGTGCAGTACGTGTTCGCGCAGTACGGCGTGTCGGTGCCCCGAGTCGTTGAGCAGCAGTATGTGGTGGGCGAGAAGATCAAGCCGTCCGAGATCAAGCCTGGCGACCTGATCTTCTTCAACACCAAAAAGCAGGGCTCGAGCGCCTCGCACGTGGCCATCGCGATCGGAGCCGACACGTTCGTGCACGCCCCCAACTCCACCGGAGTCGTGCGCGTCGAAACGCTCGGCTCGTCCTACTGGGGAGCCAGATACGTGGGGGCCCGCCGTGTGACCACGTCGAGCACCGCAAACTGAGACGTTCCGGTCAGCGTGGTGATACCATTCGCGCCATGCGACACAGCCTTTCTCTCGCCGCAGCGATTCTCATGCTGTCCGGCGCACACGCCACGGCGCAAGTCAGCGGCACTGCGCCGGCGCTGACCGCGGAGCAGATCAAACTCAGCGAGTCCCTGGCCCCGAAGTTCGATCAGGCGGCAGCCAGAGAGCAGGAGCGGCTCAAGACATTTGCGAACCGGCCGCTCGGCGGCGCGATTCAGCGGTCCTTCAATGTCTTCAGCAACTACCTGGTGGTGGCGGCCGGCATGATGCCCGAAAGCGCCTATTCAGTCCGTCCTTCGCCGGATGTGCGGAACTTCGGCGAGCAGATCAACCACGCGTCGGGCGCGCATTATTCCTTCTGCCATCAGGCGGGTGTTCCACCGGGGATCGAAAGGAAGGCGGCGCCGAATCTGCGCGCCATCACCTCGAAGACGGACATCGTCCAGGCGTTGAAAGACTCGATCGCCTATTGCAATGCCATTCTCGCGGCGGCGACCGAGCCGTGGCTCATGGAAACCGCGCCGGCGCTGGGCGGTGGGTCGAGCGGGCTCATCCCCGCGATCCGCGCGCACGCGTTCATGTACGGCAACGTGCATACCGCCGAAGACTACGGGACGATTACCACCTACATCCGCATGAGCGGGCTGGTTCCGCCGTCGACGGCTCTGCATCCGCCGGCAGTGCCGGCTCGGGGAACCAAGGACTAGGACGACCGCATCGACAAGCCCGAGACGCAATGCGCGGTACCGTCCCGATCAGCCCGGCAGCCTGAACGCGATGAGCTCCCCGCTGTACCCCGCTCCGCTGACCGCGACGACGAGGTACTGGCGTCCATTGAGCATGTACGTCATCGGCGATCCGGTTTGCGGCGCCGGCAGATAGACCGCTCCGACCTCCTTGCCCGTCGCCTTGTCGTAGGCGCGCAGCATCGCGCCCCGCGCGCCGTTCGGCGTCGGGCCGTACCCAGCCTCCCCGGACATGAGGAGCGTCTTCGTTGTCAGCGATCCGACGACGCCCGGCCTTCCGGTTCTCGGAATGTTCAAGCCTTTCAGATCCGGATGATTGCGAATCGAGTCCGGCGTCTCACCGTGCGCCACCTGCCACAGGATCTCTCCCTTGCCGAGATCGATCGCGCTGATCTGCCCGTACGGCGGCTTCATGATCGGCAGGCCGCGCACGCTCAACCCTGGCGCGCCGCCACCGCCCTCAGCGGCCGCAGCCGCGGCCGCAGGTGTCGGATACGCGCCCGGAGCCGGCGCGATCCCCGCACCTCCCGCCGATCCGGTCCCGCCCGTCGTCCTTGCGCCGGTCAGCGCGTTGCCCATGACAAACGCGAGATCGTTGCGCGAGGGATCGCGCGGCGGCACGAGACCGAGCTGACTCACCGACTTCTGCGAGTTCACGTAGAGAATGTTGGTATCCGGATCGTACGATCCACCCGGCCAGTTCGTGCCGCCACCAGCGGCCGCCAGCACCAGCGTCGCGAGCGGGCCCTCGGGCTTGCTGACAACGGGCGCCGTGAAGATGGGCCCGATCTGGTATCGCGAGATGACCTTCCTGCCCTCTGCACGCAGCTCAGGCGTGAAGTCGATCAGGTCGTTTTCGACGAACCCCTGCGAGTCGTAATTGAACGGACGGCCGCGCGCATCGAGCGGAAACGGCTGCGTCGGCGCGTAGTACTCGCCGGGCACGTCGCCTTTGGGCACGGGGCGTTCTTCGATCGGCCAGAGCGGCTGCCCGGTCACGCGGTCGAACACGTACATGAACGCCTGTTTGGTCGGCTGCGCGATCGCCTTGATGATCTTCCCGTCGCGCCTGATGTCGACGAGGATCGGCGCGCAGGGGATGTCGTGGTCCCAGATGCCGTGGTGCACGAGCTGGAAGTGCCATTTGCGCTTGCCCGTCTGCAAATCGACGGCAACCAGGCTCTCCGCGAACAGATTGTTGCCGGGCCGATCGGCGCCGAAGTAATCACCCGTGGCACTTTCAACAGGCAGATAGGCAATGCCGAGCTCGGGATCGATGCTGATCTGGCCCCACACGCCGGTGTTCCCGGTGTACGACCACGAATCCTTCAGCCATGAATCGTTCCCGAACTCGCCCGGCGACGGAATCGTGTGGAAAATCCAGAGGCGCTTGCCGGTCTTGACGTCGAAGCCGCGGATGTAGCCCTTCACGTTCGTCTTGCCGGTCGGCACGCCGCCCGATCGATGCGCCGCGCCGACAACGACGACGTTGCCGGCGACCATCGGCGTCGAGTGCAGGCCGATCTCACCCGACAGCGGATCGATCACCTGATCCATGTTTTGCTTCAGATCGACAATGCCGTCGTTGCCAAAGGTCGGCACGCGCATGCCGGTCCTGGCGTTCAGCGCGACGAGCTGATAACCGGGCGTGACGTACAGAATGCGTTCCTCTTTGCCGTCGGTCCAGTAGGCCAGGCCCCGGCCGGACAGCATCCGCGGCGCCGCCGCCCCGCGCGGGCCTTCGCGCTCGCTGTGCATCCAGAGCTCCTCGCCGGTCTCAGGATCGAGCGCCACGACCGCGCGCCGGGTTCCGGCGGTCGAATACAACACGCCGTTGGCCATCAGCGGCGTGGACTCGAACATGAACTCGGGTCGTGGCCCCAGATGATCGGTCTTGAAGCGCCACGCGACCGTCAGTGTGCTGAAGTTGCTCGCGTCGATCTGAGAGAGCGGGGCGTATCGCGTGTGGGCGGTGTCGCCGCCATAGGCCCGCCATTCGCCGTTGGCGGCGCCGGCCTGCCCGCGAACCACACCGCCGGAAAGCGCACAGGTGACTGCCACCACCGCAAGAAGCCGCGCACAACGCGAAATCGTCAGCATGAAACGCTCCTGTCCTGGAAGTTGATGGCGCGGATTATACCGCCGAAGGCCCCATGGCACCCTGCCTGCTTTGATTCCCCCATACGCCTGCCTTCCTCCCTGATACGCGTGTGCGCGGGGCTGATCCTGCAGCAGACGTTCCTCGTGAAAATGCCGGCCGAGCGGTTGGCGACGACGGGGGCGCGTACGTAGGGCGGGTCTTGCGCTGGGGCGATGATTTCGCAGGCGCCGAGTCGCGTGCCCGCAGCAAGGCTCATTTAATTGGGTGGGAGCGCGTGAATTATAGCTATAATTTCCGCCCTTTCCACAATTCGGACCGGAGGTGTTCATGGTCCCCGTCGCCGTCAGTTCCGTCCTCCGCGGCAAGAATCGTAAGGTCCTCTCGATCGCTCCAGACGCATCCGTGTACGACGCCATCAGCCTGATGGCCGAGAATTCAGTCGGTGCGCTGGTCGTCGTGTCGAACGGGGTGCTCGTGGGCATTCTCTCGGAGCGCGATTACGCGCGCAAGGTCGTGCTGCAGTCGCGCTCGTCGAAGGACACGCAGGTGTGCGACATCATGTCGAGCCCGGTCCTCACCGTCTCCCCCGCTCACACGGTCGAAGAATGCATGCGGCTGATGACCGACCGGCGCATCCGCCATCTGCCCGTGCTCGAAGGCGCGGCCATCGCCGGCATCGTCTCGATTGGCGATCTCGTGCGTTCGGTCATTACGGTCCAGGGTGAGACGATTCAGTACCTGCAGCAGTACATCGGCGGACACTATCCAGGCTAGGGCACAGGTGCGGCAGGCCTGTCCGTCGTAGCGCCTTCAGGCGCGGAGGCGGATGCGGGAGGTTCGCTACGTTTGTTGAGTTCGTTGAGTTCGTCGAGTTCGTTAGGTTCGATGGGTTCGAGATCGCGAGGCGTTTCGGGTGCGGGGGCGGTCATCTCGGCGGGCGCGCGCTGCGCGATCGTGGGCGGCGGGGTGATGTGGCCCATGCGGGCGCGAATGATGCGCTGGCGCGCGCGCAGCCGCCCGTTGGGCTTCGCGATGTTCAGGACGCGCGGGTTCACAATCGCCCCGGCCATCAGCGCGGCCTGATCGGGACCAATCGCCGAGGCGGGCACACCAAAGTACGTGCGCGCGGCGGCCTCGGCGCCCCAGATGCCGTCGCCCCACTCGATGTCGTTGAGATACAGCTCGAAGATGCGCGTCTTGCTCAGCTCGTGCTCGAGGCGGCGCGTGATGAACAACTCGCTCAGCTTTCGAAACGGGTTGCGCGTCGGCGACAGATACAGATTCTTGGCGAGTTGCTGCGTAATCGTGCTCGCACCGCGGAGCGTCGCCAGCTCCCAGTCGGTCTCGAGCGATTTTCTGATTTCAACGAGGTCGATGCCTTCATGACCCCAGAAACCAGCGTCCTCCGCGACGAGCACCGCGCGCTTCAGATGGGGCGAGATGCGGCCGTACGGCACCCACCGATGGACGCGCGTCGGCTCGCGCCCCTCGGCCCGCGCTTCGCGCGCGCGCAGCTCCATGAAGGCGGTGGAGGGAAGATTGTGCGTGCGCAGCCCGCGCACGTCGGGCAGCGTCAGGTAGATGAACGCGAGATAGCCGAACCCGAAGGCCGCGATTGCCGCAATCGCCCGGCCAACCTGTCGCATGTCATGATTATAGTCCTCGTGATGATGCTCTCTGCCGCGGCTGCCGTCATCGCACAGACCGACAAGTGGCAGGCGGCGCGCGAACGGATGATCGAGACGCAGATCCGCGCGCGCGACGTCCAGAATCCGGCCGTGCTGAACGCGATGGCGCGGGTGCCGCGCCATCTGTTCGTGCCGGCCGACATGCAGATGTTCGCCTACGACGATCGACCGCTGCCCATCGGCCTCGGGCAGACGATCTCGCAGCCGTTCATCGTGGCGTACATGACGGAGGCCCTGCAGCTGGGCCCGGCGCACAGGGTGCTCGAGATCGGAACCGGTTCCGGGTATCAGGCGGCAGTGCTCGCGGAAATCGTCAAGCAGGTCTACACGCTCGAAATCATTCCGGAGCTGGCGGAGCGCGCGCGGCTCGCGCTCGCGCAGGGCGGGTACCGCAACGTGGACGTCCGCGCCGGCAACGGGTATCGCGGCTGGCCCGAGCGCGCGCCGTTCGATCGCATCATCTTCACCGCCGCCCCTCCCGAAATCCCCCAGGCGCTCGTCGATCAGCTCGCGGTCGGCGGCATCATGGTGGGGCCGGTCGGAGCGGCGTATCAGGAAATGGTGATCATCACGAAGGGACCCGGCGGCGTCGCCCAGACGCGCACGATCCCCGTGCGGTTCGTGCCGATGGTGTCTCGACCCTCGACGAGAGATTAGGCACTCGTTGGTGGTTGGCGGGTGTGCTAGGATCCCGCTCCGCTAACCAATAAAGGAGCAACCCCATGCAGATCGCCGAGCGCTCGGCCGGTAACGTGAAGGTCCTCGATCTTTCTGGCCCGATCACCCTCATGAAAGGCGACGACCAGCTCCTCAAGGACAAGATCAACAGCCTGGTCCATCAGGGGCAGAAGAACATTCTCGTGAACCTGGCGGGCGTCACCGCGATGGACAGCGCCGGGCTGGGCGAGCTCGTCGGGGCGTACACGACGGTGGCGAAAGCCGGCGGCAGCATGAAGCTCGTGAACCTGACGAAGCGGCTGCACGACCTGCTGAGCATCACGAAGCTGCTGACCGTCTTCGACACGTTCGATTCGGAACAGGCCGCGCTCCAGAGCTTCAGCTAGCGCGCTTTCCGTACCTCAACACGAGCGCAGTCACATCGTCATTCTGGACCGCGCTCGCCGCGAACGCCCGCACCGCGGCCAGCACATGCTCGAGCAGCGCTTCCGGGCTGCATCCATGGTGTGTGTGCAGACACGGCAGCAGCCGCTCCTCGCCGAACTCCTCCTCGGCGGCATTCAGCGCCTCGGTGACGCCGTCGCTGAAGACGAGCAGCGTATCGCCATCCTCGAGCTCGAGCGTTTCCTCTTCATACGTCGCATGGGGAAACAGCCCGAGAATCAGCCCGCCCGTTTCGAGACGGCGCACGCCATGGCGGCCTATCAGCATCGGCGGGTTGTGTCCGGCGTTGCTGTACGTGAGGAGTCCCTCCGGCGAGAGCACGCCGTACATCACCGTGCAGAAGCGCGATTGAATCGCGCGCCGGATCAGCGTCCGGTTGACGTGAGCCATCAACGCCGCCGGCGAACCGGCCGTCGTCACCTGCGACGCGAACGCGCCCTGAATCATCGCCGTCAGCAGCGCGGCCGGCGGCCCCTTTCCCGATACGTCTCCGAGCGCGAACCCGAAGTGGCCGTCCGGCAGGTGGAAATAATCGAAAAAATCTCCGCCGATGGAGCGGCACGGCATCGATGCCGCCGCCACGTCGAAGTGCGCGCCCGACTGCAGCGCGTCGGGCAACAGCGCGCGCTGAATCTCCGCGGCCAGCACCAGCTCCCGCTCCAGCCGCGCTTTCTCGGTCGCTTCGCGATACAGGCGCGCGCTCTCGATGGCCGACGCGGCTTCGCCCGCGACCTCCTCGAGCGCCTTTCGCGCCGACGTTGACATCAACTGCCCCTTCTCACGGCTGTCGAGATACAGCACGCCGATGGGCCGCTGTTCGGCTGCCCCGTCGGAGCGCTCGAGGTAGCGCACGACGCGCAGCGGCGTGCAGAGCACGTTGCGGATGCCGAGCGCCACGGTGCCGAGGTGCTCCCCCACGAGGTTGCCGTCCATCAGATCGGCGACGATCCGCTCGCGCCCTGTCGCGAAGACTTCCTGAGGAATTTTCTGGCTCGTCGCGAACGACTGGCCCGACAGTGTGATCTTGCCGCGCGCGCGCGCGCTCTTGAACTCCAGCTCCCCCTTCGCGTTCGCGAGCATGATGAACCCGCGCTCGGCGCCCGTCGCGTCGATGGCGGCATCCATGACGAGCACGAGCACTTCGTCGAGCACGCGCGCGGAGCCGAGTCCTCGAAGGCGATCCAGCAGGGTCGTCAGCGGCCGGAAGTCCACCGCTCCCGATATGCCGCTGGTGTGCGGATCGACATCTCCGTCCGCTTCGAGGAAGACGAGCTCGGCGCTGCCGCTCCGGCCGAGGCGAATCTTGTCTCGATGCCGCAGGGGGCGCTCGGCCACCTGCTCGTCGTTGACGAACGTGCCGCACCTCGACCCGCGATCTTTCAGCACGAAGCGGCCGTCATCCTGGCGAAGGATTTCGGCATGCTCGCGGGAGACATCGGTGCCGACCGAGCGCAGGTCGCTCTCGCTTTTCCGGCCGATGCGGAAGATCGGCTTGTCGATAACGACGACGCGCCGGCCGAGCGGGTC
>Ga0163150_10008725_pt1 | contig 11445 bp, 11 predicted proteins | sample OliLakLV19P2IB_FD_148628 | JGI IMG/M metagenome (GOLD analysis project Ga0163150, IMG submission 148628) | Freshwater microbial mat bacterial communities from Lake Vanda, McMurdo Dry Valleys, Antarctica - Oligotrophic Lake LV.19.P2.IB | ecosystem: Environmental > Aquatic > Freshwater > Lake >...
GGTGATGGGCGGGCGGCTCCCAGGCCATTCGGGCTTACCCACTTCGAATCACGCTCGCCGGGCATCCGCCACACAGCACTAGACTTTCCCAGGTATCCGGGGAACCGTTGGTTGGGAACCGAGTGGTCCCCGCGCTGGAAAACGCCCGCGTTGCATCCGCCCTGCATGCACCCCGCCGACCCTCCCCTCCACCGTGCACGGCACGAGCTTGCGCGGCTCGGCTTCGCGCGTGCCAGTTTGGTGGCTGCCTTGCTGACGGTTCTCTGCCGGGCTCCGCTCCTCGCGGAATCATTTCCCGTGCCGACCGGGCAGGCTCTCCTGCGTGCCGACGGGACCGCCGGCATGCCCGCGGGCTATGAACCAAGCGGGGTCGCGTGGCATCCGAGGCTTGAGCGGCTCTTGGTCGTGTCGGATGGGGGTGTGCTCTCCCAAGTGAACCTCGACGGCACCGGGTATGCCGCGATCAAGTCCGGCCTCGGCGACCTCGAGGGGATCGCCATCGCGAACCCGGCCTCCGATCTCATCTACCTGGCGCTCGAAGGAGGGACCTCGGGCGACACGGTCAAAGAGTTCAACCTCGTGTCCAAGGGGTTCACCCGCACGTTCAGCCTCACCGGAAATTTCAGCCCGCACACGGACAACAGCGGCGTGGAGGCTTTGGAGTTCGTTCGCGACCTGACGGCCCCGGAAGGGGGCTGGTTCCTGGCCGGGCGACAACAGGACGGCCAGGTTTTCGTCTATTCACTCCCGATCCAATCCAGCAACTCCAGCACCTCCGTCAACTTCATCGGCGCGTTCGCCAGCGGGATCTCCGATATCTCGGGGCTCCACTATGACGAAACCCAGGGCGTCCTGTACGCGCTCCACGACGGTGGCAACTGGCTCCGCGCCTTCAAGCGCGGGGACGGGCCCCTGAATTGGGTTCTTGTGAAGGACTGGTCGAGCGCTCCCGGCTCCCACCAGGAGGGGGTCGCCTTGACCGGCAACCGACTGGTCATCGCCGAAGATTCCAACGCCGGATACATCGGCGGATTGGTCGCTTACAACGGATTCCCTACCGTGAGCGTGGCCCGCACGTCGCTGGAGGCCTGGCGTTTCCAACATTTCGGCACCCAGTTCAGCACCGGACGAGCCGCGGACTTTGCCGATGCCGATTTGGATGGAAGCACGAACCTTTTGGAATGGGCGATGGGGGAGGATCCCCTGGAGTTGGCACCGGGCCAACCGGTGCAATTGGCGTTATCGGGAGCAACCGTGCAGCTGACCTATGCCCGATCGGAGAGTGTGCCTGGAAGTTCGCTCACCCTGGAAAGCTCCACCGATCTCTCCCCCGGTTCCTGGGGAGTGGCGCCCGGCACCCCGGACCTCGTCGGCACGGCACCGGGCCGGAAGTTGTTGCAGCACACGGTTCCCGTGGACGACAGCCCCCGGGCGTTCTTTCGGCTCCGGGCAACCCAACCCTGAGAGCCGACCCATCAACGCCCGTGCGGAGGCTGGCAGTGCAGAACCAGTCCGGGTTCACTCCGATCCCCAGGCCCGCTGCACGCGCGCCCGAGCCGATCGATCAAGGCCCCGGAGAGTTCCACGGCGCCCTCCGAGATCCGCACCGCGTGCGTGATCTCCTCCGCTTCCGCCCCAATGAGATCCTGAGCCCAGACGCGTGTCCCCCTTCCCACCCCGCGCATGCGAAGGGTCAGCGAACGGTAATGTCCGAAAACACCCACGCGTTCTTCGCGGGTGAGCCGATGGAACAATTCCCACGCGGTGTCGGCCAGGTAGAAGAACGGGCGGCCATCCACACGCACCATGTACCGGCGATTGTCACTGGCGCGCCGCCGTACGTGTCCAGAAGGTTCTTATCCGCCAGTGCCCTCTATTTCGCCTCCGCGGCCTTCGCGTGGAACGCCTCGGCTTTGGTTCCCACCGCTTCTTACCTGTGCGCGCGTCATACGCGTAAATGTTGCCGAGCGCCCCCCAGGTGAAGACCATCCCGTTGCCGCAGGCGGGCGTCACCCCGTAATGGCCCCGTTTTCCGAACAGAAAGTTCATCGACGCTCCCTTCTCCTCGGCCTGCCAAAGCAGCTTCCCGGTGCCGGCATCGACCGCGACGGTAACGTCGTCGCCATCGATCTGACGCAGGGTGATGGACGGAACCGTCGCCAGCTCCCCCCGAAGGTGGGGGGGGTCGACACCGGCTTCCCATCCGTTGCATCGAACCCGGTGGTTGACCCCGCCCTGTCCGGTTACCGAGACTCCTGTTCCATGCCCTTCGACCTCGACCCCATTGAAACCCGCATCCTCGGCTGTTTGATCGAGAAAGAGCGGCTCACGCCGGAAAATTACCCGCTCTCGGTCAATGCCCTCACCAACGCCGCCAACCAAAGCACCAATCGCGAACCGGTGGTGGTCTGGGAGGAGCGGATCATCGAGCAGGGGTTGGAGCGATTGCGCACCAAGGGACTCGTCAGCATGATCCATCTCTCGGGATCGCGGGTGCCGAAGTACCGGCATCTGCTCCCCGATCATTTCGAGCTCAACCCGGCCGAGACGGCATTGCTGTGCACCCTCCTTCTGCGCGGCCCGCAAACGCCCGGCGAGCTGCGTCAACGGGCCGACCGAATGCATCCCTTTGCCGGGTTGGAGGTCGTGGAAGCCGCGCTGGTCGCGCTGACCGCGGGTGCATTTCCCATGGTCCAACTGCTGCCGCCGCGGCCGGGTCAGAAGGAACGGCGCTACCTCCAGACCCTGTCGGCACCGGCTCCACTCGAGGAGACGCCCTCGCCCGCCGCCGTCTCCCCCACCCCGTTGCCCTCTCCGACGCGCCGATTGGAGTCGCTGGAGGAAACAGTTCAGTCCCTGCGCGCTGAACTCACGTCGCTCCGGGAGGAGCTGGCTCAGTTCCGAAAACAGTTCGAGTGACGCCCCGCGCACAGGCGGCCGTCGACCCGAAGTGACCGGCGACGCCCCGGTGCCAGATGCTCGCGTCCCCCCTCACGGACTCGACCTGTTCGGCATCGGCGTGCCGGATCGGATGTGTGGAACGGCGTTCGCTTGCTGCGAACCCGACGGCCTTCGAGCGGCAGCTCGGTGCCTGGCTGGACGCGGTATCAGTCCGTGCATTGCGTCATTGGCTATTTCGATCTCCGCACATCGGCATCCGCTCCATTCTCAAATCGTCGAGTTGCCCGGGCCAAGTTGCTCCGGTGTCCGAGCCCAAGCCGTCCGCAAATCCGAAACCCGGCCAGGTCGCACGCCTCTCCCAGCCTCTTCAAGAAGAGCTCGTGGTCCTCGGCGTCGAGAAAAACCGCCTCCCGCCGATTGCCCCGGCACATCACATGGTAGAACGCCCCTTCAAATTCCAGGCGAGGACTCCTCAGCATGCACCCACCCCACCACGGGAGGCACGCGAAGGCAGGCTGTTTGTGACGCAATGCACGGACCCCGTGTCCGAGGTTCTTCGAGCGCACTTTTAGTTCGTTCTTGAGCAGGTTCTCCAACAACTCGGCGGCGACGTTCTTGTACTTGAGGCCGCGCACTTCGGCGAGGAACTGCGGGCTGAGAATGCCGATGTCGGGCTACTTCAGCCGAGGGAGCAAGCGGGGCGACCGAGACAGACAGCGTGCAACGCTGGGCGAAGCCCGACTGAGCGGGGCCGCGAAGGAGTCAACCCGGCGGCGGTGAAGACGTCGATGATTTCGCCTTCGGTCGTGATGCCTTTGGAGACGAGTTGGCGGATCGCAGCCGAAGGAAGTCTGAAGTCAGAAGGATGAAGGATGAAATCAGGACTCTGAAACTTCATCATTCTACATTCAACCTTCTACCTTCCCGGTGCCGTGCATCATGTCGCAGGCGATGCCGTGTTTCTCATGCACCACCGCGATGGCCGATGGAAGTGCGAATTCCGAAGTTTAGTTAGTTCGAAATTCCGAATTCGTCATTCGACATTTCCCCCGGCCCTGCATCGGCTTGTCGGCATACATGGTGTGCAGACACGGCGCATCGAAATGCATCTTGTTCTGCACCGTGGCGAAGAACTTTTGCGAGGCGTCCGCGTCCGGCATGTAGTCCACACTCGTCGCGTAAATATCCAGCACCTTCTGGTAGAAGCGCCGTTCCGAGGAGCGGATGTCGCGGATGCGCGCCAGCAGTTCGTCGAAGTAATCCACCTGACCCTTGCCCGGTGGATTTTTGAGTCGCTCATCATCCATGACGAAGCCTTTGACGAGAAACTCCTGAAGCCGGGCGGCCGCCCATTGGCGGAACTGCGTGCCCCGGTGACTCTTCACCCGAAAGCCCACCGCCAAAATCATCGGCAGGTTGTAGTGCTCGATCCGGCGGCTGACCTGTCGCTTTCCCTCGGTTTGAACTGTCAAGTATTCCTTGACTGTTGCCGCCGGGGCCAGCTCCCCCTCCTGGAAAATGTTCTGGATGTGCAGACTGATGTTTTGCTTCGTGCTCTGGAATAGCTCGGCGAGCTGGTTGAGCGACAGCCAAAGCGTTTCCTCGGCAAACCGCACGTCCACGCGCGTGCGACCATCCTCCGTCTGGTAGAGGATGATTTCGGATTGGGGCAAAGGTTCGTCGCTCATGGGATGCACCTTTCAAATCGAACGATCCGGAAATCCCGGATCGTTGCCCGCGCCTCCTCGGGGATGGCCGGGTTCAGCCGCCGCAAAGCCTCGCGCAGCCGCCCCACCAGCACCACCTCGCCAAACGAATCCCGCTCCGCCGCCGGTTCACCGGGCGCGAGCTGCGGCCCGTGCCCGACCGCATAGCCCAGTTCCCCGAACCACGTCAGGGCCGCTTCTTCGACGATGGATTCGGTGAGGGACATTGGATCAAGGCAACTGGTCGGACTTCGTGATGGTGCGGAATCGCGCCGGCCTGGACCTTTTCACCTTCTCGATCACCGTCTCCTCGAGCAGCCGCGCGAGCCATGCCTTCGCCTGCGGTTTTGCAATGGCCAACAGGGTTGCCACTTCTTCTTCCGTGCGCTCCTCGGCAAGTTCGCGTCCGAGAATCGGGCGCACGGCATCCCATAGTTCTGCCTCAGGCGTGAGCTTCGGAGCCGCCGCTCGTTCCTCTACCATCTCTGTGACCGGCCCAGCCGATATCTCCACCGCGCCAGACTGGATGATAACCGGTTCCTCGCGCAGCAGGATGGGGAGTATGTCCTGCACCGCCGCCGGGGATTCGAGACTCATCAGAAGCAACGCCTTGTCGATCCGGCCCATCGTGGCGTTCACCTTGGCCATCAGTTCCGGAACGGACAGCCCGTGCTCGGCCTCTTCCAACGCGGCCAGCACGGCCTCCACCTCCTCGCGCTTGGGAAAGGCGCTTTCGATAAAGTAGTCGTTGATCTCCTGCTCCTCTTCTCCACTCAGGAGGATGCCATAGGCCGTATCGATGTTACGCCCGGCTGAAACAAGTCGTCCGCAAACCGCGTTTCTCGATCCGGGTCGATCTGCACCAGGGCAAGGCGGACCACACCGTCTGGACCACCGACCTCACCACCGAATACGTGGTGCTGAATTTGTCGGAGTGAACAAAGCCGCGACCTTCAAGCCACGACGCCGATGCCGCTAGTCAGGCCTGACTCGTTGTTGCACGGGCTCCGGTGCGTTCTGCTTTGCCCTGTTGGCTTGAATTCCAGCCAGCACTGCCTCAACGCTCCCGGTGCCTCTGTGCTGGCCGAGCGATATGTAAGATTTGTCCCGAAACCACGAATAATCGGGCGGATTTTTGGGGTAATCGGGACCCACGCCAGCCTTACGTAACTTGGGATCGCGCGAAAGTTTTCCATTGTACGCCGCACTGCCGATCGCTACAAACAAACGTCCGTTCTTGAGCAGGAACCCGGCCGGTCGAATAAGTCTCATGCCATCATACTTCGGATCGGGGGAAAGCAGGTGGGAACCATTCGCTGCCGAGATGATTTCCATCCCATCCGAAAAAATCGTGTTGGCTACGACCGGGAGGTCTGCTTCCTTCAAGCCTCCGAGCTTCGTCGTCGAGATTTCGACAAGCAGAACTCGCTGGGTGCCATGAAACGTGACAAGGAGATCTCCGACTTTAGTGTCGAACGCAACGACATCCCAGTAGACGCTCGGGGTGCCGCGATGCACTCCAAGCCTCAGGAACCCCTGCAAGACGGCCGGCTCGCACCGGGATCGAAGCATGGCCAGGCTGTAATCCACGGCATACACTTCGCCCGGCGATAGCTGATCCGCGGAATCGATTTCGTCAAATGAATAGGGAAAAAGCTCCGTCCAGAGCATAGACTCGGGTCCTTGGCTCACCTGTGGTGGCGAAGGCGCGGCGCCCACGTTGCCTGCACAAATGGATAGCGCACATATCATCCAATGTGCCAACCTGCTGGTTTTGGACACTTTGATCAGTTCCATTGAATCAAATTTCACCATTCCGGCTTAGGCCCCGGGCGCTCGCACTCGATGTCCGGACCACTTTGCGGCGACCAAGCCCAGAACACATTTTGTTGTATGAGATTAGCAAAATCGGTGTAAGCTCCTAGCGGACTATCCTCGTTGGGGACATAAAACTTAGTTTCTTCATCCGCAGTCAGGATGTATGTAGCCTCAAATGTGTTGAGCCATCCCCTCGGCTTTTCGAACATGAGTCTCTCTTTGAGCAACAGCATATACTCCTCTCCATGTTCTCCTGAAGGTTCATTGCCGGTCTCCGGGGGGTGCCCATTATGACCATTAGCGGACCGGCGCCAGACGGAATGCACATCCATTTGGGTGTTACGAAGATCGACCGAGCTCAACATCGGGTAGATAAATTTCACTTCCCCCGAGGGAAGGCCGCACATCCTCGCCGCAAGCACCATGAAATTTGCCAGATCTGTGCACTGGTAGGGAGCTGTCGCCACCTTCCAGAGGCTTCCGCTGCAGACCTGATCTCCCTGCCACCTCAATGCCCCCCAGATACGCTGCGTTGCCTGGTGAGCCTGACCATTCCCGAAGCCAGTCGCGTTCCCACAAACCCACTCAATTCGTTTGTCGGTTACAGCGCTGCCGTTTGGAACACCGAAGGTACAATAGAGCGGCGTTTTTGTCTTCGACTCATTGCCGAGATTCGCGAAATCGTGGTAGTTTGAACCATCATCGATTGAAATCTGCCACTGAATGTCGAAAGTGGTAACGTCAATTTTTTCATCCAATTGATAACTCGTCGAAAAATCGGTTTGAGTGATCGATGAACCCGACCCCAGACTAATAGAACGGGTGACTTCGCTATTCGAGCCCCCACTTTGCTTGGATTTTATTTGCACTTTGATGTTTTGATTCGCGGTCGAAGGAACCACCTTGACTTTGAAATCCAGCGCAGGGGTGGATCCTTTTGTCCAAGCCATCGCCTTGTCACCGGGCCACTCCGCTCCAATGGTGTCACCGTCGTCTTCTGTGCAGTTCGTGGCATTCTTGAGAGCGTGGTTTCCCTCACCGCTGAAGTCAACTCCCTCCAGGATGGCGCTCACAACGCGTAGCTTGGCAATTTCCGAATACCAGTCCTGGTAGTCTCCGTCGGTTCCGCGCCGCCAGTATTCGAAAGGAGTCCCGTCTCTCCGGTAGTAGTGGATGTCGTAAGATCCGGGGGCGGAAAATTTCAGCGTGTAACTGGGTGCACTTCCTTCCAAGCTGATTCCATACGGCTTGAAGCCATTCGCCAAGAAACCGCTCAACCGCAAATTCGGGATCAAATCGCCGTTCGCCTGGAGGAAGTTTGCCCAGCCGTTGCCCCATCTCATCGCGAACCTTCATGAGTCCGCTATCCCAATTCCACTTGTAGAGGGTGGCTAGTCGTTGCTGGGAGTCGATGAAGTCCATTTCGACGAGGATCCGCAGCAGCTCCTCGCGCCCGGTCCAGCGCTCCCGGATGCGGGAAAGACGTTCCCTCGCCTCGGGCTTCCGGCCGGTTCGCACCAGGGTTCGGGCAATCTCGGAGTTGATTCGGTCCTTGTGGTCCTGCGCCGTGGCAGCTTTTTCCTGAAGATTGAGCAGCCGCAAATGTGTCGCTGGGGGGCTTCGCACGGCGCAGATGTCTGCCATCCGCTGGATCAGAGCGAAGGGCATGTTCTTCAACTGGCGCTCGGGGTCGGGGATCGATTCGAGGCGGGGCAGGCAATCAATCTCGAAGAGGACCGCCGCGATCCAAGTCAGATGCGCCCCCTTCTGGAGTCCGGCCAGATTCATCGTGCCCACCATCACCGCGGCCCATTCCTCGATGCGCCGTTCCTCCCAGAGTCGGTCTGCGATCGGGAGGTTCTCCTGGAGCACTCGCAAACCGTCCTTCAACACCGGATTATTGGAAACGTGCAATCCGCGGCCGCTCCAGGAACGCCACTCACTGGGGGTGCGGAGATCTGGGATCGCGGGCGCGGTCGTCGGCGAAGATTGGCTGGAACCATCACCGGCGGCCAAGGCACCGATCAAGCCGAGGAGCAACGCCCGCCGTTCGGAAGCGGGAAGATCTCCGGTCGCGCGCTGCCAGACATCTCCCAGACCGTCCTTGGCCATGTATTCGCCCGAGCCGGTGTATTTCCCGAACGGCGTCCAGAGCAGCAGCCGCTGGACCATTGCAGGAATATCGCGCTGCCGCGCCGAGTATCGGGAAGCAAACTCAAGCATCGCGTTCGGGGCCCAAAACTCCCCTTTCGCCCAACCTGCCTCGCCAGTGACCTCAAGCCACTGCCATGCAATCGCACCCGCAGAGGAGGGATCAAGCGCGGCGAGCATCCGCATCCGGTTGAAGGTTTCCTGAGAACCCGCGTCGATCAGGGCCTGGGTCGAAGGAGCGAACAACCGACGAAGCGCGGCGCGCCACCTCGCCCGCCCAGCATCGTCCAGCGCATCCGCGAAGGCATCCACCCAGCGCGTCCATTCTTTACAAGTGAATCCCGGCCGTTCGAGCCCCCTGGATTCGAGGGCGGCAACCACACGGCGTCGCGCCTCGGGAATCCGCCGCGCGAACCCTTCAAACCGATCCACGAAGTCGGCGAACTCCTTGTCCGGGAGTTCCGGCCAGTCCGAATTGGCGAGCGTCCAGTCTGCCAGCAGCTTCGCGCGGGCGGGCCAGGCCCCCACGGCGCTCAGTAACTCGAACGCCTGGCCAAAGCTTTTTGGGATCCAATCGCGCAAGCCCGTGCGCCTCGATGGCCCCACCGACCCGTCGCTCCCATTCGGCTTTGTCGGCCTTCGGCATGCCCCATCGGGCTCCCTTCGCGACGCCCGTCCAGACCGACAGATTGGTGGCGAGGTCGGCATCGCTGGCGCCACCGAGCGATCCCTGCGCCACACGGCTGATCCGTGGAAGCAGGGCTGCCAAGGGGGCGTTCGACTTCATGAGGATATCGAGCGCAGGTATGCGAGCCCGCGCTTCCAGCATGCCCGCGTATTCCGCCAGATCGCGGGGCGACAAGGCTTCCACACGCCCCTGGACTGAGCCCCAAGCCAGCAGGTAGTCAAAGGCGGCATCTCGCCCGGCAGTCGTCTCCATGACCTTTGCCCCGGCCTTGGCGATGCCCCAGCCGGGTCCGGGAGAACTGCGCTCCGCTGCCAACCATGCCTCGCGCGCCGCGGCCTTGGCCGGATCGGACAGGGCTGGAGCCACATATCGGATCAACTCCGCCCATGCACCGGCGCGACGTGCAAAATCCTGCGCGAAATAGCCTTCAAGGCCCGGCAGTTTCTCGGCGAGGACAGCCAGAGCGGGGACGCCCTCGGGCCCAAGCTGGGAGACCGCCTTGGCGAACTCGATCAAGCGGTCCGGGCTCGCGGGGGCCGCCTGGCGGTCGATCCATCGAGCCGCGAAGTCTCCCGCCCGCCGATCCCGGAGGCGGAGCAGGCACTGCACGACTTTGGTGGCAGACGATTCCGAATCGATGGTATCGACCGGGAATGCGGAAACCAGTGCCGTCGCCCAAATCTCCCGACGCGCGTCGGTCCAGTCGTGCGAGATCAACCGAACGATTTCCCACCAAAATGCGGGGTCGGCGGCACGGGCGCCATCAGCTTTCAGTTCCAAAGAAGCCGTGAGCAGCTCGCGAGCTTGCGCGCCGACGGGCGTGGGTGCCTGGCTGACATGATAGGCGAGCGCGGCAGCATCCGCAGTTCCAGCCGAGGGTAAGTCCCCACTCCCATGAACCACCAACCAGTCTGCGACGACGGTCCGGACCTCCGAAACCGCTCCAAGGGCATCGAGCGTTTTCGCGAGGGATACAACGGTCGCGGAGGAGATCAACGGGAGATCGGCGGCGCTCGGACGCAATGCCGAAAGGAGCCGCTGTTTGCTTGAGTCCGTCAATGAGCCCGCAGCTTCGCGCACGGCAGCCAGCCAACTCATCGCATCGGGCCGGGTCGCCACGGAGGGCGGCAGGGATTCCGCCACGGCGCGCGCCCATTGCGACCGAAACCCCGGGAGGTTTGCGGACCTGCCCAGCAGGTCCAGAAGCTCGTCGGCTCCACCCCCGATGGCGACGCCCAACATTTCGGTCCAAACATTCGAGACACCGGCCGAATCGAACTCGCCCGCCCTGACCGTAAGCTGATCCAACGCGGCGACGGGGAGTTCGCTGCCCGATGCGTTGCCGCTGCCGAGAATGACCTGGCCTGCAACTTTTGCGGGCTTCGCAGCAACACGGCTGCCGGCATTGATCGAAACATTCAGCGCACCGGCTGCATCCGGCCCGATGGCCAGCAAATGCCAGTCGCCATCGCGGTAGTCGCGACCGCCGCCGAGCGGAATAGAGTCCGACCCCACGACGAATTGCAGGGCACCGTTGGAATCCTGGACCACCCGCCACACCTCGTTCCCCTCCGCCCAGCCCGAAGCGAGGACCACGTTGCCACCCGTGGCCCGAAACCAAACGGTTGCGAATGGCCACGCTGCCAAACCGGTATTCGGCGGAACCAGCTCGACCCGGGTCCTTTGGGAGACTGCCAGTCCGGCCCCTTCGAGCCCTGCCGCCGGGATCGGAGCCGGGTCCGCGATGTTCAGCCACCAATCGCGTTCGCTAGCCAGTGGGGTTGCCGTTTCAACCTCGAAGCGGAATGTGGCCGACTTGGAATCGGCCAAAACACCGAAAACACCGACCGATAGAAGCAGAAATGCCCCAATCAAGCACTGGCAGTTAGACGGACTTGGGGGGGGGGGGAGGAGACTGAGCACACCACATAACTAAGCAGTCTAAGATGTTAGACGCAAAACTGTCAAGCCCCTCGATGATCGAGATGGAATAGAAACCACGGGCACACTTCGAAATGGGTGAGCGAATAGCGGGACGCCCCCGCCCCGGGAGGGACCGCGTGCCGCGGTCCGCGAACGACCTTAGCCTAAGTTTCTTATGGAAGTCGCTGAAGGCCCATAAAACCAAGGGTGGGGCTCGAAAGGCACTACAAAATCGTCAGGGCTTGGCGAAGGATTTGA
>Ga0163150_10008726_pt1 | contig 11444 bp, 9 predicted proteins | sample OliLakLV19P2IB_FD_148628 | JGI IMG/M metagenome (GOLD analysis project Ga0163150, IMG submission 148628) | Freshwater microbial mat bacterial communities from Lake Vanda, McMurdo Dry Valleys, Antarctica - Oligotrophic Lake LV.19.P2.IB | ecosystem: Environmental > Aquatic > Freshwater > Lake >...
GTCCTGGGCAGGGAAATTTATCCGAGCAATAGCTCCTGATGATCCCAGCACTGGAAATCTTTTCACAAAGTTAAAAATATTTTCATCAGGAACAGACAATCTAATGAGCGGCCTCTTTGAACAGCATAATTTTTAGACCTGTTTTTTCCTCGTTCAATACAGCCTCGAGTACAGACCCCTCTTCCGGGCCTTCGTTAAGTATAAATTCAGCTAGTGGGTCTTCTATGTATTTCTGGATTGCCCGGTTTAGAGGACGTGCTCCAAATTGAGGGTCATATCCTTTTTCGGCTACAAATTTTTTGGCTTCTTCACTTAGTTTCAATTCATAATTGAGATTACCCAGCCTTTTTGCGAGCCCGTTTAATGAAAGATCGATGATTTGGAATATCTGATCCTCCGATAAGCTGTTAAAAATAATGACATCATCGATCCGGTTGAGAAATTCCGGGGAAAAGGTCTTTTTTAAGGCACCTTGAATTACCGATTTGGTATTGTCTTCGGAAGCTTCCTGCCGGGCTTTGGTAGCAAAGCCAACACCCTGACCGAAGTCCTTTAATTGACGTACACCAATATTGGAAGTCATGATGATCATGGTATTTTTGAAATCTATCTTACGACCCAATCCATCGGTGAGCAAACCATCATCCAATACCTGAAGCAAAATATTATAAATATCGGGATGTGCTTTTTCAATTTCATCCAGCAGGATCACGGAGTACGGTTTACGCCTAACTTTTTCAGTTAGCTGTCCGCCTTCTTCGTAACCCACATATCCCGGAGGTGCCCCGATCAGTCGGCTTACTGAGAATTTCTCCATGTATTCACTCATATCGATCCGTATCAGGGACTCGTCATTGTCAAACAGGTACCGGGCCAATGCTTTAGCCAATTCCGTTTTTCCGACCCCTGTAGGACCCAGGAATATAAAAGTGCCAATAGGCTTTTTAGGATCTTTTAGACCTACCCGATTTCGTTGAATAGCTTTGGTTATCTTCTCAATTGCCTCATCTTGCCCGATGATTACTTTTTTCATATCATCAGTCATATTGACCAGACGTTTGCTTTCACTTTGGGCGACCCGTTTGACAGGTATACCCGTCATCATAGCGATTATTTCGGCGATATCGTCCGTATCCACCGGGTATTTTTTGACTTTGGCTTCTTCTTCCCATTGTTCTTTGGCAGTTTCCAGTTTGGCCTGCAATTTAGATTCGGTATCCCGGTATTCGGCTGCTTTCTCGTATTGTTGATTTTTTACTGCGCTGTTTTTTAATTCCTTGATCGACTCGATTTTTTGTTCGATTTCTTCAATATGTTTGGGTACATGGATGTTTTTGAGGTGGACACGGGCACCCACTTCATCCAACACGTCGATGGCTTTATCCGGTAAAAAACGATCGGTGATATACCGGTCGCTCAGTTTTACACAAGCCTTAACGGCATCATCCGAATAGTTGACATTGTGAAAATCTTCGTATTTGGATTTGATATTATGGAGTATGGCAATGGCTTCGTCCGCACTGGGTGGGTCCACCAATACTTTTTGAAAACGTCGGTCTAAAGCTCCGTCTTTTTCGATATATTGACGGTATTCATCGAGGGTAGAAGCCCCGATGCATTGTAATTCACCTCTGGCGAGTGCAGGTTTGAAAATATTGGATGCATCCAGGGAGCCTGTAGCCCCTCCTGCTCCAACAATAGTGTGGATTTCATCTATGAAGAGGATTACGTCCCTTGATTTTTCCAATTCGTTCATGATCGCTTTCATCCGCTCTTCAAACTGTCCACGATATTTTGTACCGGCCACCAGGGCTGCCAGGTCGAGCATCACAATTCTTTTATTGTATAGGGTGCGGCTAACTTTCTTTTGAATAATCCGCAGTGCCAATCCCTCCACAATTGCCGTCTTTCCAACACCTGGTTCACCAATCAGAATCGGGTTGTTTTTTTTGCGACGGCTAAGGATTTGAGATACCCGTTCAATTTCATTTTCCCTTCCGACGATTGGATCCAGTTTGTCTTCCTCGGCGAGTCGGGTGATATCCCTGCCAAAATTGTCCAGCACCGGGGTGCGTGACTTGGTACTGCCTTTTCGTGGAAACTTGGCCGAACCTTCTTCTTCAAAATTGGATTCAGATTCACTCTGAGCCTGGGCAAAATAATCACTGTTGGCCAGGTCCTGTTCCTGAATAACGTATTGTAGTTCGGAGCGGAAAGTTTCATAGTCGACGTCAAGCTCACCCAAAATACGGGTGGCTTCGCTGTCTTTATGTTTTAATATGGACAGCATAAGGTGTTCCGGGGCAACGGTGTCCTGTTTCATTTCCTTTGCTTCCAGGTGACTTAAACGATATATCCTTTCTGCATGTTTGCTCAAGGGCAAATCTTCCCTGACTGCTGAGGCAGGTGGGTTATTGGCCAGTTCTTTTTGCAGCACTTTTTCTAATTTATATTTTAATTCAGTACAATCGACTTCGAGACTTTCCAGCACTTTTACGACCAGATTATCTTTGTCTTTGAGCAGACCGAGCAGAAAATGTTCAGTCCCGACAAAATCATGTCTTAATCGATTGGCTTCTTCACGGCTTTTGCGAATAACATCTTGAAATTGAGGTGATCTTTTATTACTCATCGGTAAATTTTAATGGTCAAACAAGTATACGGTTTTCAACACAGATCCGCAAATCAAATTGTGGAGAGTGTATCAACTTAAATAGGAAACAAATAATTAGAAAAATCTTTCATTTTTCCGAAAATATTAAATTAACTCTAACATTCTACATACTTTCCTTTCCCATTCCTAAAAAATACTATCAAAATTGAGCCCAATCCCGATTTGTAGCCAAAAAAATCTAATTTTGCGGTTTAAAATGACGAAATGACATGAAATACTCAATAGATAAAGAAGACCGTTATGCCATTTTAAAGTTAAATGAAGAAAATTTGAATTCACTGATTGCCCCTGATTTAAAATCTGAATTTATTTTTTTAAGAAATGAAGGGGTCAGAAACCTCATTCTGGACCTTGGTCAGGTAAAATATGTAGATTCATCCGGCTTGTCTTCTATATTGACAGCCAATAGATTATGGAAAGATTTTGGTTCTTTTATAGTCACAGGCATACATCATGCCCCGGTTCAAAAACTGATTGAAATCTCCAGGTTGGAAACCATACTCAACCTGGTGCCCAGCGTCCAGGAATCGATAGAATTTGCAATGATGGAGGATCTTCAAAAGGAATTGGAAGAGGGGAGTGAAGAACAGTAAGTACTTAAGACAGTCATGTCAAAATTTGAAGTACTGATTCTTGGCAGCAGCTCTGCCCTCCCGGCATATGGCCGTCATCCGGCATCCCAATTACTCAATATCCACGAAAATCATCTTTTGATTGATTGTGGAGAAGGGGCCCAGTCCAGGTTGGTTTACTATGGACAAAAGCTGCACCGGATCCGTCATATCTTTATATCCCATTTGCATGGTGACCATTATTTTGGCCTTCCAGGTATTTTAACATCTTTAAATTTATTGGGTAGAAAAGACCCTTTGGATATCTATTGCCCTCCTGGATTACAGGACCTGATCCTCGAAATGGTCAGATTGGGACAGGGAGAAATGCGATACACCATTCAATGGCATATATTGAACCACTCTGGGAAAAAACGAATACTGGATACTTCGGGTTTTGAAGTATTTGCTTTTCCTTTAAAACACAGGATCACCACCTATGGTTTTCTGTTTGCTGAGAAAATCAGATTAAGAAATATGAAAGTAGAAATGCTGCCGGCTCTTGAATCCAATCCTGAACTAATCCGTTTATTAAAAACAGGCCTGGATGTCAAGGACCCGTCAGGAAATTTATACCGGGCGGCAGATTATACGTATGAACCACCTCAACCCCGGAAGTACGCCTATATTTCAGATACCCTGTATTCCCCTGATATTATACCGTATCTCCAGGGAGTTGACCTATTGTATCATGAAAGCACCTACATGACCAACCATAGTGAAAAAGCTGCAGAAAATTTCCACAGTACTGCATTTCAAGCCGCTCAGATCGCCATCCATGCAAAGGCAAAAAAACTAATAATTGGCCATTTCTCTTCCCGGTATAAAACATTGGAAGAATTATTAAAAGAGGCGGTGGCTATATTTCCAGATTCATCACTTGCACTGGAGGGAGAAAATTTCATCATCTGAATATTGTTTAACCCAATTTTTGCAGTCGGCAAAAATTGCTCTTCGTGCCGAACGATAGATTTTGCAGTCAACTGCAAAATTCCATCTAACGCAAAATTCCATCTCACTAGTCGTATTGGTTTGTAGATGAGGGAATAATTCATTACTATTTATTTGCATTTGTTCTATTGATTTTGAAATATTCCACAGGCACATTAAAAAATGAGCAACTCCTGGTTAACATGGGTTCCGTGGTGTAGGCACTGTCATTTTGGTAAAAAAATACCCCTAATATCCCTGTGCCAGGCTTGTCGCAGGTGCAGCATCCGGCAAATCATGAAGTCGTAAATAGATTTTCAATACAAGCATTTTAATCGGATAAGGTACTTCCATAAACTTTATAACTTCAACTTTATATATGAAAGGGCGTACCTACGGCAAGCCTGGCACGCCATATATACCCATACGTGTTTTTGCCTATAGTAAATCCCTATGGGATAGAAGGATTTATTACATTTTATAACCGAAGTTTGTAAGCCAATATTCAGAACTGGCGATGTACAGGCCTCAGTATGTATGACAGCGCCTACCTACAGCACGCCGTATTTAATCTTACGTGTTTTTACCTAGTAAATCCCTACGGGAGATAGAAAGATGGAATACATTTTCTAGCCGAAGGTTGTAAACCAATATTCAGAACTGCCTATGTAAAGGCCTCAGTGGCTTGAGAATTTTTTTTAGATGCTTTAGATGTGGTTACTTTGCAAGAGCTGTACCAGGAGCAATGCGTAAAGTTAGTTGGTAAACTCTACAAGTTGCTTGTAGCTGAATTCTGGGTTTAATCCAACGGATTGAAAAAACGGTGAAGACCTGTTGGGGCCATAACCAATCTTATTGTCAATCAAACGTATAAAGGATAAGAAAGATGTAAAAGAAGTGACTCCGCTGGGACTTGAACCCAGGGCCCATACATTAAAAGTGTATTGCTCTACCAGCTGAGCTACGGAGTCAACTTTTGTTTAAAGGACTGCAAATATAGATGTTTTTGGCAAAAAACCAAGATTACTATCAACCCTTTAAAAAGGTAAATCATCATCAAAGGACGCAGGCTCAGCAGAGGCTGGAGGGAAGGAGGATCTGGAATAATTGGCCGATGCTGGAGCTGCCGGAGCTGCCGAAGCACCAGTGGATTCTGCCAGTCTCCAGGCTTTTACATCCGTATACCATTTGCCATTGTATTCCCGGCTCTCTATATCAAAATCGATCGTCAATGAAGTGCCTGGATCCAGTTTTACGTTATTGAGTTTATCTCCCCAAACGGAAACGCATACTTTTTTAGGATATTGGCCGTCGGTTTCTACAATAATATCCTGTTTTCGCCATTCCCCATTTTTGCCCTGTCCGGTCTGAGCTGGCAGTACCTGAACTAACTTTCCAATAAATTGCATAAGTATTAAATATATAAATTAATTAATTGTTCGTATTGTTCCTGTTTGCCACTGGTCATCGTCGGTTCTCCCAACTCATTGGCTAAAGCGCTCAGTTGATCGAGGTTAAGTTTGCCCTCTTCGAAAGCCTTCCCGTTTCCGGTGTCAAAACTTGCATATCGAGTGGTGAGCCAATGATTCAGCGGGGAATCGGTCAATAATTGATCAGCGATTACAAGGGCCCGGGCAAAAATGTCCATTCCATGAATATGGGCAATAAAAAGATCGTCGAGGTCAGTGCTGTTTCTCCGGATTTTGGCATCAAAATTGACCCCGCCACCCTGCAACCCTCCGGCCTTCAGGATGACCAGCATAGCCTCAACCGTTTCATACAAGTTGATGGTAAATTGATCCGTATCCCACCCGTTTTGATTATCTCCTCTGTTGGCATCGATGCTGCCCAACATACCAGCATCAGCAGCTACCTGCAATTCGTGATCAAACGTATGACCAGACAAGGTGGCATGATTGACTTCCACATTGATTTTAAAATCTTTATCCAAACCATGAGCCCTCAAAAACCCGACGACGGTAGCGCAATCGTAATCATACTGGTGTTTGGTGGGTTCCATGGGTTTGGGTTCGATGAAAAAATTTCCTTTAAATCCCCGCCCCCTGGCATAATCCCTTACGGTTTGTAAAAAACGGGCAAAATGTTCTATTTCCCGGTGCATATTGGTATTCAGTAAAGAGAGGTAACCTTCCCGACCACCCCAAAAAACATAATTTTCGCCCCCCAATGCGATCGTAGCATCAACTGCATTTTTTACCTGAGCTGAAGCATAAGCTAACACCTGAAAATCCGGATTGGTGGAAGCACCATTCATATAGCGTGGATGAGAAAATAAATTGGCCGTTCCCCATAACAGCTTAACTCCAGATGCTAGTTGTTTGGTTTTTGCATATTCCACCATTTGGAATAGTCTGTTTTCCGATTCACCAAGGGTTGCCCCTTCTTCTATTAAATCAAAATCATGGAAACAATAATACGGTGCGCCGATTTTGGTAATAAATTCGAAAGCAGCATCCATTTTATGCCGGGCCCGGGAGATGGCATCACTTCCCGTATTCCAGGGCATGATCCGGGTGACAGCCCCGAAAGGATCAGCATTTCCATTGCAGAAACTATGCCAGTAACAAACGGCAAAACGCAGATGGTCTTCCATTCTTTTCCCACCTACGATAAGGTTGGGATCATACCATTTAAAAGCCAAAGGATTTTTTGAAGATTTTCCTTCGAATGCTATTTTTCCGATGGATTTGAAATATTCTTCCTGCCCAAGTGTAACTTTTCTAGTCATATCTATTTTTTCTTTTCCTGGATAACAATTCTAAGATTCGGGGTACTCAAATTTTCAAAGGGATGATTTGGTCTAGCGAGACTTATCTCAATATGATTATTTTTTTGAGGGATTAATTTGGTATAACCGGCTTCTTTCTCAAACCGGATCTGATCTACTTTAAAACTGTAAAAGGATTTATAATCACCTTTGGAGTTTAGGTTTTTTACGATAAGGGTATTGCTTTCCTGGTTTAAGGGTAATTCGATAAAATGAACATTGCCCGGAGGGGATGGGTAACCTGTGGAATACAGGAATTTCCCATTTAACCATATCATAAGGGCATCGTCCGTTCCAAAAGCACTTATCCACTTGGTTTCCCGGGAAGACATTATATTAAAAAGATAATAATAAGTACCCATCTCACCGGGGTGGAGGTTTAGAAATTTTCCATCTTCCGCAAAAGGTACTGCAGTCCAGGTAAGGCCTGCTTTACCCCAGGGTTCACCCGGTGAAGTATATCCTATGGCCCCCGGATGGGAGGACATGCTCAGGCCGGAATATGGACCCTGGGTATTTACCTGGCTTGGGATGACACCGAGATCCTCTGTCACTTGCCGGAACGTTTTATATTTACTCAGGTCCAGGATTTCTTCGTGCCCATTAATGGTCATCTTGATGGTTTTATCTTTTTCTTCCTGCGTATAATATAAAATAATCTGATAGGGCTGCTCCTTAAGGTTAGCCAGGTCCCATTGATACGAAGTTGCCACAGGAACGGAGGAATAATAATTCGCACCGTCCATAGCCCAGGTGCTATTGGCATTCTGAAAATTCAATTGGAATCTGCCCGTAACATCAGGATAGGTAATTTTCGCTGGCAGGAGGTCTAGTTCTCCTTCAAATTGTAAGCGCAAAATTGTTGAAGGTTCGAATACGAGAGGTACCATACCCAAATCAATAGTGGTAGTTACTGTCTTGGTTAAAAAGTTGACGGGAGTAAAAGGTGCCAATAAGGTATTGATCGTCGAGATCTTATTATTGATACCATAGAGAACGATTTCACCTTCATCCGGAGTTTTGGTCAAATGCAGAAAAATATTGGTAGGACTGTAAGTAAAAACACCCCAGGGTTTTTCGCCCAATGGAAAAGGTCTCGTCCCATAAATAGCTTCTCCAGTTTGGCTTAACCAGTCACCAATTCCGCGAATAACCTGTTTTTCATATTCTACGACCGATCCGTCACCTTTTGGGCCAATATTAATCAGATAATTTCCACCCCTGCTTACGACCTGGGTGATTTTGAAGAGGTGCTCATTCACTTTGTTTCGAAGATCGATATGGGTCTGCCAGGACCTGTATCCCCAGGTTTCATCGTAAATGGATGCCGGGGTCTGCCAGGGTAAATTCATTTTGTATTCTGAAATCTGATTATCCCCCAGTACCATAAAGTCTCCCTGCCCATTCCCCAATCGCCCATTAATCATACAATCCGGTTGCAACCTTTTAACCAGAGTTCTGATTTCTTTACTTTGTTCCAGGGTTAGGTTGCCCATATCAAACCATAATTCAGAGAGTGTACCGTAATTCTCGCACAATTCCCTGATTTGATTCAAATTAAGTTGGTGCAAGGCTGTCGAAATGGTATCGGCATTATGAGTAGAAATCGCGGTTGCTCCTTCTTTTGCATTCCAGTCGATCAATGAATAGTAGACACCGAAACCCAGACCGGCAAGCTGGCAGGCGGCGGATAATTCCTTCAAAACATCCCTTTTAAACGGAGTGGCTTGGGTGATTGAAAAATCGGAATATTTGGTATCGTACATGTTAAAGCCATCGTGGTGTTTGGCGGTCATCACAATACTTCTTAATCCGCCCTGGACGGCCAGGTTGACCAAAGAATCGACATTCCAATTTTCCGGGTTGAAGTTTGCAGCCGAAGCCTGGTATTCCGCAGCATTTATTGGGGCATGGGCCATGATTTGTTCACTGTATCCATTGGTAACGGGCTGTCCCTGGTATACACCACCATACAAAGAGTACAACCCAAAATGGATAAACATGCCCAGTTTATTGTCTTTCCATTTTTTTACCATTTCAGATTCACCGGATGCAAAACCAGTAACTACAGGATCCTGTGCTGTTTTATTACATCCTAAAATGCTGAGCAATAGGAGTTGCAGGAAAATTAATTTTTTCATTTGAATCATAAAAGAGGGGTTAGGATGAGGTCTAACTGATTTTTCCATTTTTGGTAGTTGTCATTCAAATTGGTCTCTATTTGTTTATCTGGATATATTTCTTCCATTTTTTTTAAATGATCGAAGGCGTTTTCATGAGTATACAAACCCAATCCTATTCCTGCCCCTCTGGCCGCACCGGTGGCGCCATCCGTGTCATAAAACTCCAGAGGAGTATTTAATGAAGTTGTGAATAACTGGCGGAACAAAGGACTTAAAAATAAATTTGCTTTACCCGCTTTTATTTTTGAAGGGCTCATTCCATTTTGAATCATGATTTCCATCCCGTAGCGGAAAGAAAACGCAATACCTTCCTGCACTGCCCTGGACAGGTGCGGTAATTGATGTTTATTAAAATTGAGATTCATCAAATGGCTATGCACCAATCGGTTTCCCAGCATGCGCTCAGCGCCGTTACCAAAAGGAAAAAACATTAATTGGTCAGCGCCGATAGGCACGGAAGCTGCTAGTTCGTTTAGTTGTGAATAATTATAACTATTACCCCAGGCTTTTTTTAACCAGGAATTAGAAATGCCGGTACCGTTGATACAAAGCAGGATTCCAATTCTGGGATCCTGAAGTGTATGGTTTACATGGGCAAATGCATTGATACGGGATTGTTTATCCGTATGAAGTTGATTTTGGATGCCATAAACCACCCCTGAAGTACCTGCCGTGGCGGCTATCTCCCCGGGTCGCATCACATTCAATGAAAATGCGTTATTGGGTTGATCGCCGGCTCTGTAACATACCGGCACCCCGGCGTTCAAACCCAACTCAGCAGCGATATCCGCCTTGACTTCACCCTGAATCGCAAACGTATCTACTATTTTGGGACACCAAATGGATTGGATCTGATAATGGTTTAATACCGGAAGAGCTAATGTGTTTTGCGAAAAATCCCAAAACATACCTTCACTCAGGGCCGGGACAGTGGTATTGATGGTACCGGTTAATTTAAAATTTATAAAGTCGCCGGGCAGTAAAAAATGTTCAATTTTAGATACTATGCCTGGTTCTTGTTGAATGACCCAGCTCAATTTAGAAGCTGTAAAATTACCCGGGGAATTGAGAAGGTGCCGGAGACAATAATCTTCTCCCAGTTGACGGAATGCCTTATCGCCGATTCCAACTGCCCTGCTGTCGCACCAGATGATAGCAGGTCTGAGCGTCTTTCCTTCCCGGTCGGTCAAAATCAATCCATGCATTTGATAACTAATGCCAATCGCTACAATATTCCGGGAATCGATCTCAGACTTCTGAATAGCTTGTTGAATAGCTCGTTTGACATAGTCCCACCACAGCTCAGGATCTTGTTCGGCCCAACCAACCTCATGGGCATCCATATTCATTTCCTGCTCCGGAACAGATACCGTAATCAACGGCATTTGTGACTGGGCATCCATGACCGCCACCTTAATAAATGAACTACCTAAATCAATTCCCAGTAAGTACATAAAAATACGGCCGCAAAAATAAGCACATAATACCGTTATGTTTTGTCGATTTACCCCTGTTCCTGTCAATATTTGAGTGAATTGTAATAAATTTCGCCCTATTTTAATATAAATGAACACCGAAAAGGTAGCGTTGGATTGGAAGCTTATCTGGGCATTTGCAGCGGTCTATATCCTTTGGGGCTCCACTTACCTGGGTATTTATTATGCTATACAGACCTGGCCACCTTTTATTTTAGGAGGTACCCGGTTTCTGGTAGTTGGTATAACTATATATATCTATACCCATATTATTAAAAAGGAAAGATTCGAAAAGGATCTTTGGAGATTTGGGCTGATCTCAGGATTCTTATTATTTTTTATTGGAAACGGGGCGGTTATCCTGGCGGAGAAATACGTCCCTTCCGGGCTAGTTTCCATCATAGCCAGCACAGTGCCGTTTTGGATTCTGGTACTTGACCACCGTGCCGGCAAAAACCGGTTCAACAATATTCTAACCTGGGTTGGTCTAGGACTTGGATTTTTTGGGGTGATCTTGTTGTTTGCCGGGAGGACCAAAGTAACCGGCATGGACCCCAGGGTGATTTGGAGTTATATCCTGTTAGGATTTGGTACGGTCTGCTGGACCTTAGGCACCTTGTATTCTAAATATCACCCGGTACCCGGATCAACACTGGCCAAGGTATGTGTTCAAATGACAACCGCCGGATTGGTATTTATCCTGGTTGCTGCGGTTAAGGGGGAATTCTATACATTTTCTTTTCGTCAAATTGATACTTCTTCCTGGATTGCCATCTGGTATTT
>Ga0163150_10008727_pt1 | contig 11441 bp, 12 predicted proteins | sample OliLakLV19P2IB_FD_148628 | JGI IMG/M metagenome (GOLD analysis project Ga0163150, IMG submission 148628) | Freshwater microbial mat bacterial communities from Lake Vanda, McMurdo Dry Valleys, Antarctica - Oligotrophic Lake LV.19.P2.IB | ecosystem: Environmental > Aquatic > Freshwater > Lake >...
GTATTTGCGCCGAGGGTCTTAGCAAGCGCGCTATAACGCCCAGCATTCATGTTCTTTTGGTCTTTAAAGAGATCGTCAGCAAAAGCCCAAAAACCAGTCTGTCCTAACTGTTCTGCAATGCACTCCGATGCGAGAGCGGCTGGGAGCGCCTCTGGGTGGATACTCTCAAGCGGCAAATGACGATACACCCACGCAATTTCTCCATTAGACTCCTCGACTATGCGTTTTAGGTTCGGATGGATTACCGAGCAGAACGGACACTGAAAATCAGAATATTCAACCAGCACGATAGAGGCTTCAGGCGAGCCAACCCAATGGTCAGCCGCAGTTGGGGCAGAAATATTTGCTTCAACCGTTGGCTCCCCTACCGCTGCCACAGGTTGTGAAGGATATAGATTTACAAAAACAATTGAACCGGCAATAAGTACACCCGCAACAAGGATAGAAGCAGAGGGAGAAAGTTCAAATTTTTTTTCTGGCATACAGTAACGCTAGCCTACTTGTTCTGCTTTAGCAAATCACGGATCTCTTCAAGCAGGCGGATGTCCTCTGGTTTTTCATGAGGAGGAGCTGGTTTTGCCTCTTCCTGTACAAATAGGCGCTGACGAGCTCCCGAAATAAGTTTAAATACCAAAAAGATCGAGAGCGCGATGAAGAAGAAATCAACCGTTGCCTGAAGTAGGGTGCCGTAAGACAGTACCACTGCAGGACCCTCCCCCACCGGCTCGCGCAGTACCACAGAAAGATGCTTGAAATCAGCCCCGCCTGTAACAAATGCAATAGTCGGAGTAATGATATCCGCCACAAGGGAGCTTACGATTTTACCGAAGGCGCCGCCAATAACCACACCGATAGCAAGCTCAAGCGCGTTGCCCTTAATGGCAAAGCTTTTAAATTCTTCGAGCACCCCGCGAGTTTTCTTTAGCATGTGTTCTTTCGATATTCGCCGCATTCCTCCTACTGTATCTATTTCCTACTAGAACTATGATGAACTCACTGGATTCTGCTCCTCTATATCCTCCTGGATCTCATCAATATCTTTCTCAATCTCACTCACATCCTCCTGAATACCTTCAACGTCTTCATGGATCTCCTCAACGTCGTGCTCAACCTCTGCCAAACTCTCCCGGGCAAGGTTAAGGCTCATTTGGATAAAGATAGCAAGGTAAATTGCCTCTAGGGACACCAGTGTAGTGAGCACCAGAAGCATGCGGTCAAACGACAAGAAACCAAAAAAGGCGGCGCCAAAACAACCAATAAAGAAAAAAGTGTGGAGAATAATAGAAGGCACCGAGCCCACCCATTTAGTAACAGAAATAGAAGCGTCCTGGATTTTGTGACGAGAATTCATACGTACCTGTAGTTTAACGCATCTCGCACTTTTCTCCCTGTGGAAGATCTACGGTGATGGGGGTACGCACCACAGCCGTACGCTTAATGTCAGGATAGGTGAGACGAAAACTCCATGTAAAACTACGATCGCCGGGACAAATACGCAGCTTTGGGTCTATACCTAACACTTTAAAGCGATGAGGTCCGTTGAGATCTTCGCGAGGAAAGTTTATTTCCTCTCCTGTCGGATAGGAACCGAGCACAGTGTATCCGGTTGCGCCGTTTTCCCAGACATGCACCTCGTATCTTGTGCTGAGATCTGTGTCTTTTGGGTCCCACTGCGGTAGAGAAACCGAATCAAAGGGAGGACTCAGATCAACTGCTTCCCACTCGTATCCCACAACCGCCTTCCCCACCTCCTGCCCCATAAGCGCGGCGCTCGAGGTACCGAACGCAGTTGCGGCTCCGATATAAACCGTATAGGGAGTAGTGGCACTACGAGGACCTTGGGGAGTATCGTTACTTCCGGCTCCTTCGAAACTTCTCCAGTGTCTGAAGGTTCGGTGGTCGAAGTTGAAGTAGCTGTTTCCGTAAGTACCGTAGGAGCTGAAGGAGTTTTTGACATGACAAAAAAGAGCCCTGCCGCAACCAGCACAACCACTGCCACACCTAACCCTATCTGCTGTTTCTGTTCCATATACCTTTTCTAGGGGTGCCTACCCGGACTCGAACCGGGACTTACAGCTCCACAAGCTGCAGTGCTAACCATTACACCATAAGCACCATTTAATGGAGAATACCCTTTTTTAGCTTCCGACGCGAGTTTTCTCAGGAGTCTCTTTTGGTTTAAACGGATAGGCACTACCGGTAGGACCCTTAGGTGTAATCATGAGGCTAAGAAGTACCGAAGCGGCAAGAATGCTCACCGTAACCCCAAGCGACCACGCAACCGGGATATGGAAGATGTCCATGAGGAGCATCTTGGTGCCGATAAAACCAAGAATGATAGCAAGGCCGTAAGAAAGAAGGTGGAAGCGCTCATGTAGTCCGGCGAGCAAGAAATACATCGCCCGCAAGCCTAGTATCGCAAAAACATTTGAAGTAAGAACAATGAATGGGTCGGTGGTTACAGCAAAGATTGCAGGTATCGAGTCTACTGCAAAAAGGATATCGACAATACCGATAAGGAAGACCGCGGCAAGAAGCGGGGTTGCGGTCTTGGCTCCCTGGTGGACAGTAATGAGTTTCTCGCCGTCCATATGGGGAGTTATCTTCAAACCTTTCTGGAGCCATTTCATGGCCGCACTGTGTTCAAGATCGGGCTCTTTACCGATAGACCGCCACATCTTAAAGCCGGTATATACCAGAAAAACTCCGAAGAGGTAAAGCACCCAGTGGAACTCGGAAATGAGCCACGCACCGAGGAATATCATTACAGCGCGCAACACCAGCGCAAACAGGATGCCGAACATGAGAAGACGCTTCTGATACTCCGTGGGTATTCTGAAGTAGGCAAACACCAGGAGAAATACAAATATGTTATCGACCGCCAGCGCCTTTTCGATTAGGTAGCCCGTAATAAATTCGAGCGCCTTGTGGTTAGCAAGCTCTCGCGCCACTACGTCCGTACCTGCGCCACCTAAGTACCACCAGAGCCAGCCAACAAATAAGAAAGAAAGTGCCACCCAGATCAACGACCAGATGCCCGCCTCTTTAAGGGAAACGCGGTGGGCACCCTGCTTGTTCATTGCAAAAAAGTCGATTGCGAGAGCAACGACCACCACCACAGCAAAAAATACCCAATCCATGTATATAAAGATTATGCGACCGGTGTTACTCTAGCACAACAAGGGGTGCCCAGGAGAAGATTCGAACTTCCAAGCCCTTGCGGGCGCTACCACCTCAAGGTAGTGCGTCTACCAATTTCGCCACCTGGGCATGCACTTTATTCTACTGTAGTCTCTTTACTTTCTGTAGCTGGAACTGTTTCCTCTGCTACCGGCTCTTTTGGAGCCTGAACCTGCATTTGTTTGCGCATCACGCGGGACACTTCACGTGCCGCTTTGCGGCGGATGAAGTAGAGCTTGGCACGACGAGTGCGTGCACGACGCAAAATTTCAATAACATCGAGTGCCGGTGAGTAAAGCGGAAAAATACGCTCAACTCCTACTCCGCTGGCCACACGACGTACCGTAAAAGTGGCTCCTGCTTCAGCACCGTGCTTAACCGCAAGCACGGTACCTTCAAAGGCTTGGCGACGGGTATTTTTAGTAACTACTTCTTTTTTGTTGGCAGCCTTACCTTGTTTGAGTTCAACAATGTTCTGCCAGACACGCACAGTGTCACCCGCACGCAGCTTAAGCCCTGCGCGGGTTTTCATGTCTACAGATGAAGTTTTGACTGCTGATTCCATTGCCCGAACACTCTACCACGGCCGAGTTAAGCCCGCAAACGCGCCTCTGCTTCCACAAAATCAGGTGGAAGCGGTGCCTCGTAGGTGACTTTTTGCCCCGCAGGGTGCTTGAAGGCAAGCGAGTAGGCATGCAGTGCAAGACGTGTAAACCCAAGAAGTGCCGGGCGCGTGGGAGCATACAACACGTCGCTCACTACCGGGTGCTGGATAGCCGAAAAATGGACACGTATCTGGTGGGTGCGTCCTGTTTTAGGGAACACTTCTACATACGAGGCGTCTTTATTTTTAGCGAGTACGTGATATGCCGTTTGTGCTTCGCGTAACTCCCCATGCGGCGTACGAGCAGAACGCGGCCCCTTACCCCGCGAAGTACCTATAGGCTTATCAATTAAGCCGCGTTCATCTTTAAGCGGCCCATATACAAAAGCACGGTAGACCTTTTGTACCTCCCTATCCTGAAACTGCTGCTTTAAAAATGCATGTGCACTTTCAGTGCGTGCAACAACAAGCACCCCCGAAGTTTCTCGGTCGGTTCGGTGCACCAAAAAAATCTCTCCGTATTTCTCTTTGAGCCAGGTGTCTAGTGCCGGGTAGTCGTGCTTACCGTCTGCATGCACGATCATACCGCTCGGCTTGTTGACTACAACAATCTCTTTGTCTTCGTAGATAATTGCTGGTTCCATAAGAGAAACTATATACTTTTTACTGTGTGTACACGAGTCGAATTTTCTCGTCAGAAAATTCGCTCGCGACCCCGGCTCACCATCCCGCAAGTGCGGGATAGGGTTCCGCCTCCCACAAAGCAGAAAACCTGCCGCAGGGCAGGTGTTTCTGTCTTTTGTGGGCGATACAGGACTCGAACCTGTGACCTTCCCCGTGTAAAGGGGTTGCTCTACCAACTGAGCTAATCGCCCGTGCCCCCGGAGGGAATCGAACCCCCATAACCGGCTTAGAAGTCCGGTGTTCTATCCATTGAACTACAGGGGCGGTCCGGTCTCCTCACCAGCGCATAATAAAGGAAAAAAGTGAATAGCGCGAGGACTTATACTGTCTTCTCCCATTCTTTGAGCATCGAGCGAAAAAGAAGAAACCCGAGCGGTATGACAATGCTCCCTGCCACCAACGCTGCCGGAAGCACCCACCACATACCTAACGTGAGCAATGTGCCCAAACTTGCGAGCGCCGCAACGGGGATCACTTCAAGTGGTAAATAAATGACAAAGAACAATAGAAAATTGATACGCGTTAACCCTGCTCCGTAAGAAACAACCTCGGGGAGTGGCAAGAAACACAAGCGTGCAATCAGAAACCCTTTTGCCGTACTCATCATGCGCAATGCCCGAGCAAGAAATTTTTGGTCGTCGCCGAGAAGTTTTTCTACCAGGTGCCTACCAAAGAAGCGGCTTAAGAAGAAAGCAATCGTGCCACCCAGCGCGTCGCCAATAAGAAGTAGCCCTGTCCCCTTCCAGAAACCGAACAGCGCCCCGGCAAGTGGGTAGAGTGGCGCGCCCCCCAAAGGCGCCAGCACAATCGTTGAAGCTTTAGCAGCAATAAGTACCAACGGTGCCCAGATACCTGCTCGCTCTATGGTGTCCTGCACTTCAATCAGACCGAAGTACTTGAAAACCAAATAAATGCCGCCAAAAATAACCGTGAGGCTTGCAAGGCTGGTGATAAGCTGCCGTTTTGATACACCAGTCTCCATTGTTTAACGGACTCGCGCACCTGGAGCGCCAGTTGATTCAAAAAGTGAGAACGGGGTTTCACCGTCGCCACCCGTCGCTAAAATCATGGCCTGGCTCTCTAGACCCATCATCATGCGAGGAGCAAGGTTAGTAACAAACGGGCATTTCTTCCCTACCAAATCATGGGGTTCAGGAAAATGCGCGGCAATACCAGAGAGTACCTGACGCTCTTCTGTACCAAAATTAACTTTGAGTTTAAGGAGTTTGTCGCTCCCTTCAATTTTTTCGGCGCTCTTAATTTCGCCGATCCGGATTTCGACCTTTTTAAAGTCGTCGATACTAATTGGTTCCATGGTTTTGTATCTTGTCCAAATATCCTTGTAAAATCAAGGCTGCAGCAGACGCATCAAGATCTTCTTTCTTCTTCCCTTCTCCACGTTTGTCTAACCCCTGTCGTTCCGCTTGAGCGCTCGTCATAAACTCGGGTTCGTAGGTGGTTGGGAGCCCACTTAGCTCACCCACTTGTTTTTTAAATTCCTCGATCTCTGCCATAACCTTATTTGGCTCGTTCTTAAAATTTTTAGACTCACCAATCACAATGTGCTCTATCCGATTCTCTCCAGCGAGCTTCGCGACCTCTGCAGCGGCATCTTTTCCTGCCTCAACTACACCCAAAGGAAAGGCAATGGTGCCCGACTCGTCAGACTGCGCAACGCCGATGCGCTTTGCTCCGTAATCTACACCAAGATATTTCACCCTTTGAGCATAACGGATAAAGAGTGTATTGTCTTCTATATTGGAGGGGTGGCAGAGTGGTCTATCGCACCTGTCTTGAAAACAGGAGTGCCGAAAGGTACCGTGAGTTCGAATCTCACCCCCTCCGCAGTTGATAAAACAAGGTTTTTGTATTACTTTTTGAACGATACTTCTCCAACGTGAGGTGAGAGAAATGAGAAGATTTGTTCTTTTGGCGCTGATGAGCACAACCGTCATTCCTGCGCTTGCGCAGGAGTGGAAGCCTGACTTCCGCAAATTCCCCTTTAGCGAAGTGGTCTGGTGGCGGGCCATTGAGGGAAAAGCGGGGTCTGCAAGTGACTGGCGACGCTACACCTGCTACGAGACCATCCGCTTCACGGTCAATGCGGCTTCCACCAAGTCCGCGTGGGAATACAAGGCGGAGGAATGCACAGGGGCGGGAGGAAGTGTCTCTTCCGCCGGCTTCGCCATTTCGAAACAGGTTGCCGATGCCATCCGTGCTGGCAAGCGAGTCATCATCAGCGGCCCCTACATCACCACGCAATAGACCTTCCAGCAGGTGCTCAGAAAAACGTCGGGAATCTCCCGGCGTTTTTATATTTAATAATTAAAGTCACTAAAAGCGGGATTGCCGGTGCGCTCCCCTTGCGGCACGTTGTCGAGTTTTTGGAGGTCTGCTTCCTCCATCTCAAAATCTATCGACTCTAAATTTTCTTTAATACGTTCAGGATGTGAGCTTTTAGGTATCGCGATCATCCCGCGCGCAGTAACCCAATTAAGAACTACCTGTGCTGGTGTCTTACTGTATTTTTCTGAAAGCTCAATCACCTCTGGCAACTCCGTATTACCACCCTTCAACGACGAGTACGCGGTGATTGAAATGTTTTTAGTGGCACAATACTCGCGCAAGGCTTTTTGGTTAAAGGTTGGCCGTACTTCTACCTGGTTGTTAACAATCTCCACTCCAGCCGCAAGAGCATCGTCTAAGTGGTGTGGGGTAAAGTTTGAGACGCCTATGGCACGAATCTTCCCCTCTTTCTTGAGTTCATTCATCTCATTCAACGTCTCTGCAAACGGCACCTTGCGGTTAGGCCAGTGGATAAGCAAAAGATCAATGTAGTTTGTGCCAAGCTCGGTCAAAAATCTTTCGCCACAGGCACGCACGGCCTCTTTGGTGTAGCTGTCTGGGTAGCGCAACTTGGTAGTTAAAAAGAACCCTTCTCTTTTTACTCCTGCCTTCTCTATCCCTGCCCGCACTTCTTTGTGGTTACCGTAGCCGTCTGCAGTGTCGATGTGCTTATAGCCAACCGAAAGGGCGGTAGCCACCCCTTCTACGCAGTCATTCCCTGTTAACTGCCACGTGCCAAATCCGAGCACGGGAATCGTCGCTTGGGCATTTAGTTTAATTGTTTTTTGCATTAATAGAGTATACCAAAAGGCAGTATACTAATTGGTAATGCCGGACGTGCAGGAAATATCCTGGGTAGTCACACGCGAACATCGCGACCGTAGTACCGACTGGTACTGGGGCTTGGGTGTCTTGGCACTAGGAGGTGCAGTGGGTTCTCTCTTTTTGCTAGAGAACTTCCTTCTTGCGGTCATTATCTTGCTTAGCGCACTCTCAATTGGTGTTCTTGCAGCACGGGAGCCGCGTGAACACGCCGTTAAGCTAGACCTACGCGGCATAGTGGTAGACGGCACGCGCTACCCGTTTGCTTCAGTGCACTCTTTTTGGGTCGAGCATGAAGCGTCGCAGCCACACCTGTTTATAAATATGACAGGCGTTGTGGCACCCCACTTTTCTTTTAAGCTCCAAGACGAGGCACAAGGCGAGCGTATTCGCACGTTTTTGCGGCGTTTTGTGACCGAAGAAGAGCGTGGACCTCACATTGGTGAGCGCCTCGCTGAAATGCTTGGCTTGTGATACAAAAGAGCGATCTGCTCCCGTAGTTCAACGGATAGAATGCAAGATTGCGGATCTTGCGATCCAAGTTCGATTCTTGGCGGGAGCACAAAAGACAGCGCATATTCGTGACCACAAATCTTCCTAGATTTCCCTAAACACCGGCACTGTACCTATAGTCTTACTACCGCTACCTACCCCGCTTGCACTGGTACATGTGAGAGTGACTAAGGTGGTTTGAGTGATAGGGCCGATTGTTATAGGAGCAGTACTACCACTAGCGCCTGAAGTGATGGTGGGCAGACTTGGAATAGACGGACTAGCCGAGAGAACACACTCCCCTGCACCAGTGGGCAGGTTTTCACCAGTCCAGGTGAGTTGCGTCGACCCACCTGCACGCACTCGCTCGGGACTTATCTGTAATTCGATATTAGCAGGCGGAGCTGCTACGCACTCACCATTAACTAAGGCGAAGTCTTGGTTACAAGTACAGGTAGTACCGTTTTGAGTCGCATTTTCTGGAACTTCGAGCTGATTGTCAGGGAAGCTCTCGTTGTTGGTACATTGATCAACAGTGACACATCCACCACTACCGTCAGGATTTGCTGGTCCTTCCCCCAAAGGACACACTTCTACGGTTACCTCGGCATAGCTATTGTAAGTTGAGTACGTCGGTGTCTTAACTTGTGCCGAAAATGTGTAGGTGCCGGGAGTGTTAACTATTGTCGCGTTTGTGGGCAGTCTTAGTGTCTTACTCACTTCAGGCTGTAACCAACAATCAGATGGATAGTTACCATAATTCACTAAGCTACAATCAACAGAATTTCCATTTCCATTAGGAGAACAGGTAGAGTTGGTGGAGTCACAGTTAATAGCGGTAGCGCTTAACCCAGCAACACCATAAAAAGTGCTGGGAGAGTTTTGATTGTTAAACTCGGTCAAAAGCCACGCAGCCGAACGTGCAGTGTTAGAGACTCGAACTTCGTCAAACTTGCCCGCATAGTACGAGTCCCCTCCCCAGTGACTTCTTCCGATGTAGTTGAGGTTACGGGTTACGTTAGAAGGCAGGGTCCGAGAAGCTGAGCCGAGGGAAACGCCGTCGCGATAAATAGTTACGGCACCACCCACTGCATGAGTTACGGTATATAGATGCCAACTATTGTTTAGGATTGCACCGCTCGCAGTCTGGTATCCGCCGCCCGAAGCACCCCCGTTATACACTTCATACCACAGTGCGTCTGTCCCACCCGGTCTGGTAAATACTATGTTGTTGCTCGCCGCAGCATTGCCAAAGTCAAAGAAGCGTGCCCAGTTTGCATTCGAGCTTGGGTTTGCCCAAATCGAGAACGTAAGGCCTGTAGTAAAGTCAGCAAAACCGCTCGGTGCTGCAATGTTTTGGGCACTACCACTGAGGTTCGTGCCACCATCTATCTGACCCGCGGTTGCAGTTGTTGAGTTGTTGGTTGCATTTGCAGCGTTAGCGGTCGAGTCCGTAGTAGTCAATGTCGTACCGTTTTTAAGGTGGTACACCGCTTTAAAGTTAGAGTCCCACACATTGCGCGCCCCATAGGTGGCGGTTACTGCATAGTCTGCCTGCCCTGCGTTGCCTGAGTGGATGTAGAAGGTGGTGTCAGCAGCATTTGAGAGCGATGGTGCTTTAAACCAGATCTCGCCTGTTTTTGCAGTGGTGTTGCAGGTCACCACCTCGCGCGCGAGCTCTGTGGTGCCATTGCTTGCAGTAACCCGGATGTCGCCACAGCTACTACCAATACCTGTCCAGAATGAGGCAGGCATGTCGGCAAGATTTACGTATATCGGGAAGTTGGTGAGGCTACCCCCCACCTTATTGCGGTCAATTGTAATACGTGTGTGGTTTGTCCATGCGGTAAATGCGGGGAAACTTGGGTCCGAACCTACAGACCCATCTGAATACGTTGCCGCAATGGTAACGGCTGTGCCTGGAGCTACTGAAATAGCCTGCCCATTTGGTGCCCCATTAGCACTAATAGTTGCGGTTGGCGGTGTGGTACCGACACAGACATTGCCTGAGCGATACGGTGTTGTGCCACTACAAGCCTGACATACACCCCCCACCACAATTTCATTATCACCACTGCACACCGAAACATCTAATTGTATCTGCGGCTGCCAGAAATTGGCGTCGGCGACGTTGTACAACGTATAATAGCCTTGACCGTTCGTATATGATCCGTTGGTAACAAGAGCTACAGGTAATCCACCGTTGGCCGGGATCCCGTCAGATGGTTTGTAACCGCCGCACTGAAGTGTGTATGTTTGTGAAGTGCTGAAAGTCTTTGTCTCTCCGCCATATAAAACTGAAGAGCTGTTACCGTTGTATTTTGACTGGTTTGCAAGTTGGAACGCTGTGTTCCAATCATGCTCAGAGTACCAGAAAAAATAGTCCGACTCTGTCCATGTCACATAATCTTGGTTCGGCTGACATGCATAAGAGATTTGCACCGGCGTATACTTAGGGACTTTAAGAGTTGCAGTCGTAACGGAATTGTTTGTTGGAGCTGTGGCATATGCCCAGTTGGTTACTGTTGCACCACACGCGTTTGTCTTGGGTGCATAGGTTAAGTCGAGACCCATATTTTTTTGCTGTAAATCACCCATCTGCGTAAGTATAGGCAGTGCGCTCAATACTGCGGCACGCACACTCTTTAAGCTCGAAAAGGAATTGGTGAGACAGCCTGGTGTAATGGTGACTATGGAGGGAGTAACGTATCCAAAATTGTTACCGCACATAAGTGGCGCGGGGGTGTTTTCAAACCAGGTGCTCATAAAGTTAACCCCGACCGCAAAGTTAACTTGCCCACAGCATGTCGGGTCGGGTCGGTGATAATAAAAGTCTTTGTCGGACATCGCGTAGGTTGCAAATGCTGGCGGCGTATAACTGGCAACAGTCTCAACCGAGGGCACACCGTTATCAATAGTTACGGTCGCACTCGACGGTGTGCCTGCAGCGTAGTCTGACGTTGCAACAACCGTTGCAATCACTGTTTTTGCCCCACCAGAAGCAGATCCTGCGAGAGCGGTTACGGGTATAGTGACCGACTTTTGATTGGCCGGGATGGTAACCGTCGTTGAAAGCGCGGTGTAGTCTGTGCCTGCCACAGCGGTACTGTCACTATAAGAAATGGTGACCGCTACAGCAGGATATACGTTCGGGCCGTTACGGGTAACAACAAATGAGCCGTTTGTGCCAATGCAAGCATTACCACTATTTGCCGGAGCTGTAATAGAAACTGTGAGAGGCACGGGGCCGTACCTAACAACAATCACACCATTCCCGCCCGCTCCTCCAGCAATATAATTCCCTCCATTGGAT
>Ga0163150_10008728_pt1 | contig 11441 bp, 8 predicted proteins | sample OliLakLV19P2IB_FD_148628 | JGI IMG/M metagenome (GOLD analysis project Ga0163150, IMG submission 148628) | Freshwater microbial mat bacterial communities from Lake Vanda, McMurdo Dry Valleys, Antarctica - Oligotrophic Lake LV.19.P2.IB | ecosystem: Environmental > Aquatic > Freshwater > Lake >...
GGTATCGCCTTCGCGCAGGTAGTAAACTTCGGGGTCAATACTAGTGGCGATGGGGGCCAGCGAACGCCAGCCGTTGGAGTCGAATGTGCAGCCGTAGCGCGCCGCGCCGGAGTCCAACACGGTTTGCGAGTTCGCCAGATACTCTTCCCATGTGGCAGCGGGCACATCGGGCAGCCCTGCCGCAGTGGTGATATTCGAGTTGTACGCCTGAACGATCACATCCAAGAAGAAGGGCCACGAGTACAGCTTGCCATCGACGGTACATTCTTCACGGATGGACGGGATCATGTCATCGAGAACTTCTTGCGGAATATAGTCATCCCAAGGCTCGATCACGCCGGCCTGAATGAGGGCGGCCATTTCGACAAACGGAGTCATGCCGACATAGACATCCCAAGTGCTGGTTTCTTCTTGCGCTTCGGCCACGAAACGGGCAACGTCGAAGCCAGCAACGGGCGCGATCTGGAAATTGAGATCAGGGAACTGGGCATTAACTTCCGGCAGGCCGGGATGCAGGTCAACGATCCATTGGTAGAACGTCGGGGTGAGGGGGCGGCTGTCTTGCGCGAACAGCGGGCTAACCGCGCCGAGAGCATTCACACCGGACAATCCTAAGCCAGCCATCGCCATTGTTTGCATAAAAGCGCGGCGCGAAATCTCGCCGGCCTTGAGCTGGTTTAGCAGACGATTTTCAACTTCTTGTATTTGCTTCTTCATCTAAGAAATCCCCTTGTGCAAGGCTAGGTGTACTTCAGTAATGAAATCCTGCTGTTAATTTGAAACCGTCACCTCCTATCGATACTATACCCTCCTTTTACATACTTTAGCCAACTTCTATTGTATACCATTGCCATAACTATGATGCCTATTATGTCAACGCATGGTGTTAGCGGCAATACTTACGCTTAACGATAACGCTCAACGATAGCGCTTGACGTTTTCACGCAAGAGTATATTTCATTTGGTGAAAGTGTCAAGAAGTACAAGTAGAAAGCAACAACGATTTTGCTGCATTGGCAATATTAGCTAAACTACTGGCTGACTAAACGGCTTTCACCACGCAGCATACCAATCAGGATCAAGCTATATGCAATCGATTGTGCTCATTAATCCGGGGCGACTAGAGCTGGTCGAGGCTGCGCCGCCGGAAGCACCTGCCCAAAACGAGGCACAGGTGCGTATTCACCGTGTCGGCATCTGCGGCACGGATTTACACGCTTACACCGGAAAGCAGCCGTTCTTTAGCTACCCGCGCATCTTAGGGCATGAACTTGCGGCGGAAGTTGTCGCCCTTGGCCCTACGGATACCGACCATCATGTGAAGATCGGCGATCTTTGCTCAATACGTCCTTACATGAACTGTGGGACGTGCGGGGCGTGTTTGCGCGGCTTTGAAAACGCTTGCCAGAACATGCAGGTGTTGGGCGTTATGCGTGACGGTGGTATGCGTGAGTTGATTAATGTGTCGATAGATCATCTGCATCCATCGGCGTTGCTGACGGTGGATGAACTGGCGCTGGTGGAGATGCTGGCGATTGGCGCACACGCGGTAAGACGTGCTCAAATTACCCCCGGCGAAGTGGTGCTGGTGATCGGCGTTGGCCCGATTGGGCTTGGCGTGAGCTTGTTCGCGCATCGTGCAGGCGCGAAAGTGATCGCATTGGACGTAAGCGAATCACGTCTGGCGTTTGCGCGCCAGCAGCCGGGAATCGACCACATCATTGACGGCAAAGAAGACGTGGTTGAACAACTAGGCGCTATTCATCCGCTTGAACTGCCGACGGTGGTGTTCGACGCGACAGGCAATCCACAGTCCATGATGCAGGCGTTTCGCTATGGCGCGCATGGCGGACGGCTGATATTCGTAGGGCTGTTTCAGGGTGAGGTGACATTCAACGACCCTGAATTTCACCGCCGCGAGATGACGCTTTTGGCCAGTCGTAATGCAACGCGCCAAGACTTCGCAACAGTGATGGACGCGCTGGAAAGTCGGCAGGTTGATGTACAGCGTTTGATTACCCATCGTGCCGCGCCGGAGCAGTTAGTGACTGAGTTCCCCGGCTGGCTTGAGCCTCAGAATGGTGTCGTTAAGGCGATGCTTTCCTTTGTATAGAGGATAACTAAGATGCTAAAACTTGAAAACTATTCTGTCTACGATGAGTCGGTTGTGGAGCAGGACGGCACGACCTACTTTGCCGTGAAGGACAATGCAACCGGCGAGAAGAAACTGGCCGTCAACGGTGACACGGCGGGCTTCGTGGGCGAACGCAGCAGCGATACCTTGATCGCCGCGCATACGCCCGAAAATGCCAACACGCTGCGCGAACGGCTCTTATGGCTGCGACCCGTCGCGCTCGGTGTGAAAACGTCTGCGGGATTTGGAGATCGGCTTGGCGTGGCCACTCCCGGACACGTTGAAGCGGTCAGAGGAACAGGCGTCGCGCCGATCTTCGCGCAGCAGTCCGTCCGTGAGAACACGCGCATCGGGCGAACGCCGCAGCAGGTGATGGATGATGCGCTGTGGGGCGTGTTTCAATCGGGTTGGCGCGATGACTGGGGCGCGGATGCCGATCATATGAAGGTGATCGCGGACGTTGAGCCGTTCGTGAACGCGGGCTATACGTTTTTCACCATCGACCCCGGCGCGCACGTCGATAATGCCGCTGACAGCGACGATGACACCACACTGCGTACAAAGGTTGCAGCGCTGCAATGGGACACGCTGGAAAGTTCGCCGGAAGCGCTGCATGAACTGTACTTGAGGACGTTCGCGCTGGATGGTTTGACGCTGGAATTTGATGAGCGCAGCATCAACAAAGCGGCGGCCAAGTATGCTGGAGCGATTGCCCATACCGTCAGCATGGCGCGGCATCTCCGCAGCTTAAAAGGAGATGCCGCGTTCGACCTCGAAATGTCCGTCGATGAGACCGATACTACAACTACTCTGCACGAGCATTTCTATATCGCCAGCGAACTGCGGCGGCTCGGTGTGAGTTGGCAGAGCCTTGCGCCGCGCTTTGTGGGGCGCTTCGAGAAGGGCGTCGATTATATTGGCGACCTTGCCGAACTCGAAGAAAACATCGCCGGACATGCGGCCATCATGCGGCACTTCGGCAGTACCTACAAACTCAGCCTGCACACAGGTTCGGATAAGTTTGGCGTGTATCCGATAGCGGTGAAACACGCGGGCGGGCGCGTCCATCTTAAGACGGCGGGCACGAGCTACCTCGAAGCGCTGCGCGTGATGGCAGTGGTCGAGCCGGAATTGTTCCGCGAAGTGCTGGATTTTTCGCGCAGCCGTTTCGAGCATGACCGCAAGAGCTACTACATCTCGGCGGTGTTGGACAAAGCTCCTGCATCGGCTGATCTGAGCGACGCGCAGCTACCGGATTTGCTCAACCAGTTCGATGCGCGGCAGGTGTTACACGTCACGTTCGGCTCGGTGCTAGATAAGTACGGGCCGAAGTTACAGCAAATGCTCCGTGACTACGAGAGCGAATACATCAGCGCGGTTAAGGCGCACTTTGACCGTCACCTCGAATCTTTTGCGAACAAAGGTTAGCCAACAATGCCTACCAATCCCTTTGACCTGACCGGAAAAGTTGCTGTCATCACAGGCGGCACGGGCGTACTCGGCTCGGCGATGACCAAAGCGCTGGCGGGTGCTGGCGCAACGGTTGTGCCGTTGGCTCGAACAGAAGCTAATGCGAAGGCGCTGGCCGATGAGATCACGGCGACTGGCGGCATGGCGCTGGGTATCGCGGCGGATGTGCTAGACAAAGCCGCACTCGAACAAGCCCGTGAGACCGTCATCGGTGCATATGGCAAGGTCGATATTTTGCTCAACGGCGCAGGTGGCAATCGCCCGGAAGCGACAGCCGTTCCCGGCCAACGCACGTTCTTCGATCTGCCAGAAGAAGCGTTGCAGTGGGTGTTCAACCTGAATTTCACGGGCAGCATCATGGCGGCGCAGGTGTTCGGCAAGCCCATGACCGAGCAGGGGAGCGGCGTTATTCTGAACATCTCGTCAATGGCGGCAGATCGTTCGCTGACGCGAGTGCTGGCTTATGGCGGCGCGAAAGCCGCGATCAATAATTTCACGCATTGGCTGGCAGTGTACATGGCCAAAGAACACAGCCCGAATATCCGCGTCAATGCGATTGCTCCCGGCTTTTATCTCGGTGAACAGAATCGTTTTCTGCTGATCGACGAAAAGACGGGCAACCTCACACCTCGCGGTCAGCTCATCATCGACCACACACCGATGGCGCGCTTTGGCGTCCCCGACGATTTAAGCGGGACTCTGTTGTGGCTGGCATCGGATGCCTCGCGCTTTGTGACGGGAATCGTCGTTCCGGTGGATGGCGGTTTCAGCGCATACAGCGGAGTATAAGCGGTTAGCCATTAGCCGACAGCGATTGGCCAAAAACGGGTGATCTTTGCATCACCCGTTTTTGTTTCAGTGTCTTTGTTTCAAAATCTCTTGACAGAAAAAACCAACCACGATATAGTACACAGCGAATTACCGCATACGATTGCATAGCGGGAAATAGATATTCGTATAAAGAAGTTTAGCCTGCAATATTTCTTTGGAAATCAAACTATATGCCCCCTTTGTTAGAAGCTGTCGGTATCACCAAAGCGTTTCCCGGTATGTTGGCGCTGGATAACGTGCGCCTTGATTTGCAACCGGGCGAAATCCACGCCGTGATGGGCGAAAATGGCGCGGGCAAATCGACGCTCATGAAAATCCTGTCGGGCGTGAGCATGGCCGATACAGGCGAAATCCGCTTCGAAGGAAATCGCGTTGCGCCGACGACCCCGCGTGAAGCGCTGATGCTTGGGATTGCTATCGTGCATCAAGAACTGAGTCTTGTTCCCACACTAACCGTTGCTGAAAATATTTTTCCCGGACGCCTACCAACGAATGCCTTTGGCATGGTGCGCTTCGGGCAGCTTTTCCGGCAGGCGGGTGAAGTGCTGGAAAAGCTGAATGTCGCGGTTGACCCTCATGTGCTCGTTGAAACACTGTCCATCGCTAACCAGCAGCTTGTCGAGATCACCAAAGCGCTGTCGCTCAATTGCAAAGTGTTGATCTTAGACGAGCCGACTTCGGCATTGACCGATCACGAGGCCGATATGCTGCTGGCCTTTTTGCGACGGCTGGCGGCGGACGGCGTGGGCATTCTGTACATCAGCCATAAGCTCAAAGAGATTTTTCAGGTTGCAGACCGTGTAACCGTGCTGCGCGATGGTAAATACGTGGGTACGGAAGTTATCAGTGAGACGACACCTGACCAGCTTATTCGCATGATGGTCGGGCGCGAGCTTGGCGATATGTATCCCCCGAAAAATCAGCAAGCAGGCACGCCCTTGTTCGAGGTGCGGAACTTGCGGCTTCCCGGCGAGGACGAATTCAACAGCTTTCAATTGTTCGAGGGCGAAGTGTTGGGCTTCGCGGGGTTGATCGGCTCAGGGCGCAGCGAATTGGCGCGGGCGATCTTCGGCGCAGAGCCAAAAGCTGAGGGTGAAATCTGGCTGTTTGGCAAACCCGTGCGGATTAATTCGCCAAAAGATTCGATTGCGCTGGGCATCGGCTATCTGCCGGAAGACCGCAAAGCCGCCGGATTGTTCCTTGAGATGAGCATCAAGCTGAACATCGAGGCGGCTGTCATCGAAGCGGTGAGCAGCGGCCCGTTCGTGGCGGGCAATAAAGAGCGCGACCTTGCAAGGCACTATGTCAATCAGTTGAACGTGAGTACGCCGAGCATCGAACAGGAAGTACGACGTTTGAGCGGCGGCAACCAGCAAAAAACGCTGGTGGGCAAGTGGCTGGCCATTCAACCAAAAATCTTGATCGTGGACGAACCGACTCGCGGCATTGATGTAGGCGCGAAGAAAGAGATTCACTTTTTGCTGCGCGCTTTAGCTCAAAGCGGTGTCGGTGTCATCATGATCTCGTCGGAACTACCGGAAGTGTTGGGCATGAGTGACCGCATATTAGTCATGCACGAAGGCGCAATCGTCGCGGAGTACAATGCGGCGGACGCTACCGAAGAAAAGATTATCCGTTCTGCAAGCAGCCATAAAGGTGAGTAGATCGTTCATGGAAGGGACAACGCCCATTAGCACTTTACCAGCAAAAAATATGCTGCACCCTCAACCGGGTTTCATAGCGCGCCTACTGCGAGTGCGCGAATTCGCGCTCATCGTGATGATTTTGGTGATTGGCGGGGGACTGCATCTCATTACGGGGCGCTTTTTCACGACACCGAACTTGAACGCGATTAGTCTCGGCTTTGCGACATCGGCAATTATCGTGTTCGGCATGACGGCGGCCCTCGTCTCCGGCGGCTTCGATCTGTCGGTAGGCTCGGTGTTTGCGATGGGCGGTGTCACGGCGGCGCTGGCGCTGCGGGCAGATATACCCATCCCTCTCGCCATGCTGTGCGGTGTGGGCGCGGGTGTCGCCGCCGGAATCGTCAATGGTTTCTTGATTACACAGGTGCAGATCAACCCGTTCATCACGACGCTCGGTATGCTAGGCATCGCTCGCGGTGTCAGCCTCGCCGTCACCGAAGGCTCACCGCTTGCCGAACTGCCAACCGAGTTCTTCGTGTTCGGGCAGGGGCGGGACATTCTCGGCATTCCCAACCTGATCTTGATTGCTTTAGCCGTCATCCTCATTGGCGATATTTTGATGCGCCGTTCGTCGGCTTTCCGCCAAATTTATTATGTGGGCGGCAACGAAGAAGCGGCGCGACTGTCCGGTATCAACGTGAACCGTGTCAAGTTCGGCGTGTATATCCTGTCCGCGAGTCTAGCGGCGTTCGCGGGAGTGCTGTCGGTTTCGCGCTTCACGGTGGCCGATCCCGGCACAGGCGTAGGCGAAGAACTGCGTATCATCGCCGCGTGTATCATCGGCGGATGCAGCCTGCGCGGCGGCAAGGGGACGGTGATTGGCGGCTTACTGGGCTTGATCTTCGTCGGGTTCATCAACAACGGCATGATTCTGCTGCGTGTGCCAGTTTACTGGCAGCAGCTTTCAATGGGGGTTGTACTGCTGCTGGCGGTGGGGTTCGATACCCTGAGCCAGCGCTGGCAGATCAGCTCACGAGGTAAAAAGGCCGGCCCTGCAACCTCGTGAAAGTTATGGTTCGTTGTACTCATACAGGTTTGATAAGGAGATTGAAAAGTGAATAGACGTGATTTTCTCAAACGCTCAAGTCTGGTGACTGCTGCCGGGATGCTGGCATCGCACGGTGTCAGTTTGGCGAAGGCGCAAACTGACCAGACTTACTACATGGTGGCCTTCCTGTCGGGCATCGACTACTGGAAGGACTGCGCTCGTGGCATGATGGACGCTGCGGAATTTCTCGGCGTCGAGGCTGTCTACACCGGAACGCCGGAATATGACATCACGGCGGAAGTGCGCGTTCTCGAAGAGACCATCGCACAAGAGCCAGACGGCATCCTGCTGACGGTCATCAACCCCGAAGCCTTGCAGCCGACGATTGACAGCGCGATTGACAGCGGCCTACCGATAGTCACATTCGACGCTGACTCGCCGTTGAGCAAGCGCTATTCGTTTCTCGGCACGGGCAACTATGCGGCGGGCGTCATGGGTGCGCGTTACATCGGGCCGTTGTTGAGCGCGGGCGATCAAGCTGCGGTCATCACCGTGCCGTCGCAGGGCAATCTGTTGGAGCGCACTCAGGGCTTCCTCAATACGTTGGCGACGGAGTACCCGGACATCATCACGGGTGACTCGTTCATCGTCGACAACCAGAACAGCGCGGAAGGCGCGGCGATGGGTCTCTCGGCGCTTCTGCAAGTCGAGACGAACATCAAGGGCGTGTTCAGCACAAACGCACTAGCCGCCATCGGCGCGGCTCAAGCGCTGCGTGAGAATGGCTTGAGTGATTCTGTCGCACACATCGGTTTCGACTATGACGAAGGCACGCTCGACCTGATCGACAGCGGCGAACTCGGCGCGACGTTAGCTCAGGGTACGTGGCAGATGGGCTTCTGGGGCCTGATGTTCGCGTACATGGTTCGCAACGAAATGATCGAGTCGGTTTCCGACTGGCAGGCCGCAGGCATTTCGCCGCTGCCACCGTATGTCGATACTGGCGTGGTGGTCATCAATCAGAGCAACAGCCAATACTGGCGTTCGGCGGAGTAGTTCTATAAATGGGATCGGGCAGAGGTGGTGAAAGACACCTCTGCCCGATTTTCTTAAAGGCTGTGATCAACCTTGATTAACAGTGTAGCTCACTCACATTGCGTCATGCAAAACTTAACTTCTTAAGGAGAGGGACTACCATGTTTGGGCACTACCTGAACCGCAGCCGTGCATTGCGCGCTGCCAACCAATCGCTTACGATCTTAGCGCTGTTTGCGCTTTTGCTACTCATGGTGAATATCGTTATGGCTGATAGCACAATTGAAGTACGACCCTATGGCACGACGTCGGGTGGTGAGGATGTCGATGAATACACCCTGACCAATTCCAACGGTATGGAAGTGAAGATCATCACTTACGGCGGTACGATCACGTCGGTGCGGGTTCCAGATCGCAGCGGCAATTTCGAAAACGTGACGCTCGGCTTCGATAATCTTGAGGATTATCAGACGCGCAGCCCGTTTTTCGGCAGCATCACCGGACGTTATGCCAACCGTATCGCCAATGCGACATTTGATCTGGACGGCGAGACCTATACGTTGGCGGCCAACAACGGCGTGAATACGCTGCACGGCGGCGCTCTCGGTTTCGACAAGGTGGTTTGGGCAGCCGAAGAAGTTGAAGGGGAGGGCGAAGTCGGTGTGCGCTTTTCGCGCACCAGCCCCGACGGTGAAGAGGGCTATCCCGGCAATCTGGAAGTGAGCGTCACCTATACACTGACCGATAACAATGAAATCCGCATGGATTACGAGGCGATGACGGACGCGACGACGGTGGTTAACCTCACCAATCATGCTTACTTCAACCTCGCGGGCAACGGCGGGGGCAGCATCTACGATCATACGCTGTGGATCGACGCTGACCGTTACACGCCTGTCGATGCCACGTTGATTCCGACGGGTGAGCTTGCGCCTGTTGAGGGCACGGCGTTCGACTTCCGCATCCCCAAGCCGCTCGGGCCGGGACAGCGCTCGTCCGAAGAACAGATCGTGTTAGGACGCGGTTACGATCATAACTGGGTGCTGAACCACGACGAAACCGATGAACCTGTATTGGTGGCGCGCATGTCCGAGCCGACGAGCGGACGTTATCTGGAAATCTGGACAGTCGAACCGGGACTCCAGTTCTACGCAGGCAACTTCCTTGATGGTACACTGGTCGGCTCTAGCGGTGGGCTGTATCGTCAGAGCGATGGTTTCGCGCTGGAGACGCAGCACTTCCCCGACTCACCGAATCAGGCGGATTTCCCGTCTACGGTTCTAGAACCGGGTGAGACCTACCAGACGACCACGATCTATCGGTTCGGGGCGGCCTAACGCGGCCTCTGAAAAGATCGACTATTCGGGCGAGGGCCGGCCTCGCCCGTCTCAGTAATCGAACAGGGTAAACGGAGTGACACCACGCGCGCAGTGATAATTGGTGGCAGCGGTCACGTTGGCACTTACCTCGTGCCGATGCTAGTGGAGCGCGGCTATGAAGTCGTGAACCTCACACGCGGCAAAAGCGAACCATACGTACCCCACGCGGCGTGGAAATCGGTTCAGAATGTGGCCGTTGACCGCGAAGCCGAAGATCAAGCGGGGACGTTCGGCCCGCGTGTGCGTGACTTGAAGCCCGATATTGTAATTGACATGATCTGCTTCAAAGAGGCCAGCGCCAAACACATTGTCGAGGCGCTGCGCGGTCAGGTTCAGCACTTTTTACACTGCGGCACGATCTGGATTTACGGTCAGAGTTCTCAAGTGCCCGCTAAAGAAGATCAACCGCGCCGTCCATTTGGCGAATACGGCACACAGAAAGCGGCGATTGAGGCTTATTTGCTGCGCGAGGCGCGCCTGAACGATTTTCCGGTGACGATGCTGCATCCGGGTCATATCGTCGGGCCGGGCTATGCGCCGCTCAACCCGCAGGGGCATTTCAACCCGGACGTTTTCGCCCGTATTGCACGCGGCGAAGAAATCACTATACCCAATTTCGGCCTTGAAACGGTGCATCATGTGGCGGCGGTAGATGTCGCGCAGGCGTTCATGCAGTCGATCAATCATTGGGCGGCCAGCAAAGGCGAGATGTTCCACACGGTTTCTCCGGCGGCGCTCACTCTGCGCGGCTATGCTGAGGCGGTGGCGGGGTGGTTCGGACGTGAGGCGAATTTGCGTTTCTTGCCCTATGAAGAATGGCGCGGCACCGTCACGCCAGAAGAAGCCGACGCAACGTGGGAACACATCTCCCGCAGCCCCAACGCCAGCATAGACAAAGCGCGGCGTGTTATCAACTATCAGCCGCGTTATAGCTCACTCGAAGCGATTTATGAGTCGGTGCATTGGCTGATCGACAACAAGCGAATCACGATATAGGTGCGTCGCTCTTCTGGCGCGACGTAACGGAAGCGAAACAGCATGGTTAGAAGAAAAACACGTCCACCGTCCAATATCCCCACGATGCACGACGTGGCCAAACTCGCGGGCGTCTCACAAAGCACCGTTTCGCGGGTGCTGAACGAAACCACATCGCCTGTACCCATCAGCGACGACACCAAGCAGCGCATCCTTGACGCGGTGGAGCAGCTTGGTTACCAGCCGAACATGATCGCCCGCAGCCTGCGAACGCAGCGAACGCAAATGATCGCTGTGATGATTGGTGACATCTCCAATGCGTTTTATCATCCGATTGTGCGCGCCGTGCAAGACGTGGCGGGTTCGCGGGATTACGATGTGTTGATCTCCAATGGCGACCATGTTTACGAGAACGAACTGCGCTTCTTGCAGATGGTTCTGCGGCGTCCGGTAGATGGCGTGATTATGGCCCCGCATCGCTTGACCAGCGAAGATTTAGAGCGCTTCATCAAACGCAGCCATATTCCGGTGGTGGCGGTGGGCGCGCAGGTTGAACATCCGATGGTGGATGTCATCGGTGGCACAAGCGAACCCGCGACCTATGAGGCGATTTCGTGGCTCATCAAAGAGAAGGGGCATCGACGCATCGGCTTTATGGGCGTGGCCGGTGATATGCCGCCGGGCCCGCCGCGACTTCGAGGCTACGAGCGGGCGATGGCTGACGCAGGATTGACGCTTGAAGAGGGTTTCGTGCAAAAGGTTGAGTTTACGTGGGAAGGCGGCGAACACGCGATGGCCACTTATCTGGCGCAGCCCAACCCACCGACAGCCGTTTTTGCCAGCAATTCGCTGATGGCTATCGGCGCGATCAAGGTGGCGCAAAAGCAGGGACTCGACGTGCCGGGTGACATCAGCATGATGGG
>Ga0163150_10008729_pt1 | contig 11439 bp, 7 predicted proteins | sample OliLakLV19P2IB_FD_148628 | JGI IMG/M metagenome (GOLD analysis project Ga0163150, IMG submission 148628) | Freshwater microbial mat bacterial communities from Lake Vanda, McMurdo Dry Valleys, Antarctica - Oligotrophic Lake LV.19.P2.IB | ecosystem: Environmental > Aquatic > Freshwater > Lake >...
CACGCCGCGCTCCGCGCCGAACCCCAGGTGGCGCAGGCACTGCTCGAGACGCTCGGCCGCGCGCGGATCGCCCGAGCTCGCTTCGACGAGTGCTTCGACGCGCAGACCCAGCGCCGCGGCCGCCGGTGCGCTGGCCGCCGCCAGGCCCGGGTGGACGGCGCCGTCGACCAGCACGACACCGCTGAAGAGCCCGCTGGCGCGACACGCCATCTCGAACGCGACCGCCGCACCGGCCTCCTCGCCGACCGCCACGACGCGCGCGCGGTCGATCGGGTGCGCGGCGACGACGCGCCGCACGTCGTCGAGGGCCGGCTCGACGTAGCGCCAGGGACGCCGCGCGAGGTCCTCGGCGTCGGAGAGCCACGCTCCGCCGCGGCGCGGGTCCTCGGCCGAGACGTAGCGCGCGGCCGGAACGACCAGCACCGCGCCCTGCTCGCGCGCGAACGCGGCCCACGGTCCCTGCGCCTCGATCTCCTTCGACGAGCCGTCGCCGTGCAGGAGCACGAGCAACGGCCAGCCCGCCGCCGGCACCGGGCCGGCCGGCACGACCACGACCGTGTCCGCCGCCCATGCGCGGCCGTCGCGCTCGGCGCGCTCGATGCGCGCGTCCAGCACGGGCCAGCGCGGATCAGCGCGGATCGCCGCGACGTCGACGTCGCGGCGCAGCGCCTCCACGCGCTCGGGGAAGTGCGCCAACCCGTGCTCGGCGGCTGCGTGGAGCGCCCCGAACGCCCCGTTGACGTCGCCGGCGACGAGCCGCGCGCAGGCCAGGTTGTAGGCCGCGGCCGAATCGTCCGGGCGCAGGATCAGGCAGCGCTCGAAGGCCGTCTGCGCCGCGCGCGTGTCGCTCGTCTGCAGCGCAGTGATGCCGGACTGGAACGTCGCGCGCCACTCGGCCCGGCCGGGCGGCTCGAATGCGTCGATCAGGCGGCGCGTGTCGTCCTCGTTCCACGGTCCCGAGGGCGTCGCCGGCGCAGCGCGCAGCGCAACGGCTTGCGACGCGAACGTCGCGGACTGGATCGTATCGCCGGCACGCGCGGCGCACGCGCTCAACGCATCGAGCACGCGCGCGCGCGATCCCAGGTCGGGCCGCCACGCGCGCGCGTGCAACGCCAGCGCCGCCTCGAGCCGCGCACGCGCCGCCACGAGGTCGTCGCGCAGGAGCTCCAGGTTGCCGAGCCGTTCCAGCGCGCGCGCCGCGTCCGGTCCGTCGTCCCGCTGGATCGCGGCCAGCGAGCCGAGCGCGCCGGCGTACAGCGTGCGCGCGCGGTCCGTGCCGCCCGCGGCCTCCTCCGTCTCGGCCAGCGCGATCGCACCGCGCGCCCAGTCGATCGTGTCGCGCCCGGTGGCGCGCTCGAGCGCCGACAGGCTGCGCTCGAACAGCGCGCGCGCCACGATCGGCCGCTCGAGGCGGACCTGCACGGTGCCCAGGTCCAGCAGCGCGCGCGCCGTGTCGGGATGGTCCTCGCCCAGCTCGCGCTGGCGCAGCGCGAACGCGCGGTCGAACAGCGGCAAAGCCTGCTCCGGCGCGCCCAGGTTCATGTAGCCGCGTCCGAGCGCCTCGAGCAGTTGTGCGCGCGCCAGCGGCTGGTCCTCGAAGCTCGACTGCACCGCGCGCGCGCCGGTCGCGAGCAGGTCGCGCGCGCTCGTGCCCTCGCCGCCCGCGGCGTGGAAGAGGTCGACCAGGAATTCCGCGGCGCGCTCGCGCAGGTTGGCCTGACGCGCTGCTTCCAAGGCCGATGCCTCGGCGCGGTCGCGCTCGCCGCGGATGCGCGCGTTCGCAATCGCGAGCCCGATCGGCACGCCGATCGCGATCAGCGCCGCGAGCACGATCGCGGTCGCGGCACCCGGCCGGCGGCGTGAGAACTTCTCGGCGCGCGCGAGCGGACCGAGCGGCCGCGCGCGAACCGGCTGCCAGGCCAGGAAACGCCGCAGATCGTCGGCCAGCTCGCGCGCGCCGGCGTAGCGACGCCGCGGATCCTTTTCGAGCGACGTCAGGCAGATCGTCTCGAGCTCGCGCGGCACGTGCGGCGCGATGCGGCGCGGCGCGACCGGCTCCTCCGTCTGGATGCGCACGAGCACGTCGGCCGTGCCGCCGCCGTCGAACGGCCGTCGCAGCGTGAGCAGCTCGTAGAGCGTCGCACCGAGCGCGTACACGTCCGTGCGCCCGTCGACCGTGCCGCGCTTCCCGCGCGCCTGCTCGGGCGAGACGTAGAACGGAGTGCCGGCGAAATCGCCCGTGTCGGTCAGCGAGGGCTCGTCGTCGACGTGCGCGAGGCCCAGGTCGAAGATCTGCGCGCGACTGTCGAGCCGCAGCAGCACGTTCCCCGGCTTCACGTCGCGGTGCACGATGCCGCGCGCGTGCAGGTGCGCCAGGCCCTCGGCCACGTCGAGCGCGATGCGCGCCGCGCACTCGATCCACGTGCGGCCCCATTCGCCGCGCGGACGCACGTCGGATTCGCGCGGCACGACCTCGGAATCGCGCGGCACGACCTCGGAATCGCGCGGCACGACCTCGGAATCGCGCGACACGATGTCGGAATCGCGCGGCGCGCCGTCGGGCTCGCGCGGCGGGATGGGCAGCAGCTCGCGCACGAGCCGCTCAACCGCCGCGGGCTCGACGGACTCGGGCGCGATGCCGCGCGCGCGCAACGCGTCGATCACGGCCGCGAGCGTCACGCCCGGCGCGTACTCCATCGCGTACCAGGGCCGGCCTTCGTGCTCGCCAGCGTCGAGCAGTCGCACGACGCCCGGGTGCACGACGCCCTCGAAGGCGCGGATCTCGCGCAGGAAGCGCGCCTGCGAGCGCTCGGCGAACCCGGGCGGCGTCGCCAAGACCTTGAGCGCCGCGCGCGTGCCGTCGGCGCGTTCGACCAGCCACACGATGCTCATCCCGCCGCGGCCCAGGCGCGCGATCGGGCGCCACGGACCGATCGGGCCGGGGTTGTCGCCGCCGGCGGCCTCCACGAAGCCCAGGCGGGCCAGGGTGCCGACGCGCTCGCGCAGACGGGTGGCCAGATCGGGCCGCTCGAGACACGCCTCCTCGAGGGCGGCCGGCCCGCGCGTCTCGAAATCCTCGAGCACGCGCGCGAGCAATTCCTCGAGTTCCTGGTCGGCCGTGCTCATCCGCGTCCGATCCACCGTATCCGCACGCCGCGCTGCGGGTACAGTCGCGTTCGATGGAGTCGCCCGACGACGAGGTGATCGCGCGTGCCGCCCGCGGTGACGCGTCGGCGCGCGATCAGCTGTTCGCGGCGCACCTCGACGCCCTGCGCGCGTACGTGCGGTTGCGGCTGGGCCGGCACCTGCGGACGCACGAGGAGAGCGTGGATCTGGCGCAATCCGTCGTGCGCGAGGCGCTCGAGGACCTGCCGCGCTTCGAGGCGCGCGGCGAAGGCGGATTCCGCCGCTGGCTCCTGGCGCGGGCGGAGAACAAGATCCGCGACCGCGGCCGCTTCTGGAAGCGCGAGCGGCGCGACCCGCGGCGCGAGGTGGGCATGACCGCGGACGAGGCCGAGGACCGTGCCGTCGCCGAGGCGCTGCAGAGCCTGGCCACGCCCAGCCGCGAGGCGATCGGCCGCGAGGAGCTGGCGCGCCTCGAGCGCGCGTTCGCGGAGCTCTCCGAGGACCAGCGCCGCGTGATCCTGCTGGCGCGCGTCGCGGGGCTCGCGCACGAGGACGTCGCGCGCGAGATGGGGCGCACGCCGCTGGCGACGCGCAGCCTCTTGTCGCGCGCTCTGGCGCGCCTGTCGATCCTGCTCGAACGAGAGTAGGGCCGCGCCCTCATGACGCGGCCCCACCGGAACGGGTTCCTCCCCGCTGTTCAGAACCCGACTTCCCCCTGCTCTCGCGCCGCGGAGCGGCGCCAATCGGATCAGAGAGCCCGTACGATCGGTACTTCACGGGCTCTCAGGATTGGATTCGCGCCCGTGGCCGGACAGACCGCGGGCTCGATCCCTCCGGTCGTTCAGGGCGAGAAGACCACGCTGACGGCGTTCGTCGTGTTGAAGCCGCTGCCGCACGGGCCGAGCGAGTTGCGGTACCAGCCCTCGAAGTTCCACGTCTGGCCCGCGAAGAGCTGACCCGTCGGGCCGAAGTGCCCGGCCGCGAACGAGCTGATCCCCGGTCCGAACGCGAAGGCTCCGACGCCGGTCGCGGATTGCACCGGGAACCGGAACAGGCCGTAGCCGCCGGCGCCCGCGCACTGGAAGCCGTCGCCGAAAGGCGCGTGGTTCGTGCCGGCGCCCATGTAGAGGCGTCCGATCGAGTTCAGCGGCATCTGCGAGATCTCGAGCACGAGGTCGTCCGCGGTCGCGCTCGAGCTGCCGGTCGCGAGGAGCAGCGCGCCGACGCCCGTGCTGTTGCGGCAGCCGGCCGTCGGATCGTCGTTGCCGCACGGGCACGCGACGCCGAAGCAGTAGCGCGAGCCGACTTCCGCCGCGGAAAGGCTCATGGCCTGGATGGCGTTGAAGCTCCACGTGACGCTGCTGATCGGGGCACCGGTCGTGCGGTTCACGCGGCGCACGATGCCGTCCGTGCCGCCGACCAGGAGGTTCGTACCCTCGACGGCCATGGCCGTCGCGTTGCTCGGCACCTGGAACTGGCCGGACAGCTGCCCGGTCGCGAGCGAGACGCGGTAGATCCAGCCCGACTGGGTGCCCAGGATGATGTGCGTCGCATCGGCCGCGATCGACGTGACCGGTCCGCCGCACGTGCCCCAGAACGCGAAGTTGCCGGCGGTGCGGCTGCCGCGCTCGACGAAGCCGAACGACGTGCCGGCGTACAAGAACGTGCCGCGCACCATCAGCGCCGTCACCGGGGCGCCGACGTTCCAGCTCGAGACGAGCGCGTGCGTGACCGCATCGCGACGCTCGACGACCCCGCTCGTGCCTCCGATGTAGAGGTCGCGGCCGGTCAGGGCCAGCGCCGAGGCGTCGGTGCCCGACGTGAAGGCGTAGCCCAGCGAGCTGCTGCCGATGTCGTAGCGGTACACGTTCCCGCCCACGTCACCCAGGAACAGGTCGTCGCCGTCCTGAGCCATCGATTGGATCTGGCCGCCGCAGGCGCCCAGGGTCTGGAAATTCCCGTTCGTGGTGTTGCCGCGAGCGAAGGACGTGTTGAGCGAGCCGACGTACAAGTCGGTCGCGCCGGCCGGGGCCTGGGTCAGAAGGAATCCGGCGAAGAGGCCGGCCAAGAAGGGGATGCGACGTGTCGTGATCATGCGAGGGCTCCTGGGGGAATGACGGTTCCGCCCTTGGTGGCAGCGCCTTGGCGCAGGCCGTGTTGCGCGCGTTCGGGGGATTTGTCGCGCGCGGGGCTGATACCGGCGCGGGTGCCGGACGTCCTGACCCAGGGTGGCACACGCGTGTCATCCCTACGCCGCCCCTCCGGTCCTCCTTGCTCCCAGGAGCTCATCGATGCGCTGTCTCCGTCTCCAGCCGGCCCTGTCGTCCGCGTTCGCCCTGTTGGTGGCCGTCGTCGCATCCGCGGACCCGTTGGCCCGCAGATCCGTCGCACCCGAGGCGATCGCCGAGCACGTCGCGCCGGGCTTCCTCCACCGCGCGATCGTCGACGAGGGCGCGTTCGAGCGGTTGCTGGAGCTCGACGCGGTGCGCTCGGTCGAGGACTACGGCTCGTTCCGGCTCGTGCTCGTCGACGCACGACGGACCGGCGGGCTGCGCGGACTGGGTGCGCTCGGCGCGCGCCTCGCAGACGAGCTGGCGCTCGTCGAGCTGAACGGCTTCGTCGTCGACGGCACGGCCGGCGGGCGCGTCGTCACGGGCGAGAGGCCGCCGGCAGAGCTGCTCGCGCCGCGCGCCGTGCCGGCCGACGGCGAGTCGCGCCTGCGCCTCGTGCAGTTCGCGGGCCCCGTGCGCGACGAGTGGCTCGACGCGTTGCGCGGCACCGGCGCGTTCGTGGTGACCTACGTGGCGCACGACGCGTACGTCGTGAAGGGCGGGCCGGAGGAGGACGCCCGGGTGCAGGGCCTCTCGTCGCAGCCGTTCGTGCTGGCGGTCAGCGCGTACGAGCCGGCCTACAAGCTGCGGCCCGAGCTGCGCGACGTCGTCGACACGCAGGCGTACAGGGTCGTCGTGCAGGTGATCGCCGACGGCGAGGGCCGCGCATTCGCCGAGCGCATCGGCGCGGGCGCGATCGAGCGGTTGTCGGAGCCCAACGCCGTCTTGTCGTGGTGGAACGTGGCGCTCGTCGTCGACGGAGCGAACCTGCACGAGCTGGCGCGCGATCCGCGCGTGTTCGCGATCGAGCCGCTGCTCGAGCCGGTGCGGCTCGACGAGAGACAAGGCCAGATCGTGGCCGGCAACCTCGACGCGACCGGCACGCAGGCGGCGAACGCGGCCTACCTGGCGTGGCTCGCCGGCAAAGGCTTTCCGGGCGCGACGAACCCCTTCGACTTCGCCGTGGACGTGACCGACGACGGCGTCGACCGCGGCAGCACGACCGACGTGAACGTCGAGTTCCGGGTCGGCGGCACGGCCGGCGGCGCGAGCCGGCTCGTCTACAACCACGACTACACCAGCGATTCGTCGGCCGATGGCCGCGGCGGGCACGGCAACATCAACGCGTCGATCATCGGCGGATACAACGCGTCCACCGGCACGGCGTTCGAGGACGGGGCCGGGTACCAGTACGGCCTGGGCATCGCGCCCTGGGTGAAGCTCGGCAACACGAAGGTGTTCGACAACGCCGGCAACGGCGATTTCGACCAGCCCGCGAACGTGCGCCTGTCCAGCGCCTACGCGGCCGGCGCGCGCATCTCGAGCAACTCGTGGGGTTTCACGAGCGGCACGGGCTACGACACGGAGTCGCAACTGCACGATCGGCTCGTGCGCGACGCGGCGGGCAGCACGAGCGGCAACCAGGAGCTGACGATCGTGTTCGCGGCCGGCAACGACGGCTCGGGCGCGTCGACGGTCCGTCCTCCCGGCACGGCCAAGAACATCATCACGGCCGGCGCCGGCGAGCTCTGGCGGCCGACCGGCACGGACGGCTGCGGCTTCGGCAACGCCAGCGCGGACAACGTGCGCGACGTGGCTTCGTTCAGCTCGCGCGGCCCGACCGGCGATGCGCGCAAGAAGCCCGAGATCCTCGCGCCCGGCACGCACGTCCAGGGCGCCGCGAGCCGCGCCACGGGCTACGACGGCAGCGGCGTGTGCAACCTGTACTTCCCGGCGGGCCAGACCCTCTACACGTGGTCGTCGGGCACGAGCCACTCGACGCCGTCCGTCGCCGGCGCGTGCGCGCTCGTGCGCCAGTGGTTCCGCAACAACGCCTGGAGCGTGCCCAGCCCGGCGATGCAGAAGGCGTTCCTCGTCAGCGGCGCGGCGTACATGACCGGCATCGGGGCCAACGACACACTGTGGTCGAACAGCCAGGGCATGGGCCGCGTCGACCTGGGCCGCGCGTTCGACGCCGCGTCGCGCGTCCGCGTCGATCAGACGCAGTTGCTGTCCGCGACGGGCGCGACGTGGTCCGCCAGCGGGTCGATCGCGTCGTCCGCGGCGCCGTTCCGCGTCGTGCTGGCGTGGACCGACGCTCCCGGCGCGACGACGGGCAACGCGTTCGTGAACAACCTCGACCTCGAGGTGACGGTCAACGGCACACTCTACCGCGGCAACGTGTTCGCGGGCGCCAATTCGACGGCCGGGGGCGCCGCCGACGTGCGCAACAACCTGGAGAGCGTGTTCCTGCCGGCCGGCACGAGCGGACCGTTCTCGATCATCGTGCGCGCGACGAACGTCGCCGGCGACGGCGTGCCGGGCAACGGCGACACGACGGACCAGGATTTCGCGCTCGTGGCCTACAACGCCACGGCTGGAACGAGCGGCGCCGCGAATCCGGTCCGGACGTTCTCGACGGCGCCGAACTTGGGCATCCCGGACGACAGCGCGACGGGCGTCACGAGCGCGATCCACGTACCCGACGTGCTGACCATCGCCTCCGTGGCGGTGTCGACGGTGATCACGCACCCGTACGAGGGCGACCTGGTCGTCACGCTGATCGGACCGGATGACACGACCGCGATCCTGCACGATCGCACGGGCGGCTCGGCCAACGACGTGACGACGACGTTCGCGATCGCGACTGCGCCCCATCAGGCGCTGACCGTGTTCAACGGCCGCGGCACGGCCGGAGCGTGGAGGCTGCGCGTCCAGGATCGGGCCTCGAACGACGTCGGCACGTTGAGCTCGTGGCGCATCACCTTCAACGGCGAGGCGGCGGTTACCGCCAACCTGCCCATCCCCGACAACGATGCCACGGGTGTGACCAGCACGCTGAACGTGACGCGCATCGGCACGGTGTCCGCGATCCAGGTGCGCGTCGACGTGACGCACACCTACAGGGGCGATCTCGAGATCGCGCTGATCGGTCCCGACAACACGACCGTCCTGCTGCACAACCGCACCGGCGGATCGGCGAACGACGTGCAGACCGAGTACCCCGACCTGACCCCGCCGAACCAGCCGCTCGCGGCGTTCACGGGTCGCGCGATCCAGGGCGCGTGGCGGTTGCGCGTGCGCGATCTGGCGTCAGCGGACGTCGGCACGCTGGTGAGCTGGACGGTCTCCATCCACAGCCAGTGAGAGGCCGAGAAAAAATCGATCGTACGGCCTCTCCGATCCTAGTGGCGCCGCTCCGCTGCGCGAGAGACTTCGAATCCTTCTCAGTCTCTGAGTTCTTCTCGCGACGCGAGGTCGCCGTCCCCCGACGAACCCAAGGTTGGCTTCTGGTCGGGGTGGCTGCCCGGCGGCCCGCGGCCGCCGGAACGACGCTATCCTCGCCGCGATGAACCTCGCCCGGGCCGCCGACGAGCTGATGGCCCACGCGCTCGCGCTGCCCGAGGCGTGGGAGGACCACCCTTGGGGCGAGCGCGTCGCAAAGGTGGGGAAGAAGGTGTTCCTGTTCTGTGGCAAGCAGCACGGGCAGGTCGAGACCCTGTCGTTCTCGGTGAAGCTGCCGCGCTCCGGCGTCGCGGCCCTCGATCGTGCCGAATGCGAGCCGACCGGCTACGGCCTCGGGAAGAGCGGGTGGGTCACGGCGCAGTACCAGCGTGGGGATGCGCCGCCGCTCGAGCTCGTGAAGGCCTGGATCGACGAGAGCTTCCGCGCGGTCGCGCCCAAGACGCTCGTGAAGCGGCTCGACGGGCCGGCGGCCGCGCCGGCGAAGAAGGCCGGGGCTCGCAAGAAGAAGACGTCGACCGTGCGCGCGAATCGAGTCGCGAAAAAGGCGACGCGCGCTCGTCCGCGCCGTGGTTGAGCGCCGCTAACGGCGAGCGCGTGCTCGCGCCGCGATTGCACGCTCACGGCGAGCGCGTGTCCGCGCCGTGATTGCACGCTCACGGCGAGCGCGTGCCCGCGCCGCGGTTGAGGGCGCTCACGGCGAGCACAAATCCGCGCGCAAGAGCCGCGGCAGCTTCGGGGCGAGCTCGCGCAGCGCGCGGCCCCGGTGGCTCACCGCGGCCTTGTCACGCGCGTCGAGCTCGGCGAAACCGCGGTCGGTCTGCGCGAAACCCGGCTCCGTGAATCGGAACAGCGGGTCGTAGCCGAAGTCGTGCGTGCCGCGCGGCTCCGGCAGGATCCGGCCCTGCGACGTGCCCTCGATCTCGAGCGCGAGCGTCCCGTCGGGACGCGCCAGCGCGAGCGCGCACACGAAGCGTGCGCCGCGCTGCTCCTCGGGCACGTGGGTCATGCGCTCGAGCAGGAGTCGATTGTTGGCGGCGTCGTCGCCGTGGGCACCGGCGAAACGTGCGGACAGGACGCCCGGCGCTCCGCCCAGAGCATCGACCTCGAGCCCCGAGTCGTCGGCCAGCGCCCACATCCCGGCGTGGAGCGCGGCGGCGCGCGCCTTCTTGGCCGCGTTGCCGCGGAACGAGAGCTCGTCCTCGACGACGTCCGGCAGGCCGCCGATCGCGTCGGGCGTCAGCAGCTCGACGCCGGATCCGGCCAGGATTGCGCTCAGTTCGCGCAGCTTCTTCCGATTCTGGCTGGCGAGCAGGAGTCGCACGGGCCGGGCCGCCCCCTCACGGGATCTGCAGGGCCACGCGCTGCAGGCCGAACAACTGCGAGCAGGCCGACGCGCCCAGCTCGAGCATCGTGTCGAGTTCGCCGCGGTCGAACGGCGCGCCCTCGGCCGAGCCCTGCACCTCGATGAACTTGCCTTCGCCGGTCATCACCAGGTTCATGTCCGTCTCGGCCTTGCTGTCCTCGACGTAGTTCAGGTCGACGATCGGGTTCTTCTCGAAGACGCCGACCGAGACGGCCGCGACCTGGCTCTTCAGCGGCCACGCGCGCAGCAGGCGCTTCTCGTTCATGCGCGTGAACAGGTCGTGCAACGCGACCCACGCGCCCGTGATGGCGCACGTCCGCGTGCCGCCGTCGGCCTGGATGACGTCGCAGTCGACCCACACGGTGCGCTCGCCGAACAAAGCCGTGTCGACGACCGCGCGCAGCGAGCGCCCGATCAGCCGCTGGATCTCGACCGAGCGCCCGTCGGTGCTGCCCACGCGATCGCGCGACTTCCGCGAGTCGGTCGAGGAGGGGAGCATCGAGTACTCCGCGGTCAGCCAGCCTTTGCCGCGGCCGTGGAGGAAGGGCGGCACGCCGTCCTGCACCATCGCGGTGCACAGGACGCGCGTCTGGCCAAAGCTGGCCAGCACGGAGCCGGGCGCGCGCGACGTGAACGCACGCTGGAAGCTGATGGGGCGCAGGTCGCCGGATGCGCGTCCGTCGGGGCGGGACATGGTTTGCCTGGAGAGGGAGGGAGGACTCTACCCGCTCGACGGCCGGAGCGAATGGGCCGATCGCGTCGCGATCAGGTCACGAGCGCGAGGCCGCGCACATGCTCCAGCGCGAACCGCCAGCTCTCGCCGCGCGCGCCGCGCAGGCGCAGGCCGTCGGCGACGGTCAAGCTCTGCAGTCGTCCCTCGAACGATCCGGCCGCGACCTCGACGCGCACCGTCCGGCCCTCGAGCCCCCCGGCGCGCACGAAATCCTGCTCGAGGCGCGTTACGTCGTGCTCGATCTGGGCGCAGCGGACCTGCAGTGCAGCGAGCACCGCGCCGAGGACGTCCTCGGCCCAGCACGTCACCCCGCTGGCGAGCAGGCTGGTCACCGATCGCTCGGCGACGAGCTCGGGCCCGAAGCTGCGCTGCCGCACGTTGACGCCGATGCCCGCCACGTACGCCGGACGCCGCGGATCGAGATCACGCGTCTCGGCCAGCACTCCCGCCAGCTTCGCACCGTCGACGACCACGTCGTTCGGCCACTTCAAGCCCGCGCGCGCCAAGCCGAGCGTCCGCACCGCATCGAGGGTCGCGAGCCCGAGCGCCATCGTCAACGCAGCCGGGCTCCAGGCCTTCGCCGGCATCAGCACCACACTGACATAGAGCCCCTCCCCCCGTGCACTGTGCCACACCCGCCC
>Ga0163150_10008731_pt1 | contig 11437 bp, 13 predicted proteins | sample OliLakLV19P2IB_FD_148628 | JGI IMG/M metagenome (GOLD analysis project Ga0163150, IMG submission 148628) | Freshwater microbial mat bacterial communities from Lake Vanda, McMurdo Dry Valleys, Antarctica - Oligotrophic Lake LV.19.P2.IB | ecosystem: Environmental > Aquatic > Freshwater > Lake >...
GTACCGGCGTCGAATCGGAAGTACCGGGCATCTGCTGGCGCATCAGTACCGCCAGAAAAGCGACCTTAAACCTGATCCTGTGAGCGCCTGAGCCCTTGGACGGCCAGAAGCCCGTCTGGGGCGACCAACGGCCTTCCTGCGCTCGATCTGTGAACTGACGCGGTGATTCAAGCCCACGACCAATTTGGTCGTGGGCTTTTTGTTTGCGCTCTCGCGATACGACGGACGCAGAATCAGAGCCCACGGCCGCGAGGTCGTGGGCTCAATTCGTTCCGGTGGCGTGCATTACCAGATCAGGTAAGATCGGCTCTGACCGCATGATCGGAGCTTACGCAGGATGACGGCGACACGCACGAAGCGAACTACCAAAACAGCAATCGAGGATTCGTCATTCCCGTTTGAATCGCTCAGCGCGATCGCGGAACTGGAAAGTTGGCGGAAGGAAGTGAATCGGCCGATCTACCACATCCACAAGTGGTGGGCTCAACGCCTCGGCTCGGTGTTTCGGGCAATCGTGATTTCAGCGTTCTCGCCGCCCGGAACGGATATCGTGGCCGCCTTCTACGAACGTCGCCGGCAGTCGAATAAGGTGATCTTCGACCCATTCATGGGCAGCGGGACGACGGTGGGCGAGGCGGTCAAGCTCGGCTTTCGTGCGATTGGTCAAGACATCAATCCCGTCAGCCACTTTCTCGTGAAGAACGCACTCACAGCGCACTCCCGCACGGCCATCTTGCGTGAGTTCGATGCGATCGAAGCGGATACCGCTTCATCGATCCGGCGCTACTATCGGACGCCGACCGAGGCCGAAGTGCTGTACTACTTCTGGGTCAAGGTTGTTCCCTGCCCCGCCTGTCACGCCAATGTTGACCTGTTCGGCCGATACGTATTTTCACAGAACGCCTACCCGAAGCGGGTGCCGCTCGCGAGAGCGGTCTGCCCACGATGTGGCGGGATCAATGAAACTCGATTCGATGCGGACTCGATAACTTGTTCGTCGTGCGCCTCGACGTTTGATCCGCAGCACGGGCCGGCGCACGGGACCACCGCACAATGCGCCGCATGCGACGAGCGGTTTGCGATCGCGAAGACGGTCAAGGCGATGGGGCGGCCACCGGAACACCGGATGTACGCGAAGATGGTTTTGCTTCCGAGCGGTGATAAGCAATATCAGAGGATCGACTCGCACGACATCGCGCTTTTCGCGGAAGCCGTCGCGGCACTTGCGGATCGTCACGATCCGTATCCGAATGTGGAGATCGAGCCGGGGTACAACACAAATCAGGCGCTGAATTACAACTACACCCATTGGCACCTGATGTTCAACGCGCGTCAATTGCTCTGCATCAGCATGCTGTCGGACCGGATTCGGCGCATCGAGGAACCTCGCACCCGCGAACTGTTCGCCTGCCTTCTGACGGGGTGCCTCGAATTCAACAACATGTTCGCATCGTTCAAGGGCGAGGGGACGGGCGCTGTACGCCACATGTTCTCTCACCACATCTTGAAGCCGGAGCGGACACCACTTGAGGCGAACATCTGGGGAACACCGAAAAGTTCGGGTGCCTTCTCGACATTGTTCAAGAGTCGCATCCTTCGCGCACTCAACTATCAGGAAGCGCCGTTCGAGATTCGGCCGATGCGGTTGAACGGTCGCGTGACCGGCGAGAAGGTATTCGACGTTTCGGCTCGCATCGAATGCGATATCGCTACGACGTACGCAGAATTCGAGAACGGCAAACAGCCATACCTGGCGTGTGGCAATTCGGCCGACACGGATTTACCGGATCAGAGTGTCGATGCCGTCATCACTGATCCGCCGTTCTTCGATAACGTCCACTATTCGCAGCTTGCCGACTTTTTCCACGTGTGGCAGCGCCACATCCTCGGTGCTTCGGATTCCCACTCGACACGTTCAGTTCATGAGGTCCAGCATAGTGATGCGGCCGAGTTCGAGGACCGCCTCGGTGCCGTGTGGAAAGAGTGTTGCCGGGTGCTGAAGGATTCCGGTCTACTGGTATTCACGTATCACCACTCGCGACACGATGGCTGGCGCTCTGTGCTCAGTGCGCTGCTCTCATCCGGTTTCGTGATCGTCGCTGTGCATCCGATCAAATCTGAGATGTCGGTGGCGACTCCAAAGGTTCAGGCGAAGGAACCGATTGACTACGACGTGATCGTCGTCTGTCGCAAAGGCAAGCGGAAAGCCGGGCGACTCCCGATCCCCTTTGAATCAATACTGGCGTCGGCAATCGAGGACGCAGGCGAGCAAATCTCCCGCCTGCGCAGGGTTGATCGGCCGATGAGCCGAAATGACGTACAAGTGATCTTGATGGCGCATGTGATCCGCCAACTTTCAGACCGCTTCGTCACGAGCGATGATCCAATTCGAGAGTATGCCGCTCAACTCGATCAGGCTGTACGCGAACTGTATGGCTAGGAATCGTCACCCTCGGTTGTCGGCGTCACAGGCCGTCGCTTCAGCTTGACCTCGGTTTGAGGTGCATCGGCGTGTCGGTACGCCTTGAAGCCATGTGTCGTGCCGGCTGTCGGGTTTGGCTCTTCTGTGGTCGTCAGATCGTTCGTGATGAGGTCGAAGGTGTACTTCGTGACGATCTTCTGAGTCTCGACGCGATCGACCTCGCCAACGAGCCGCACCCGGCTGTCAACGGGTTCGCTGTCCGGCAGGATCAATGTGACCTGTCGGTCGATTCCATCCAAGAGGCCGAACGGCGTCGGCGCTACGTACATCTTTCGATCTCGGACGAGAATGTCGCCGTAGCTTCCGAATCCTCGGAAGCTCTTGTTGCGATGGATGTAGTCGTGCCGCGCATTCAGGAAATCGCCGTGGCAGACAACGAGATCGAGAACGGGATACGTGTTCTCGTTGCTCTTCGGGTATCGCCCGAACACGTAATAGATGGTCCGCCCGTTGTGGTGCCCTGCCGGAATCTGGCTGTTGCAGTCGAAGTCGGTGATCCGGCCGGGAAACTCAAGCCCTTTGACCTCGAAGCCGACGGTTGTCGCAACGAGACGGAAATCGGGGTACGTGTTCCTGGACGGCGCATCGTAGTTGAGCGCCAGTGAGTTCAGGCGCAGAGCGATCCAGTTCTGAAAATGGAATTCTTTGTCGCTGCGATTGGCTCGCGCGATCAGGTCGCCTCGCTGCACAGCCTCATTGCATTCAACAAAGACGTCCACAACTGCCATGACGAATCCCTCCCTGCGCGCCGCTTCGGTAAGCCCTCAAATCAACCGATCCACGGCCACTGTGATACCCGATCCGGCACAGGGACGCAAAAGGATGGGTGGACGACGTGGTACAGGCGATCAACCGCAGACTGCGGGGTGGCGCGACGGAGTTGAGACGGTGAGAAGCGAAGAGCCCGGCCGATCGGCCGGGCTCTTCTCGTTCACTGAGACTTCCGCCGCTCAATCTCTTCGCGGCTCACTCTGGGTCCATCGTAGCATATCGAGCAGTAAGGCCACGTCTTTCCGTCAGCATCCCTGTAGACGAATAAGTCGTCGCCCTCGGTCCACATGAAGACTTCGCCACATTCCTTGCATTGGCTCTCCATGTGTTTGCCGCCGATGGATTTCGTCAATTCCATAATTGCTACCTCCAGGCGAGCGGATCATTCAACGCGCTGGATTGTACACGCCGATGCCGAACGCTCAAGTGCCGCTGTGGACGTTGACGATCGCGAACAGTGCCAGCAACCCCAATGACACCGCTAGAAGCCAAGGAAATGCGATCGTGGCATACAGCAGAACTCCCGTGACATTGACGGCTTCGACGCTGGGGCCAGTCGGTGGCTCTGACGCCACGTCGATCTTTTTTCTGCCGAGGTGTTTCATCATTTTGTACCGACCGTGCATGATGATCGCGCCCGCAGCGATCGAGAGTGCGAGGCACAGCCAGCTTCCACTGAGACACCAGAGGAGCCGGGGTGATTCCGGCACGAACTTATCCTGGAATGAAATCAATAGCGTCAGCGCGCCTACGCTGATCGTCAGCATGTGTTCGACCCATCGGTAGTAATGCTCATTCGCTTGATTCAGGAACTCGCGTGCCTCTTCCAACAAGGCCCATTGCCGCTTGTCCATTTTGTCACTCCCGCTGATTCTCGGATTTTCCGAATTGAAAAGTCGTTTTGGTGGTCCTAGTGTAGTGTCGCCTAAATGCGGGAACTTATTGTGAAGCGCTGGTGTCTGATTCTCCAAACAGGGAGGATCAGACGATGCGCGTGGCCAAGGCCATCACTTTGACCGACGAACAACGGGGAACGCTGACCAAGTGGTCGCGGGGACGCAGCACGCCTGCGCGGCGGGTGCTCCGCGCCAAAATCGTCCTGGCGGCAGCCGCCGGTCGCGAGAACAAAGACATTGCCGCACAGCTGCACTGCACGCGACGCACCGTCGGCACGTGGCGCAATCGATTCGCCGAACACGGACTGGCCGGTATTGAGCAGGACGCTCCGCGCGGCGGCCGAGCCCCCGTCGTGCGGTCGGACAAAGAAGCGGAGATCATTCGTAAGACGACGCGGGAGACGCCACCGAACGCCACCCAATGGTCTACACGGTTGATGGCCCAGGCGCTCGGCGTCAGCAAGGACACCGTGCAGCGGGTGTGGCGCGACAACGGGCTGCAGCCGCATCGGACCAGGAACTTCAAGGTCTCGAATGATCCGCAGTTCGTCGAAAAACTGGTGGATGTCGTGGGCTTGTACCTCGATCCGCCGGAACACGCGCTGGTGCTTTCGTGCGATGAGAAGAGCCAGATTCAGGCGCTGGACCGCACCCAGAAGAGCCTGCCGCTGTTCCCTGGCCGGCTGAAGACGCTCACGCACGACTACAAACGCAACGGCACGACGACGTTGTTCGCGGCCATCGAACTGGCGGAAGGGAAGATCATTGCCGAGTGCATGCCCCGGCACCGACATCAGGAATGGATCAGGTTCCTGAAGAAGATCGATGCCGAGACTCCGCCGGAGTTGGATCTGCATCTGATCGTGGACAACTACGCGACGCACAAGCATCCAAAAGTGCAGAGCTGGCTGAAGCGGCACAAACGGTTTCATATCCATTTTATTCCGACGAGCAGTTCGTGGCTGAATGTGATCGAGCGCTGGTTCCGGGACCTGACGCACAACCGGATTCGCAACGGGGTGTTCCGCAGCGTGCCCGAACTGATTCAGGCGATTCTCGAATACATCGCACATCACAATGGGAACCCGACGACTTTCGTGTGGACCAAGAAAGCGGAGGACATCCTCGCGAAAGTCACTCGTGCGCGTGCGGCACTTAATAAGCTCCCATCTGTGTGAGACACTACACTAGGGGTGCGCACCTTCGTGATGCTGAATCGCGCGCCCCAAGCGCAGAGAAGCCACACGGCAATTAGTGCGGACTCAATCCAATCGGGCATCGTAATTCCTCCCTGAGCTACGAAACTCCATAGCAAAGCTGCGGCCATGTTTGCACTCACCACTGGTCCTATCGGCGAAAACTGCCGGAGTTCATCTACGCTTTTCGGCATTTCTGAAAATCCATTAAAGTCGCCTTGTCTACGGGACATGGTTGGTCCCCACAATGATGAACCGGTGGTGCGCGACAAACAAAAACGGCGGCCCGGTTCATAGGAACCGCACCGCCGGAGGCGTCGATCGATCGCGTCAGAGACGCTGAATGGTCAGACAATTAGCTGTTGCAACTTCGCAGTGTCAAGAGCGGATTCCACACGACAGCAAAGAGCCCCGGCCGTTTCCGACCGGGGCCATGTACCGAAGTATCTGCGTCAGCGCAGGCCATGCCGGTGAGCAACTGACGTCGGGTAACTCACGGCGGTGCGCGAAGCGAGCGGATGTACTCGCCGTTCGCCTTGATTGCCGCCTGCACGAGCATTTGCCAGTCGTTCCAGAGCTTCGTGCCCGGAAGTGGCTTCAGTATCGCCAGAGCCTCCGCTGCCGCAAAGGCATTCATCGCTGCCCGATAAAGTTCCTGCGTACTAGGCTTCCGATTCGCCATGCACTCGCCCTCCGGGCCGAGGTTGTGGAAAAGTGGGGAGGAATATAGCCCGGTACCGGACTTTGCCGCTTGGGGGGATGCCCTGATTCAGTCAGCGCAAAAAGAAACCCCGCCGGTCTGGCGGGGTGCGGAGCGGGTCTCCGTGAACAGCCCCGGCAAGTGCCGAGGCTTCACGCCGCCAATCGCCAAGCGTGTTGCCACATCGTTCCCCAGAGCCATGCCTCGACGTTCATGACTGCCTCAGTTGCGTGGGCGACGGCCAGGAACGTCTCTTGCAGGATGTCCTCGGCCAGATCGGGCGGCCGGCGAGCATAGATCGGCAGCCACTTCTCCAATGCGTACGACATGGCGGCTCGGTGCCGGTCGTGTAGCACCGTGAACGCCGAGTCGTCGCCTTTGGTGACGCACAGCAGCAATGCCTCATCGGTCATTGGCAGGTACAGTCGAGTGTCAGTCATGGTGTTCTCCCACCACGAACTTACACGCCTGCCGAGCGCATTGAACCTGCGAAATTTCTGGTGGTTACGCTCGCGTGACAAGCGCCTACGCTCGCGTGATGAACCACGAGCGCAGGCGCTTTCCGCAAGCCGAGATGCCGCAAGGCGATCCGCCGCACATTTCCGGTTACGCCGGTTGTGAGGCCACTTCGCCAGTGGCCTTGAGAACGGCCGCTTGCATGTGATCCGAGCGGACTTGGACCTTGGCGTAGACGCTCATGAGCATCTTCAGGTCACGATGGCCCATCAGATTCGCCACCGTGACCGGATCGACGCCAGCGATCAGGGCATCCGTCGCCCAGGTGTGGCGAATGGCATACGCGAAAATCCGAAATCCGACCTTTCTCGTCAGCCGCTGGAACGCGCAGGTGATGCCGTAGTTCGTCCACGGGTTGTCATCGACGTTCCTGAACAGCGGCCCGGTTGGGTGCCGCTCGGCGAGGTTCTCAATCGTCGCCAGCGCCGCCGGGCTCAGCGTGATGACTCGCGCGTGCTTCTTGCCCTTCGACTCATCTCTGGGAAACACGATAGCCCTCAATGCCGGGTCAAAGTGCCGCTTCTCGATTGCTCGAATTTCCTGCGGCCGCGCTCCGGTCGCGCGGGCGAAATCGAGGAACACTCGGAACGGTCCCTTGGCGTTCGCAATCGCGGCCTTCCATTGTTCGGGGGTGATGTAGCACTCGCGTGAGGTCGCCGCCGGCCGCTCGATTCCCGTGATGGGGTTCTTGTCCAGGTGCCCTTGCTTCACGGCCCAGTTCATGGACCTGAGCACGCAACGGACCGCGCCATTGGCAGTCGTCCCCTTCCAGCCCTTCGCGCTGAGCCATTTCGTGACGTGCAGCGGCTTCAGATCGCGAACCTTCAGCGGCTCAACCGACTCAATGAACGACAGCAGAAAATCGGAGTACCAGCCGTAGGTGCTCGGCTCGCGGTTCGCCTTGGTCCAGTCAAGGAAATCGCTGATGACGTCTCCGACAGTGCGGTCCGCCCCTTGTGGGCCATCCCCTTCCGAGACCAGCTTCACCCACTTCATGAACGCCTTGCTCCGATCCTCATGCAGCCGGACTTGCTTCCCTCGAACCACGATGTACCATGCGTTGCACGCCTTACGGAAAAACGGCTTACGAGCCATGATGAAGTCTCCCCTGAAATATGCGTCACCAATCGTCGCCTGCGCCAAACAGTGCAATTTTTGGTGCAGAATTGGTGCAACGGACCTGAATCCGCAGTCAAGAGGGAAGACACAAGTCGTTTCGCTGTAAGACATTGGCCCCTATAGCTCAATTGGTAGAGCAAATGACTCTTAATCATTAGGTTGTAGGTTCGAGTCCTACTGGGGGCACTGTTTCAGAAGTCCTTGCCGAGTCGTAAGTTACGACCACCTGCCAGACGGTGAATGAGGCTGAAAACCGGGATTCTTACCACGGTTTTACCACATTCGGGCAGCGCGGCGCGAAACCCCAAGTTTCAAGGGGGGCGCTGCGATGCCGCGACAAGTTCGCAAACCGTCTTATCTCCTGCACAAGGCAACCAACCGGGCCCGCGTCCGCATCGACGGCCGCGACGTGTACCTGGACGGTGAGTACCGCTCTGAAGAATCTCTGGAGCACTACGACCGCGTCTGTCGCGAGTGGCTGCTCCGACAGGATCCGTCGCGCTGCCGGCTGACGATCGACGATTTGGCCGTGATCTACACTGAGCACGCTGACGGCTACTACGTCAAGAACGGCAAGCCTACGAGCGAGGCGACCAATATCCGGATGGCGCTGCGGCCGCTGGTCAAGATGTTCGGCACGATGCGCGCGGCGGAGTTCGGATCGTTGAAGCTGAAGGCGGTCCGCGATGCCATGGTCCGGGACGGCCGCGTGCGGACCAGCGTTAACCGGATGGTCGGACGCATCAAGCGGATGTTCCGCTGGGCTGTCGAGCAGGAGCTGCTGCCGGCCGACATCTACGCCCGGCTGGCTGCCGTGGCGGGACTGCGGAAGGGTCGCAGCGATGCGGTTGAATCCCAACCAGTGAAGCCAGTCCCGGAGGCATGGGTCAACGCCATCGAGCCGCACGTGTCCCGTCAGGTGTGGGCGCTGATCCAATTGCAGACGTTCACCGGCGCCCGTCCCGGCGAGGTCATCATCATGCGGGGCTGCGACCTGAACACCAGCGGCCGGGTTTGGGAATACGTGCCGGAGTCCCACAAGGCCGAACATCACGGGCGGTCGCGGATCATTTTCCTCGGTCCTCGGGCACAGGCGGTCGTACGCGAGTTCCTGAAGCCGGACCTGACCGCGTACCTGTTCTCACCAGCAGACGCACGTGTAGAGCGTATGGCGCGTCGCAGGGCCGCACGCAAGACTCCGGTGCAGCCATCGCAGCAGGACCGACGCAAGGCAGCGCCGAAGAAACAACCCGGCGCACGCTACACGATCTTCTCGTACCGTCAGGCCGTCGCGAAAGCGTGCGCTAAGGCGGACGTTCCGCAGTGGCATCCGCATCAACTCCGGCATTCAGCGGCGACGGCGATCCGCCGGGAAGCGGGACTCGACACGGCGCGAACGGTTCTCGGACATGCGAGTTTGGCGGTCGCTGAAGTGTACGCGGAACGTGATGCCGCGAAGGCGCGAGAGATCATGGCGCAGATCGGCTAATCTGACGACAACGGCGCGGATAGGTTAGCTCCCGAACACCGCTATCGCTGGGGGCTTCCGCGTTCGTTTTTCAACCAGCGAGTCACCTATAGCGAAGGTGACGACGATGCTCGACACGACGACCCGCAAGGCGCTGCTGCGCGTTGCGCATTCCGCGATGGACTTTGCAGCCGACCTCGGCCCGAAGCAGTGGTTTGCGGGCAATGACGATGAATTTCATCGGATGGCCGAATGGATGAACCGACAGGTCAGCATTCCCGATGCTCGCCATGTTCGTCTCGCGTTGCTCGCCGTGAGTCCCGCGCTGATCTACAAGAATCCGCAGTTTGCCACGCTTTCATTGAGAATCGAGGGCACGATTCCGGCGCCAGTCATCGACGCTATCCAGGGCGTGATGCAGGCGATGGGCGACCTTCACCTGGACAAGCAGCCAAACGTAAAAGACATCAAACAAGACGCCATCGATAGCCTGCGGACGGCGGCTGAGCGACTGGAGTCAGTGGCCGGGCTCGTTCTGACCGAACTTCAACGCGACATCTTGCGCATGATCGATGGGTTGGCGCTGACAGCCTCAGAGTTGGAAAAGGAGTTGAATGTCAGCCGTAGCAGTCTCTACGGCCGCCCGGATGGCAGCGGCGGACTCAAGGAATTGACTGAGTTGGGTTACGTCGTCAACGACAGGATGGTTGGGGGCTACTATCGCCCCGATTCTCCGCCGCGACCAGAATCGAACTAAACCCGAACTGCGTGGCCGAGACCATCTAAAGACAATCGGACGTTGTTGAGAACCTTCAACCCGTTCGGGAGTCATTCGATGGTAACGATCAATCTGGAGACGGATGAGCTGATTCCCGTCTCGAAGCTGGTCCAGACGCGACTGGGGCGACGCATCGCGCCGGCAACCCTGTGGCGCTGGCGCACGAAAGGCACGCGCGGCGTCCGGTTGCCGATGGTGCTCGTGCTCGGCTCCTGGTGTTCAACACCGAAAGCGCTGACTGAGTTCCTGCGCGAATCGTCTGAGGCTGGGATGCCGCAGCCTGCGCCGCCGGTCGAGCGCGACGAGGCGACGAATCGCCGTCTTCAGGCAGCGGGCCTAGTCTAAATCTCTCACTGCCGGGGCCGGCCAATGAAAAACGGCCGGCGCGGGGCGAACCGCAACCGGCCAAATCGAAGGAGCAACGCGCATGATACGCAATTCTCAATTGCGCATGAAGCCCGCACCGCATGTTCGTCCGGATGGCTCAATCACCCGACCAGTCCCGCCGACGTTCATCGAGGCGCTACAGCGCGCAGTCGAACCGAACGCTCCAATCTGGAGCAGGCAGGCATGGGACTCATTCTTGGAGGGATTGCACAAGTGCCCGCAACGGCGCGCTGACCTCGCGGCCATCCTTGCTGACGAGATTGCCAACCGGGAGGCCGGGCGATGAACGACGAAGACCGCGAGGACTTTGACCCGGCGGTGTTTGACACGATTCACGACGATGGCGACGGTGACGCGCCATTTCATGACCTGCCGAACATCCACGCGAGTGAAGGTCAGACCGACGTGGCGAACTCGCGACGGTTCGTAAAGCTGTTCGGTGACCGGGTGCGTTTCTGCCATCCGTGGGGAAAGTGGCTGCTCAACGATCGGACACGTTGGAAGCCGGACGACGACGGCGGCATCCACCGACTCGGGAAGGCTGTCGCCGATGCCATGTGGTCCGATGCAGGACGACTGGACGACAACGCGGCCCGCAAATGGGCGGCGCGCACCGCTTCCGAGCACGGAATCCGCGCCATGTTGGCACTGGCAGCCTCCGAGGTGCCGGTCCTGCCTGATGAGCTGGACGCCAATCCGTGGCTGCTCAACGTGGCGAACGGAACGATCGACCTGCGGAACGGCGAGCATCGCGAACACCGCATCGAGGACTGCATCACAAAGCTGTGTGACGTCAACTACGACGCCGAAGCCCAAGCACCGATTTGGGAACGGTTCCAGCTTGAGATTGCCGGCGGCGACAAGGCACTCGTGACCTTCAAGCAGCGGCTCAGCGGTTACTGCTCCACCGGCAGCACCCGCGAGCAAATCATGGCGGTGCTGCACGGAACCGGCTCGAACGGCAAGTCCACGGAGATCGAGGCGTTCATGGGGACGCTGGGATCGGACTACGCATGTGCGGCGCCACGCGACCTGCTGATGGCCCGCAAGGGTGAGTCGCACCCAACGGAGTTGGCGGACCTGTTCGGTAAGCGGTTCGTCGTCGCGCAGGAGACCGAGGCGGG
>Ga0163150_10008732_pt1 | contig 11436 bp, 9 predicted proteins | sample OliLakLV19P2IB_FD_148628 | JGI IMG/M metagenome (GOLD analysis project Ga0163150, IMG submission 148628) | Freshwater microbial mat bacterial communities from Lake Vanda, McMurdo Dry Valleys, Antarctica - Oligotrophic Lake LV.19.P2.IB | ecosystem: Environmental > Aquatic > Freshwater > Lake >...
CGGGGCGGGGGGCCTCCCGCGCCGCCTTGAGCTTGGCCCCCGGCCGGGGCCCCCCTTGCTAGTTTCGGCGCTGCCCGCTGTGCGGCGGCGGCGCACGGCTGCTCTCTTTTCGCTTTGCTCCGTGCTGTGCTTCTGGCTGTGCTTCTGGCTGTGCTGTTGGCTGTGTTCTTGCGCCATCCCGCGGCGCTATGATGGCCGGCATGTTGCGCGCCCTGACGCTTGCCACGGCCCTGCTCGTCACGGTCCCCTGCACGGGTCATCTCGTCGCTCCCGACGCGGCCCGCGCGGAGACCATCGCCGACGCGCTCAAGCGCCAGGAGGCGCTCAGTCGGCTGGTGGAGACTTGGCTCAGCCTCGCCGCCCGCGATGAGCGCGAGGACAAGATCGACGAGTACAGCAAGTACAAGGACGAGGACTGGAAGAATCCCAAGCGCGACGTGGAGGCCAAGGATCTGGTCGCGGTCCTGGCCGATCCCAAGGCCGACATCACCCTCCGCCAGCGCGCCGCCAAGGTGCTGGAGGAGGCCGCCATCTCCTCGCGCGATCCAGACCTCGTGCCCGACAAGCGCAACGACATCTCCAGGCGCAAGCGCTGGGCGAAGCAGCACCTGCTCGGGCTGACCGTCCGACCCGATGAGAAGGGCGGCGACGCCGTGAGTCGCCTCTTGGCCTTCAACCTGCTCAAGAGCTGGTTCCAACCTCCCAACAGCGACGCCAGCGACATCTCCAACTACGACCCAGCCGCGAACAAGAAGGACAGCTGGGGCCCGGCCCACAAGGTCTTCCGCGAGGTGTTGAACCGCTGAGCGTCGGCGGAGAGCTCGACGGCGGAGCACGCCTCCCCGGAGTGCGCGCCCGCGTCCGAGCCGCCCCGCGCAGGCGTCCTCGGGTAGGGGGGGCTTGAGGTAGGGTGGGCGGATGAGCAAGCGCTCCAAGAAGTCCGGCGTCGAGGTGCCCGCATCGCCCTCCGCCAGCCCTGCCGACGCGGGCAGGGGGGCCCACACGGCCTCCGTTACGGGCGCAGGAGCCGTCCCTGCGAACGAGGCCGCGGCTGGGACTCAACCCGACGGTTCGGGCCCGTCAGGCCCGTCGGGCTATGCGGCCCGCGAGGCTGCCGTGGACGCCGAGCTCGAAGCTGTGGCCGAGGCCGCGGCCCAGTCCGCTGAGATCCTGGAGGCCGAGCTCTCGAGCGACGCCCCCCCGGGCGAGGCCGCCGCGAGCGAGACCGCCGGGGATCCCGACGGGGCTGGGGGGGCAGCCCCCAAGAAGCGCACCCGGGTCCAGCTGCCTCCTCCGCCTCCGGAGCGCCTGGTGGGTGCGGTGGAGGCGCTGCTGCTCGCCTCCGGCGATGTGCTCACCCCCGAGCGGCTGCGCGACCTGCTGGGCCTTGCGAGCGCCATCCACGTGCGCGAGGCCATCGAGCAGGTGCGCCAGCGCTGGGCGGCCGCGGGCCTGAGCGTTGAGCTCCAGGAGGTGGCCGGCGGCGTGCGCGTGGTCACGCGCCCCGAGTTCGCCGAGTACGTGCGCCGCATGCAGCGCTACGTCAGCGAGGGCAAGCTGAGCCAAGGCCTCTTGGAGACGCTGAGCATCGTGGCCTACCGCCAGCCGGTGGCCCGTCCCGAGATCGAGCGCATCCGCGGGGTGCAGGTGGGCGAGGGGCTGCGTACGCTGCTCGAGCGCCGCCTGCTCAAGGTCGTCGGCCGCAGCGACCAGCCCGGTCGCCCCATGCTCTACGGCACGACCACGCGCTTCCTCACCGCCTTCGGCCTCAACGACCTCAAGGACCTGCCTTCCGCAAAGGACCTAGCGCGCCTCTAGGGCCCCGGCAGGGTCGGGGGAAGACGACGGCGCCGTAGGCTTTGGAGCTGGGGTCTGGCAGTGCTCCTCCGCCGAGGCCAGCGGGGGCAGTGGGGTCATGCGACTGCCAGGTGAGGGCGTTCGCTGCGAGACCGGGGCGCGGGGCGGAGCGCGCCGCAAAGGGGGCGACGACGCCGCGTAGTCTGCCTACGTCAGGAGGAGCACCCGCAGCGCCGCGCCCGCTCCGGCGCCCCGTCCGTCGGTCGTCAAGCGGGATGACCGCACTACGGGCCGGGGTACGGGCTTGCTGGTCGCGTGGGGGCCTCTATCTTCGGGGGTTCCCCCGCGCTCGCCTGCGCCTCCTCCTCCCTGCCCGCGGAGCCCTTCATGGCCCACTGGACCAAGACCTTCAAGGCCTACGAGCGACACTTCCTGATCGCGCTGGTGATCCTGCTGCTGGTCGCGTTCTCCGTCACGGGGGCGCTCACCCAGTGCTCGGGGGGGGGGCAGGGCGGTCCGGAGAACGGTCTAGGCGGCTCCTTCAGCGTCGTCGGGAGCGCCGAGCGCGTGGAGGTCTCCGACGCCGAGATGCTCAAGACCGTGCAACGCTACGACGCCTACATAGACACCGTGCAGCTGCCGACGCTCGATTTCATCACGTACCTGCGCCGCGCTCGCACGCCCCGGGCCCACAAGAGCGCCTGGATGCACAAGCTGCTGGCCGAGGCGGCCGAGCGCGCCGGCTACCGCTGTGGTCCCGGCCAGCTCAGGCGTGCCGTGCGCGCCTCCCTCACCTCGAACGACCGCACCAGCTCGCTCGAGATCACGCCCGAGACCTATGAGCGCTTCATCACCCAGATCTGGCAGCGGCCGGCCTCCGAGTTCGAGAAGGTGCTGTGCGAGGTGGTGAAGAAAGACGAGCTTCTCAGCGCCCTGGTGGACCCGGCCCGTTTCGAGCTGACCTACGAGCAAGCCTTCGAACAATGGAAGGCGAGCCGCGAGCGCGTGGACCTGCGCTACCTCGCGGCGGAGGGCCGCGCTTTCGCCGACGACGTGCGTGTCGAAGAGCTGAGCCGACGCCAGCTGAGCAAGGTCGAGGACGTGCTGCGCGCGGTCAGCGACACAGCGAAGCGCATCAAGATCGTGATCGGCCACCTCAAAGACCACAAGACCGCCAAGGGCGCCTGGCCCGAGAGCCTCGCGGTCCTGACCGCGAAGGAGGCTCAGAACCAGCCCTGGAGCCTTTCCGAGGAGAAGGTCAACGACGCCTGGGGCCATGCGCTCGTCTACGTCGCGGGCGAGGGCGAGCCCAACGTGACCTCCCCCGGACCCGACGGCCAACTCGGTACGGCCGACGACGTCACCTTGGCCATGTCGGCACAGCTCGAGGCGCACCGAGCTTTGGCCAAAGTGGCCGAGGCTCTCGTGCGCTTCCGCAACGCCGGCGATCCCAAGGTGTGGCCGGCCACGCTCGAGCAGCTGACCAAGCCCGCGGTCCGCAGCGGCGAGGCCGGCCCGACCCTGCCCTCCCTGACCGTGGTCCCCAAGGACGGCTGGGATCGGGAGCTGATCTACGAGGGTGGAGCGCCGGAAGCCTCGCCCGCGCTCTCCTCGGCCGGCCCCGACGGGCAGCCCGGCACGCCCGACGACATCCGGGCCGAGGTCAGTGTGCAGCGTGGTCGCGTGGGCCCGGGCCCCGCGCTTGCGCTCTTCGTGCCTGCCGACCTCAAGGACAGCTGGGGCAGGCCCCTGAGCACCTGGCTGCGCAGCGCCGACCTGGGGATGTGGGAGACCCACAGCGCCGGCAAGGACGGAGAGGCCGGCACGGCCGACGACCTGCTGAGCGGCAACCAGGGCGAGCTCGAGCGGTTCTACGCGCGCGGCGACGTGCGCACCGACTTCCTCCAACCCATGCGGCGGCGTTTCAAGGCCCTGGTCATGCACGTGCCGCTGGTGAGCGAGGAGACCCTCAGACGTCTGTGGGCCGACCACGTCGATCTGCGCCCCGGTCCAGCCGACGAGGAGATGCTCTTCCTGCGCTGGCAGTCCGGTCGTGGTACCTCCGAGGCCTACGAGTTCAACGCCACCGACCCCCGGGATCCCGAGAAGGGCCACGGCGTGGCGCTCGCCAAGCGCATGGGCTGGTCCCCTCAGGCGCTGCTCCTGGTGCCGCCCAAGGCGCTGTTCGAGGTGCCGACGGCTCCCCCTGCGCTGCCCGCTCCTGGTGCTCCGGCCGCCCCCGTACCTGCTCCTCCGGCGGCGCCTGCTGCGCCGGGGGCGGAGCCCGTTCCCGCGCCGGCGGCTGCGCCTGGGGCGCCAGCCGACCCGCTCCGCAAGGAGTATGACGAGCAGGGCTGGCGCGAGATCCTGGTACGTCAGGAGTTCCTCGAGCGCGTGCTCAATCTGCATTGGAAGGACGTGGTGGCCAGCCGCCAAGCGCTCAAGGAGTGGGAGCGCAAGGGGCAGAAGGTCACGCCGCGGCCCGTCGAGCTGACCGTTGAGGACCTGCTGGCCGACGACCGGCTGGGCAAGTACCAGCCGGGCGAGGCCGAGCGCGCCCGCGGGCATCGCTTCTTGGAGTTCTACTCCACCGACAAGGCCGACAAGACCGAGGTCTACCTCACCTCCGCGGAGATCGAGGCGCTCCCGGAGTTCGGCGACCCGACCCTGCCCATCCATCTTGGGAACCTCAAAGGCCAGGACGCGGCCAGCGTGCCGATCCAGCTCAACACACGCCTGACGAAGGTCTTGGCGCAGAACCTCGACGTGAAGACCGACCGTGTGCCCGAGCTGCTCGAGGTGAGCGACAAGGTCTTCGAGCGCTTCCTCGAGCACAGGGCCTTGGAGCGCGCTGAGCGTGAGCTGGCGGCCTTCCAGGTCGATGTCCAGAAGCGCGCGGGGGAGCTCAAGGAGGGCGCCGCGAAGCCGGGCGAGGGCGACGATGCCGCCTGGGACGCCGCGCTGGCGGCCTGGCAGGAGTCGCACCCGGGCGTGAAGCTCTACGACGAGCGCACGGGCCTGTTCATCGGCAGCCGCGTGCCGGCCGTGGCGCGTGCTCCGGAGGGTGCCTCGGCGGAGGCGCAGGCCGCGCTCAAGCGCCGGAACTTCGTGCGTCAGAGCGGCTACGGCCTGGTGCGCGCGGGCGCCGCCAAGCAGGACAGCACAGACGCCACCCCCGGCACCTTCGGCCGCAGCCGTCTGCGCGATGAGTCACGCGGGCCGGAAGCTACCGGTTCCGCCTATCTCGTGCGCGTCGCCGCCCGGGCCTACCCGCAGCCGGCTGAGTTCAGCCCGCGCGCCTACGCCGAGCACCTTGCCGTCCACGTGTTCGGCGAGCGACGCGACACCCCTCAGGGCGCGCGCGGCGTGCCCGTGGCCTTCCGCAAGGGCCTCATGAGCGAGAAGCTGGCTGACTACCTCGAGGACCTCACCCGCCTGCAGACCCTCTTCGACCTGCGCACGAACTCCAACCTCGACGCGCCTCCGGGCCAGCGCTGATCTGCGTGACAGGGCGAGCGCGCCGCCCCCGCAGCGCAGAGGCAGCCGCGTCAGGCCCTTAGCGCCGGGCCTGCGCCTCAGGCACTGGATCGGCTCCCCCTCCGCCTCTAGGCCGACAGCGCAGCAGGCGTGCGAACGCGAGTCGGCTGCCGCGCAGTGCGCCGTGCACACGAATCGCCTCATGCGCGTAGTGCGAGCATGAGGGCTCGAAGCGGCAGGCGGCCGGCAACAGCGGCTTGAGGGTCAGGCGGTAGGCGCGCACCAGGGCGAGGGCGAGGCGCTGCGCAAGCCCGAGTCGGGCGCTCATCGGCGCCTCGATGGACTTGGCCCGGCGGCGCGCGGTAGAGCCCGGGCGGCGTGTTCCAGGTCGCTTCGTAGACCCTCCAGAGTGGGGGTCGCCAGGCCGCGTCGCGGGCTCAGGAGAAGGTCCATGGGGCCGAGCCCCACAGCCACCCCTCGGAAGGCCTCACGCGCCAGTCGGCGGAAGCGGTTGCGGCGTACGGCACCGCCGTAGCCGCGCGGAACGGTCACGCCCAAGCGGGCCGCGCCGGTGGCTCGGCGCAGCCGGCGGACCAGGGCCTGGCGCCCGGGGAAGACCTCGCCTGCGTCCAGCAGCGCCCGGAACTCTCCCATGCGGCGCAGGCGCGCGGACTTGGGGTAGCTGAGGCCGCTGGGCATCCCCCCAGGGTACGACCTGGGGAGCACCCTGGGCGTCCTCCCAGGGAGGGAACTCCACTCCCGGGTCCGAACGGCCGAAGCCTTGCGGATAGCATGCGCCCGGTGCCCCCCTCCCCGCGCTCCCCCTCGACCCTGGACCTGGCCGTCCCCAGGTCGGCCTTCCGGCGGCCCGTTCGGTGGCCGTTCGTCTGCGCCGTCTTGGCCGCTCTCGGCCTGGGGGCCTGCCGGGCCACGACCACACAGGCGCCGGAGGCATCCTTCGCCGGTCAGCTGAGCGGATCGTCGTTCGACGCCGACATCGTCGCCCTGAGCAGTCCGGACTTCGTGCTCCGCAGCCAGGCCGCCGAGCGCCTGGTGGCCGCCGGCAGCGCCAGCCTCGATGCTCTGGGGGCGGCGGGCGACCGTTCCACCCCCGCCCCGGGCAGCCCCTCCGAGAGCACCACCGCACCCGTGATCGTCGCCATCTTGGGGCGTGCCTCGGACGCCGAGGTCCTGGCGCTGATCTCGAGTCCCCACGCACCGCTGCGGGCGGCGGCGTCGCGCGAGTCAGGGCGCCGCGGCGCGTGGACTCCCGTACCGGCTCTGATCGAGCGGCTGGCCGACTCCGAGCCGCCGGTGCGTGAGGCGGCCCACGCCGCGCTGCGCCGGATCACGGGTGAGGTGGCCGAGCCCTCCGGCCCGAACGTGGTCGGCGGCCGTCCGGTTGGAGGCGACCGCGCCGAGCGCTGGCGTCAGTGGTGGCGCCAGGAGGGTCGTGCGCGCGCCCAGGCCGCCACGGAGCCGCGGGGCAGCTGAGCGGGCCGGATCGCCGGGCGGGCGCGCAGCGAGCTCGATGCGCGTGCGAACGCACGGCGCGCGTGGACGGGGGAGCGCTCCCGGCCCTCCGAGGGGTACGATCCGGGTGTGAGCGGCCGGTTCCTCTTCTACAGCGAGCTCCTGCTGCGCGTCCTGCCCGAGGAGGACTACGCGCTGCATCTGGAGGCGTTGGCCGAGGAGCTGCCTCTGGGCGTGGTTGCCACCGACGTGCAGGGCCGCGTGCTGGTCTGGAACCGCGCCCTGGCCGCTTGGGCTGGACCGCGTGAGCGTGCGCTGGGTCAGCCGCTCCTGGAGGCCTTCCCGCTGCTCGCTGCCGACACCAACCTGGACTGGGCGGGGCTCATCGCCGCGGCGCTGCGCGGCGGAGCCTACCGCGAGCTTGTCCGTCAGCCCCTGGGCGAGCGCCTGGTCCGGGCCACCGTGGGACCGATGCGCGGCCCCCAGGGGCTCGTGCTGGGGGCGGTGCTCTCCTTCCAGGACATCACCAGCAGCGCGCGCGAGGAGGAGCGCCGACGCTTGCAGACCCGCAGCGAGGCGATCACCTCGCTGGGAGCGGGCATCGCCCACGAGATCAGGAACCCCATCAACGCGCTGTCCCTCAACCTGCAGCTCCTGCGTGAGCGCATCGCCGACCTGCCGCGCGAAGCCATCGCGGCCAAGGCCGACACCATGATCGCCGAGCTCGGGCGCATGGAGTCGCTCGTCGCGCACCTGCTCGAGGTCAGCCGCGGCGGTCCGCCCGACCGCGCTCCCGAGCGCATCGACGTGCTGCTGGCGGCCGTGCTTGAGCGCCTGGAGGGCATGGCGCAGCACGCCGGAAGCCGGCTGCTGTTCCGGCCGGGGAGCCGGCGGGTGCTCCACGTGGACCGGGCGCGCATCGATCGTGCGGTGCACAATATCGTGCGCAACGCGCTCGAATCGGCCGGGCGTGGCGGCACCGTGGAGGTGCGCACGCGTGACGACCCGCACAGCACGGTGATCGTCGTGGACGACGACGGCCCGGGCATCGCGCCCGAGGACCGCCAGCGTGTCTTCGAGCTGTTCTGGACCAAGAAGCGAGGCGGCACCGGACTGGGCCTCCCGCTCGCCCAGCGCGCCGTGGAGAGCCACGGCGGCGAGATCGAGGTCCTGGAGCGCCCCGGCGGCGGCGCGCGTTTCGTGCTCCACCTGCCGATCGGCCAGGACGAGGCCGCAGCGGGCGAAGCCTAGGGGCGCACGCATGGCCCGCCTGCTCATCGTCGAGGACGAGAAGAACGCACGCGATGCGCTGGGCGAGGTCTTCGCCTCGGAGCACGAGGTGCGTCTGGCGGAGGACGTCGCGCAGGCGCTGGCGGTCGTGCGGAGCGAGGCCGTGGACCTGGTGCTCACCGACGTGGTGCTGCCGGGCGAGGGCGACGGCCTCGACCTGCTCAAGGCCGTGAAGGCCGCGCAGCCTGACACCCCCGTGATCGTCATGACGGCCTATGGCAGCGTCGAACGCGCCGTCCGCGCCATGCGCGACGGGGCCCACGACTTCCTCGAGAAGCCCCTGGACTTGAAGCGCCTGCGCGCCTTGGTGGCTTCCGCGCTGGCCGCACGCAGCTCGGCGCCGGAGAGCGCCGTCTACCGCGCCGATCTCTCGCGGGCGGGCGTGCCGCCCGGCTTCATCGGCGAGTCGCCGGCGATCCGCGAGGTCTTCCGCGTCGTGGGCAAGGCCGCACCCACGAACGCCACCGTCCTCATCCTGGGCGAGTCGGGCACGGGCAAGGAGCTGGTCGCGGAGGCCCTGCACCGTGCCAGCCCGCGCGCCGGCGGGCCCTTCGTGAAGGTGCATTGCGCCGCCCTGGCCGAGGGCTTGCTCGAGTCCGAGCTCTTCGGACACGCGCGCGGAGCCTTCACGGGCGCCACGAGCGAGCGCGCCGGGCGTTTCGAGGCTGCCCACCGGGGCACCCTGTTCCTCGACGAGGTGGGCGAGGTGCCGCTGCACACGCAGGTGAAGCTGCTGCGCGTGCTGCAGAATCGGGAGGTCGAGCGGCTGGGTGAGAACAGGCCCCGCCCGGTGGACGTGCGGCTGGTGGCCGCCACGAACGCCGACCTCGACGCCAAGGTGCGCAAGGGCGAGCTGCGCGAGGATTTCTACTTCCGCCTCAAGGTGGTCAGCCTGCGCGTGCCCGCGTTGCGCGAGCGTCGCAGCGACATCCCGGCCTTGGCCGAGCACTTCCGCCGGCTGTATGCCGAGCGCCACGGACGACGCGTGACCGGCTTCGCCCCGGACGCCATGGCGTTGCTCCAGGAGCACGACTGGCCGGGCAACGTGCGAGAGCTGGAGAACCTCGTCGAGGCCGCCGTGGTGCTCAGCGACGGCCCGCTGCTCACGCGCGCCGTGCTGCCCGTCGAGGTCGGGGGCCAGCAGCGCGTGGAGGACCTGCCGGAGGCGCCCGCGGGGCTCAGCATCCCGCGCGGGACACCGCTCCCCGAGGCGGAGAAGCTGATCATCCTCGACACCCTCGAGCGCACGGGGGGCAACAAGACCGCCGCCGCTCGCATTCTGGGAATCGGCCTGCGCACGCTCTACAGGAAGCTAGAGGAGTACGGCCAGGGCGCAGCGCCAGCGACGGGCACGCCCGACGCCAAGTAGCATCTCGAGATTCTCGACCGGAGGGTCCCATGCGTCGCTCGTTCCCCACCGTCTTGATCCTCGCGCTTGGCTGGCTCCTGGGGCACCTGGAGGCGGGCCCGGCTCCTGTGCTCGCCTCCGGCCCCTCCCACTTCGCCGCGGCGGCCGAGGCAGCGGGAGCGTCGATCGTCCACGTGAGTACGCAGCTGCCTGGGCACTCGCGCGATGATGCGGTGGGCAGCGGGTTCGTGCTCAGCTCCGATGGCTTGATCGTTGCCAGCCGCCACGTGCTGGCCGGAGCGCAGAAGGTGTTCGTCAGCGTCGCGGGCCAGCCGCCCGTACGCGCGGAGGTGCTGGGCTACGACGAGCGCGTGGACGTGGCGCTGCTCCAGGTGCCGTTGACCGGCCTTCGTCCGCTCGCCATCGGCTCGACGCAGGGGCTCAAGCCGGGACACTGGGTGCTCGCCTGCGGCAGCCCCTACGGCCTGGAGCGTTCGTGGTCGGCCGGCATCGTGAGCGGGCTCCATCGCCGCGGCGTGGCCACCCACCCCAACACCTACGAGGACTTCATCCAGACCGACGCTGCCGCCAACCTGGGCAACTCCGGCGGCCCCCTGCTGGACACCTCCGGCCGCGCGCTCGGCATGGTGACGCAGATCCTCACCCGCGCCGGCGGCTTTCAGGGCATCTCGCTCGCTACTCCCATCGAGGCCGTGATGGAGGCCGTGGGGCGCCTGCGTGATCGGCGGGGGGGCGCGCGTCCCTCGCTGGGCCTGGTCGTCGTGGACACGCCCCGCGGCGTCGAGATCACGCGGGTGCCTCCAGGCTCGCCCGCCGCCAGCGCGGGCGTAGTCTCGGGGCAGCTCATCCGTGCCGTGAGCGGGACGCTGATTCGCAGCGCGGCCGACATCGAGCGCGCGCTCTGGGGCCGTCGCGCGGGCGACCGTGTAGAAATCCAGGTGGCTACCCAGGCCAGAAACGCCGACGGAAGCTGGGCCGGCGGCAAGCGGTTGGGGTCGGTCGTGATCGAGCTGCGCTAGCTGCCCAGGCGCCGGCGCAACGTTTGCCCCGCTCCGTATCAGGCGCCCAGCATCAGTACTTGCGCAGGACGCCGCGCACCACTCCGCGGATGTCGAGCTGCTGGGGAGGGCGCACGTAGATCGGGTTCATGGTCGTGTTGCTGGGCTGCAGGCGCACCGCGCCGTCGCCCTCGCGGTACATGCGCTTGAGCGTGGCCTCGCCCTCGACCACCGCGACCACGATCTCGCCTTCGCGGGTGGGGTGGGTGCGTTCGACCATCACCAGATCGCCGTCGGTGATGTGGTCGTCGATCATCGACTGGCCCACCACGCGCAGCAGGTAGACGTCTTGGCCGGGGGCGATGGGGAGCAGCTCTTCGAGCGTGTACTGCTCGGCGTCCTCGATCGCCTCGATGGGACGTCCAGCGGCGATCCGGCCCAGGACCGAGACGGTGGCCTCGGGCAGGTAGTCGCGGTCGAGGATCTCGATGGAGCGTGAGCGCTGGGGGAGCTTGCGGATGGCCCCCTTCTTCACCAAGGCGGCCACGTGCTGGTGCACAGTCACGCGGTGCACGCCCAAGGACTCACCGATCTCCTCGAGTGTGGGCGAGGTTCGGTGCGAGGCGCGGTAGTCGCGGATGAACGTCATGATCTGGAGCTGTTTGGGCGTGTAGTTCACGGGCAGACCCTCCTAGGGAAAGCCATCGGCCATACGGGGCGCTAACTTTTGGGTTTGTTCGGGGCGCTCGGTCCCGGAGGACCGAGGAAGAAGCGGAGGTCGAGAGCTCGGGATCCTGGCCCTCAGCGTGGGGAAGACCGCCCCCCCTGCAGCACCCAACAGGAGTCTTGCGACCCTAGGTGTGCCGCGCTTCGGCGGCGGCCCTGCCGAAACCCGCGGGGGCTTCGACCCGACACCCTCGGAAAGGCCTCTGGCGAAGGAGGCCGTTGGTTGGGGCAGCGGGGGAGGCATCAGGGCCTGCGACGACACGGAACGCGTGCAGGGGAGGCGGAAGGTGGGTAGGGGTGAGTAGG